>Ga0307981_1001406_pt1 | contig 21694 bp, 18 predicted proteins | sample OrgLakmetagen987_FD_201849 | JGI IMG/M metagenome (GOLD analysis project Ga0307981, IMG submission 201849) | Saline water microbial communities from Organic Lake, Antarctica - #987 | ecosystem: Environmental > Aquatic > Non-marine Saline and Alkaline > Saline | place: Antarctica: Organic Lake... | reverse complement strand
TTCCCATACGCTGCGACGGTATGTGTATCGATACCAAAGGAAACATCTACACCACTTCGAAAGGTGGTATCCATGTCTTTGATAAGGACGGCAAAAAACTCGGCGTGATCCCGGTAAAGGAAACACCAGCCAATGTGTGTTTCGGTGGCAAGGATTTTGACACCTTGTTCATCACCGCCAGGAAATCGCTTTACTCGGTCAAGACTCTTGCCAAGGGAGCCCTTTCCCCAAAAAAATAAAGGATGTTAACTGCGTTCGCGTTTCCCATTTTTAGTCGACTTACTTATGGATCTGACGGAAGCTCGTCTATGCCGATCAATCATCTTATAAATGGAAATTTTAGTTTGAGGAATATCCTCACGTGCATCTTCTTATTAATCGTTGCACCTACTGTCACTATGGCAGCGAAAAAAGCTTTGCCGAACATCTTGTTTATCTTTGCGGATGACATGAGTTACGATTCTGTTTCAGCTTTTAATGACAAGATTGGCAACATGAAGACCCCCGAACTAGATAAATTGGTTCAGCAGGGCATCTCTTTCACGGATGCTCATTCTGCTTCTGCCGTTTGCACGCCTACGCGATATGGGCTACTGACGGGCCGTTATTGCTGGCGAACCCATTTAAAGAAGCAGGTGCTCTGGACTTATGGTATGCCGCTTATCGAGGAAAGCCAACTTACCATCGCGGAATTACTTCGTGATGAAGGCTATCAGACGGGTCTCATCGGGAAGTGGCACTTGGGCACCGGATGGAGAAATAAAGAGGGTGAGTTTGTATTTGATGGATTGCAAAAAGATCAAAAAGACTATGCTTCAAGTAAGGCTGATATTTCCCGTTTAGAGAAGACCATCGATTTCACTCAGGCATTTTCTGGCGGGCCACGTGATCATGGTTTTGATTATTTCTTTGGTGTCGATCTCCCGAATATGCCTCCATACACGTGGTTGGAAAATAGAAAAGTGAAATACATTCCCAGTGTGAACAAGCCCGACACGATGTTTGGCACGCCCGGTTTGATGAAAGAAGGCTGGGTGCTTGAGGATATTCTTCCTGGTTTGACTAGTCGGGCCTGTGATTGGATTAAAGAGTCGGCCAAGAGTGATCAACCATTTTTCCTTTTCATGCCCTTGACCTCGCCGCATTCTCCGATCGCCCCGAGTAAGCGTTTTCAGGGTCTTAGTGGGGTGAGTCTTTATGCCGATTTTGTGATTCAGACCGACTGGGCCGTAGGCGAGGTCTTGAAGGCTTTAGAGGCCACCGGGGAGGCAGAAAACACACTAGTGATTTTCTCAACCGATAATGGCACCGCCCCGGCAGCCAATTTTAGAGAACTAGCAAGTAAGGGCGTCGACCTTCACAATCACTTTAAAGGTCACAAGTCACGCATTGACGAAGGAGGACATCGAGTCCCTTTGATTATGCGCTGGCCGGGAAAGATCAACGCAGGCTCTCAAAATGACGTGACTGTTTGTCTCAATGACTTTCTAGCAAGCTTTGCCGAGATGACAGGTCGAAAGCTAGCTGCCCACGAAGGGGTGGACAGCCATAGTATCTGGCCCCTCATCGCTAAGGGAAAGAAAAAATTAAGCAATCACCCCCATCTGGTGAGTCATAGTTATTGGGGCCAGTATAGTATTCGCGATGGAGATTGGAAACTCATTTTACCTTTAAAGAAAAACGGCGCATTTGTGTTATACGATCTCAAGAACGATATAAAAGAAACGAAAAATATTGCTCCGAACCACCCCGAGAGAGTGAAGAAAATGACAGCTATTCTCAAAGGCTACGTTGAAGACGGCCGCTCAACACCAGGCCCGATGCAGGAGAACTTTGAGAGCAAAACCAGATGGTTGGGCTTGCCCTGGTAAGAAAAAACATAGAAACAGGCAGTTTTTTAAGAATGAACTCTATCCCTCCTATGGCAGACCCTCCGAACACCTTATCTAAAAAGTAAATTGCTAGTTTTCATAGAGGATAGATAGCTCAAGCCTAAATGCTGTAACCCGGTATGAATAGCATGCCCACCTTACCGAGATAGCTACAGATGTATCCATCATATAAAACTGAAGTAGCGGCCGGGAAAGCTGCGTTCACTAGCATCAAATGAGACCACAACCCGGCTTTAATGAAGCTCTTTTAGCACCCCAAAGTGCCTCCCCCTCCTCAAATAGTTGCCACTTTCTACAATTTCACCCTTGCTTGAACGCGATTCACTTGCCAGTGTGGAGATCGTTTATTTTTTCCACCGTAACACTTTATCTCCTCCTCGCATGATGCTCTCGTCCACCTCACTCAAAAAAGCAACTTCCTGGCAGTAAGTGTCAGCATAAATTTTATAAGCAATGAAACTACAAAACGTTAGTCAAAAATTAATCAGTTCTCATCTTGTTTCCGGCGAGATGACACCTGGAACAGAAATTGGATTGAAAATTGATCAGGTATTATTGCAAGATGCCACAGGTACATTGGTAATGTTGGAGTTAGAGGCCTTTAACTTGAATAAAATCAAACCAGAGGTTGCGGTGCAATATGTAGATCATAATCTACTTCAAACGGATTATAAGAACATGGATGACCATTTATTTCTTCAGTCTGCAGCAGCACGATTTGGATACTGGTTCAGCAGGTCGGGAAATGGAATTAGCCACGTAGTGCACATGGAGCGGTTTGGTAGGCCTGGTAAAACGCTACTGGGTTCTGATAGCCATACTCCTGCTGGAGGAGGTATTGGAATGCTTGCGATCGGTACTGGAGGACTAGATGTAGCGCTCGCTTCATCAGGTGAACCGTATTTTGTTAAAATGCCAAAAGTAATGGGTATCAAACTCATTGGAAAGTTGCCTGACTGGTTAAGTGCCAAAGATGTAATTTTAGAAATGCTTCGCAGGTATGATGTGACTGGAGGACGTGGATATATACTCGAATATTATGGACCTGGTCTGAAATATTTGAGTGCATGGGACCGTCATGTTATCGCTAATATGGGTACAGAAACAGGAGCGACAACTTCGGTGTTTCCGTCTGATGAAATAACCCGTGAATTTCTTAGACAAGAAGAAAGAGAGGATCAATGGATAAAGTTGGAAGCAGATGACGGCGCAACATACGATCAAAACATAGAAATTAATTTATCTGAATTAGAACCTTTAATTGCGCTCCCAGGCAGCCCCGGCAATGTGGTTCCTGTAAGAGAAGTTAGCGGGTTAAAAATACAACAAGTGGTTATTGGCTCTTCTGCAAATCCTGGATTACGGGATTTTTGGATCGCCTCTCAAATTGTAAAAGGTCAGGTTGTTTCTGCCGATGTTTCTTTGGATATCAATCCTTCCTCTCGACAAGTATTAGAAAATTTAGCCGACATGGGCGCTCTTGGCCCATTGATTGCTGCTGGCGGACGCCTCCATCAATCAGGCTGTATGGGATGTATTGGTATGGGACAAGCTCCAGCTACCAATACGATAAGTATGCGAACAATGCCGCGTAATTTTTCAGGACGCTCGGGAACACTTGACGACCAAGTATATCTATGTAGTCCAGAAACGGCTATAGCCGCAGCAATTACTGGAGAAATCACGGACCCCCGAGACCTTGAATCTTTAATGAATATTGCGTATCCAAAATGGAAAGAGCCAGCACAGATCAAGGTAAATACAAAGCTGCTGATTGCTCCAAATGAAGCATCTCCTGAATTGGTGAAGGGACCAAACATTAAAACCCTTCCCGACTTTGAAGAACTTCCGGATGAACTAGAAATCCCTATCCTATTAAAAATGGAAGATGACATTTCAACAGATGGAATACTCAAGGCGGGTGCAGAGGTGCTGCCTTTGCGCTCAAATATTCCAGAGCTAAGTAAATATGCGTATTATGCCATTGATCAAACTTTCTATGATCGGGCTATTCAAAATCAAAAAACACACACAGGATTTTGCGTTATCGCGGGTGAAAATTACGCACAAGGTTCGAGTAGAGAACACGCTGCTCTATCTCCTCGATATCTTGGACAAAAATTTGCGATTGCCAAATCTTATGCTCGTATCGGTTGGCAGAACTTGATCAATTTTGGTATGATTCCTTTTGAATTTAAAAATGCAGCTGACTGGGACAGACTAGAACAAGGAGACATTTTAAGAATAGAAGGTTTAAAGACATCCATTAAAAAAGGGACTTCCGTAACAGCGATTGTAATTGGAAAAAATATTGAAATCCCACTTACTTACAACATCAGTGAAAGGCAAATTGGACATATCTTAAAAGGGGGCGTTATTAATTTTGTAAAGCAAAAATAATTTCAAACTTATTGCTGAAAAGATCAACAAGACAATAAATAGATGTGGAAAAAACAAATAAAATTGCTCTTGAGGTAGCACACATTCCAACACTTACAGGGGCATAGTGGATGTGCGTAAACGTAGAGCGTTGAGACGAAACTTAGAGAGGGAGACAATATCCGTAAAACAAGAAATGGATTACCGCCGACGATCCGGACCTGAACTGGTTCAATCAGACAAGAGACCCCACCGGCGCAGAGCCTCAGTGCTACGACCAAAGCTCAGATTGCAGGCCAAAAGACCCCGCCCCAGCGACGGGCGCACCCTGCTTCTCGAAGATTTCTGACTCCGCCCAAAGGAGTTTGAGAATAACCGCTGCCAACAAAGACTGTGTCGCAGCGGCTGGGAAAACCGCATTCTCGAATATCAAATGAGACTATACCCAGCAGTGCGGAGGCTCTTTTAGCGACCCAAAGTACCTCCCCCTCGAATATTTTCCACTTTTTGAGATGGGTGTATTTTTACTTGGAGGGTTATTCATGGTATTTTGCCCGCATCTGTAATGGAGCATCACGATGGTGAAGTATGCTTGGGTTGAGTGCTTGGGTTGATGCGGGCAAGGTGCCCACGCTCCCGTCGCCGTCAAAACCCTCAGATAAAAACACACCCTTTTGAAATTTCACTCTTGCCAGACCGTTACTCACCCGTCAATATTAATAAATTAATCATTACTTCCCTCAACCTCCTATCTCATCTTCGCATGATACTTTCGACTACCCCAAAAGCAAATTCCTAGCAGTCCAGCTGGGCCTTGAGAAAGGCCAGGAAATTAATCTATGAAATCAATCTACAATGTGCTTCAAGAGCGTTTTATCTCCGAGAAAGCGCGCAATACCGGAGAACGCGTGGTAGTCACTATCGCTCTGGTTGCTTTTGCATTTCACTTGATTCTGATCGGTATGCGCTATTTCAACTGGCTCCCTCCCCATAGCCATCATCTTGATGAGCTTCTAACCAATCCGATAGCGGCGATCTACACACCATTCTCCTTCATCTTGGTTTATGAAGTTTACCTCCTCCTTTTTTACTTGCCCCAGTCAATTACCCAATACATTGCCCGACAGTATGAAATCATCACCCTGATCATTGTTCGCCGGATTTTTAAAGATATCGCCAATCTTGAGCTCACAACTGATTGGTTTAGCAATCCAAAGGATTTGCAGCTGACCTACGATATTGTTGCTACGTTGATTCTCTTTTTACTTATTATCCTGTTTTATCGGTTAGCTCGCAGCAACCCGGTTCCAGCAGACGAGAAGAAGCCCTATTCCGCAGACCTGCAACGCTTTATCTATTGTAAAAACGTTATCAGCCTAATACTGGTTCCTCTGCTATTGGGTCTTGCGATCTATAGCTTTGTTGTCTGGATAAAAGAGACATTTTTCACGCTGGGCATCACAACGGTAAACGTTATTGATGTAAATAAGGTCTTCTTTGAGGATTTTTTCAGTATTCTCGTCATGGTCGACGTGTTCCTGCTCCTGCTGTCCCTCATTCACAATGGTAGTTTTCCGAAGGTGATGCGGAATTCCGGATTTGTCATTTCTACTATCTTAATCAAGATATCCTTTGGTGCCGAAGGCGTCGTTAATGTCGCGCTAATCCTAGCCGGTGTTTCTTTTGGTGTGGCAATTCTATGGGCACACAATCTCTTTGAAAGAACCATTACACTCGCTTCAAAATCATCAGAATAGATAACCTGTTCCCGCGTGTTTTGCAGAGACGATTTTCGAGGACCACGAATGCAGGAACTCTTCTGAATATCCTTGTTTTTTTAGATTGAGTCCTCGAACCGACGGATCAAATAGGAGGCGGTTGTCGCAAGGGGATCGCTGCCGAGGACAGCTGACGCCCCAGGGTGAAGGCTTGAAACAGGGTTCAGATCAATGAAGAAGGCATCCCCATTTTCATCAAGAAGGTATTCGACAGCGCCGAGTTCCATCCTCGCCGCTCGCACAATCTTTTTGACGGCCTCTGCAATCTCTGGGTTGATTTCAAAGGGAGGCAGCAGAACGACCTCCGGTTCCGGATGAGCGAGGCAGTAGTCGAACTGGTTCGGTGAGACCGGCGAGCGGGCTTCGTAAAGGATGTCGGGTCCGAGGATTTCGATCCGGTGGACACAGCCGTCCGCGGGGGTAAGTATTTCCTGCTCGATCCAGCTCTCTTGTGAATTAAAAAGATCTTCTGGTGCGGGTTCGTCGTCAGCAAGCCTCCGTATTCCTTTCCCAAAACCACCTGCGGGCGGCTTGAGAAGAACAGCTCGTCCAGGTAAGGCGCGGCCTCCGGGAAGAGCGAGCAAAGTTCGTGGGGTGCGCACACCGCATTCCTTGAAAAGGTTCGCTTGAGCCAGCTTACTACACCCGACCTGAAAGCAATGTGACCCATTGACCACGGATCTGCCCTCGTCTTCCCAGCCTCGAAAGGCATCGGCTATCCGATTCGCCCGAGTCCTATCCTTTTCCGCGAGAAGAGTGGATACCCGGTTGACGATCAAACCTTCCCCCAGAATTTCTTCTGGGCATTCCGCGACTCGAACATTACAGCCCATCGATACTAGGAGTTTTGCGAGGGGACGAACCCAGACCGGAATGTCTGTGATAATTGAGATTGGCATCGTCTATAGTCAGCTGGGTAAAACCAAAGATCAATGAGTTAATCGATTTCAATTACAAAGTTGCCAAAAAAAATAGAATATCCCTTGCTGGTTATCGGACATTACCTCCTCATCACTTCTTCGGCACCGGACCGATCGTGCCGCCTTCGACGAAATTGGCTTTGCTACCTATCTGGCTACGATCGTTTTCCCCTTGTGCCACCTTGTTTACCCAGCGCATAATGTTCCGTATCCAGATGCGGCTGTCGTAGCTAATGTGGGAAATGGTTGGACGACACCAGTAAAAGCCGGTTGGGGTGTCAGTATAGACGATCGAGACCTCTTGTGGTACACGGATACCTTGGTGGAGAAGGAACTGTTGGGTCGCAGCGAATAGATCGATACCTGAGACGATCAGTGCCGTGGGTGGGGTGTGTTGGAAAAGCGAGAAAAGGCAGCTGAGAAGACCCTCTGGATTGTCATCCCAGTCCGGCAGGTTGAAGCGGCCGGTCGCTATCCCCTGCACTTCCATTTCTTTTAGGAACGCCCGCTCGACAATCCCGGGCACGGGCTTTCTGCGTTCCTCCCTGCACAACAACACGATGCGGCGGTGGCCTAGTTCAGTCAACCGCCGCACCGCCGCAGCTATAGCGGGCTGTTTCAAGGGACCCGTGCCCGCAATGTGAACCGAAGGTAGCCGCCCGAGGAGGCCGAAGGCCGGCGTCTGCTGGAGGGAGAACCACTCGAGAATCTCGCGGGAACCTGCTAGCACCACCCACGCATCCGCCGGGGTCTGCGCGACGTGACGTGCGACCCGCTTTACGTCCATCCCAAGGTCGATAAGATTTTTTTTTGATAGAAAGGGCAAATATCCTCTTCCCTCAAGCTGATGCTTAAGTTCCATAATATACTCCAACTGCCGGTCTTCCTTATCGTAGAGTAGTAGCCCAACCCGCAGTGAAGGAGGCTCAACGTCTTCCGGTAGCAATATCTTGCGCCGCCGTCCCACTCCCTGTGCCAGCAGTAACCCTTCCTTTTCAAGCAGGCGCAGTCCGTCCTCCACAGTCTTGTTATTGGCTCCCAATTCCTCCGCTAGCTTGTGTTTCCCCGGTATCGTCTCACTCCAGCGCCCCCGTAGGATCTCTCCGCGCAGGTGATTTGCGATCTGTTCAGCAAAGGTGATAAAACATATTTCGGCCATAGGTAAAAACATGGCCGCCACACGGCCAGGTTGTCCAGACAATTTTTCTAGTCGGCAAGACCAGCATCATCTAATACTACAAATATGATCGACTATAACGCTTTTCAAAAGTGCTCTTTTATCGCTCGATCCTCCTAAATAAACCACAACATTAACCACAACACAAATAGTAATCATGACAACCAAACCAATATTTACGACCCTCGCCATCGCCGCCGCCATCACAGCATCCAGCCATGCGGCTTCCTTAATGTTTGACTCGACCACTCTAATTAGCTCCAACTCCGATTTCAATCTTTCGGTCTATGACGGCAAGGCTGGTTATGCGGGACTGGCGGCACCTACGGAAGCGTGACCGGCACATTCGGCGACGGCACCGTGGAGGCATATCAACTGGTTGCCAATGTGGATAATGGATCTGGGGTAAGCTCCAGCAACGACATCTATGCCTACGCGGAGAAAGGCACATGGAGTGGTCTTCCGACTTATGCAAACACGGGTGACATCCGAGATTATGACCTCGACCGCGGTGACGTCTGGATAGGTAATGACCCAGGAACTGGCTTCTCTGGTGGCGACCCAGCAAACATAGCAGGCACAGACTGGACTATCACAGGAGCACAGAATGTCAGCGGTTCGTTCGATATTTCGAGCTTCACCTCCGGCACAGTCTATGTGCTGGGTGGGGGCTATCAAACTCCATTTGAGACCGGCATCACAATGAGTGGCGATGGCCAAGCCGACTTATCGGCGCTATCTGGTTCAATTGTCCCACCGAATAGCCGTAACATGTACGTCACGGCCTTCACGTTCGATAATGCTGACCAACTCTTCGATAGCATTCAGTTTGACTACACCGGTTCAGCAGCCAACCGTGCTCGCTTCATGGGTGTGGTGGTAGATGGTGTCGCCGTGCCGGAACCATCCACAACCGCCCTTATTGGCCTTGGTGGACTTGCCCTGATCCTGCGCCGTCGCCGTTAATTTCAGCACTAACGTTTTCACAAGTGGGCTGTTGATCGTTGCTAAATCTAGCAGCCGATCACAGCCCCTTTTTTACTTTCCAGCTGCCATTAGACCGATCATAAAATCGACCTTCCTCGCTCGACCCCCTATTTCCCTTCTCAACAAGGTCTTGCCCCAAAAGCAAATTCTTAATAACCAATCATCTACCCAAAAAGCTTATGAAGCACAACCACTTGTCCCATCACCGATCCAAATCCAGCCTAGCACTGACCGCCTCGCTGGTGCTGGCACTAATTTCTCCGGTCTACGCTGCCGCTATTCCCAACCCGTTGCCCGATCCCGACGGCAAACCTGCCGATATGACCCAGCCCGTCCAGGTCTTCATCATAAAGGGTCAGTCGAACATGCTCAACATGGGCAAAAAGGCCAGCTTGGAAAACGCGGTCAAAAAAGAAGCTAAGTATCCGTATCTGATCGATGCCGAGGGTAACTGGACCGAGCGAAAAGACGTCCGTTATACCCAGCTCATGCAGGCCAGGGGTAAAATGAAGTTAGTCAACAACGACTGGCTGAAATGAAGTTAGTCAACAACGACTGGCTGAAAGTCGATGGCAAGATCGGTGTCGAGATCGCGTTTGGCAACATCATGGGCGAAGTCATTGACGCGCCGGTGCTACTGCTCAAATCCGCTATCGGCAACCGCAGCCTCGGCTGGGACTTGCTGCCTCCTGGTAGCGAGCGCTTTACCGTGGATGGCGCAACCTATGCCGGATACAAGGACCATCCGACCGCAGAGATCCTACCCCGTCCAGGCTGGAAGTATCCCGGTAAACCCGTCTCTTGGTATGCCGGCATCCAGTATGATGACGACACCGCCAACGCCAAGAAGATCCTCGCCGATCTCAACACCTACTACCCGGATGCAAAGGCTTACAAGATCGCTGGTTTCGTCTGGTGGCAGGGTGACAAAGATCGCTACAACGCTGTGCACGCCGGTCGCTACGAGAAGAACCTCGTTCAGCTCATCAAATCCCTGCGCAAGGACTTCAATGCTCCGGACGCTAAGTTCGTGCTCGCCACGCTCGGTCAGACAGAAAAAGGCGCCGGTGAAAATGAAGGCATGGTTTTCAACGCCCAAATGGCCGTGGACGGTGAAACCGGAAAATACCCGGAGTTCAAAGGCAACGTTGCCACGGTATACTCCCACCCGCTGTCCATGGGCAGCGCGTCCAACGCTCACTACGGCGGCAATGCCGAGACCTACATGAACGTCGGCGAAGGACTGGGCAAAGCCATGGTCGAATTACTCGTAAAGAAATAAGCAGTAACAGCCGAAGGTAAGAAGATCAAAAGTCACTCCAGTGGCGCTTTCGCTCCAAGACTCCAAGACTCCAAGACTCCAAGACTCCAAGACTACACACCCATGAAACTATCCAAACTAAAAACTACTATTTCCCTAAGTGCCGCCTTCGCCCTCTCGCTGGGCACCTCCTCCGCTGCAGATGTGCACCAGGCTGATGTCATCGTCTACGGTGATACTTCTGGTGGCGTGACTGCTGCCGTGCAAGCTACCCGCATGGGCAAAACCGCCATCCTCGTTTCCCAATACGGCCACCTCGGCGGCATGACCAGCAGTGGCTTGGGTCATACCGACATCGGTAACGATGCTATCCTCGGCGGACTCTCACGCGAGTTTTACCATCAGCTCTACTTACACTATCAGAAACCAAGTGCTTGGGTTCATCAGAAACGCAAAGATTTCGGCGGTAAAGGTCAGGGCTTACCTGCACTGAATGAAAAGACCGAACTCGCCTCAATCTTCGAACCCCATGTGGCGGAGTCCATCTTTGATGCGATGGTCAAGGAGTCCGGAGTTAAACTGATCAAAGGTCGTCTCGATCTAAAACGCGGCGTGATCAAGGACGGCAAGCGCATCCTCGGCATCCGCTTGGAGGACGGAACCACGATCAAAGGCAAGATGTTTATCGATGCCTCTTATGAGGGTGATCTCCTACCACTCGCTGGCATCTCTTACGTCATCGGCCGCGAAGCAAACTCCGAATTTAACGAGCAGACCAACGGCAACACCGGCGTGGCCCGCAAAAACCAGCTCCGCAATGGGATCGACCCTTACGTTGTCAAAGGCGACCCTTCCAGCGGACTGTTGCCTAGAGTGAACCCCGACCTCGGCGGTAAAAAAGGCGAAGGCGACCACCGGCTGCAGGCCTACTGCTACCGCATGTGTCTGACCGATGTTCCCGCTAACCGGGTGATGATCAAAAAGCCGAAGGGCTACGATGAGGCGGACTACGAAATCCTCTTCCGCGCCATCGAGGTGGGGCAGAAGGGCGGATTTTTCAAACTCTCACCACTGCAAAACCGCAAGACCGATAGCAACAACCACGGCGGTATTTCCACCGACTACATCGGCATGAACTACGGCGACGACTGGAACTGGGCGACGCTGGATCACAAGCAGCGTGAAGAACTTGCAGCCAAGCATCGCGACTGGCAATTCGGTCTCGTCTGGAGTCTCCAGAACCACCCGCGCGTGCCAGAAAACATTAAAAAGATCTACGCTCCGTGGGGACTGGCTAAGGATGAATTTACCGACAATGGCAACTGGCCTTATAACATTTACGTGCGCGAAGCCCGCCGGATGCGCTCGGACTTTGTGATGACAGAGGGACACTGCAAGCGGCAAGCCCCGGTCGTAGATCCCATTGCCATGGGAGCCTACACACTTGACTCGCACAACACCCAGCACGTCGTCCACAACGGCATGGTCAAGAACGAAGGCGACATTCAGAGCTACATCGGCGGCAAAGCCTACGGGATTTCCTACCGCTCGATCGTGCCACCCACCGATGAATGTGAGAACCTACTCGTGCCTTGGGCCCTCTCAGCGACCCATATCGCCTTCGGCTCGATCCGTATGGAGCCGGTATTCATGGTCCTCGGCCAAAGCGCCGCTACCGCCGCCTGTATGGCGATCGATGACGGCACCTCCGTCCAACAGGTCCCCTACGAAAAACTCCGCCCACGCCTCATCGCCGACGGACAAAAACTGGACTAATCAACTAACGAAAACCCCCATTTCAGCAAAATATACCTGCCCATATCGGTAGTCTGATCGGAGGGATTGCAAGGGATAGGGAGCTGGTGAAGAAGTTTAAAGAGCTGGATAAGATGTCAAAATGCGAGGGCTGACCCCAAAATAGCCCCAAAATACCGAGCACACTAGGGTAACGCTTGACCAAGGGTTCGTGATTATGAAATAGTACTGATCAGTAACTTCAAAAACAATGAAACAGCCAAACACATCGACGACTCATAAATACAGCATCTTTGCGCTGACGATATTACTCGTAACCCAGCACCTCGCGCTGGCAGAGCCAGCAGCCAAAAATGCAAAACCTAATGTCTTGTTTATTTCCGTGGACGACCTGCGCCCAGAGTTGGGATGTTATGGAAAGGCGACCATGAAAACTCCAAACATGGATAAAATAGCATCGCAGGGAATTGTTTTTGAAAGTGCATTTTGCCAAATTGCCATCTGTATGCCTTCCAGAGTGAGCGTGCTTTCAGGTTACCGACCTGAGACCGTCCTTTCAGCAAAAATCGAGAGCGATAAGTTTCCCAAGGGCATGATCGCGCTGCCCCAGCTATTTCGTAACGAAGGATACACGGCTGTATCCGTCGGGAAAATATTCCATTACAACGACGATGGAACCAAATTCTGGGATCGTAAATACACCGACACCTTTCACGAACAGGCGGCACATCATGGTTGGTGTTCCGGGTATCAGCTGGAGGCGAACAAATCCGTCTTTGCTAATTACGGGAGATCATTAACAAGAAATGGTGTAGATAAGCTGGTCCGTCCTGCTTCTGTGGAAATATCCAATGCTCCTGACGAAGCCTACCCTGAAGGAATCATTGCCAAGACGGCCGTCGAAGAGTTGAGAAAACTCAAGGCTGCGGGAAAACCATTTTTTCTAGCAACAGGGTTTTACCGTCCCCATCTCCCGTTTGTAGTTCCAAAAAAGTATTGGGATATTTACAACCGTGATGACATTCACCTTCCTGCCAATTCGGCTCCGGTGATCGATGGTGTGACCAAGTATGATTGGAACGAGCTACGCCGCTATGGAGACATCCCTAACCAAGGTCCACTTTCTGGAGAAAAAGCCAAAGAGTTGATCCACGGCTACTATGCCAGTGTGAGTTTCTCAGATGCTATGATCGGCAAGGTTCTCGATGAATTAAAAAAACTGGGTTTGGATAAAAACACCATTATTGTCTTATGGGGCGATCATGGCTGGAACCTAGGTGAACACGGTTGGTGGTGTAAACACACCAACTACGAAACCAGCACCCGCACCGTCATGCTGGCTTCTGCACCGGGAATGAAAAAAAACATAAGGACAGAGGCATTGGTCGAACTGATCGACCTATACCCTTCCCTCTGTGAGCTAACGGGCATCAAAGCTCCCGACTACCTCGAAGGAACCAGCTTTGTGCCATTGATGAAAAATCCGAAACAACCATGGAAAAAAGCCGCCTTTAGTATGATTGGCGGTGCCAGAACAATCCGGACCAAAGAGTATCGCTTGATCGAACACAGCAAGAGCGGTGCCATTGAACTTTTCGACCATAAGATAGATCCTGGTGAGACTCGCAATGTGGCGGAGAAACTACCCTACAAAAAAATCAAAAAAGAGCTTCTTCAACAACTCGATGCAGGCTGGAAAACCGCCATTCCGACCGAGTAGAAGGTAATTAGCCATCAAGAAATAAGTTTTGTTCAAGAATCATATGAAGACAGACAGTATGTTAAGAAAGAACTCTATCTTCCCAATGGCAGTTCCACCTAAGACCTTACCTAAAAAGTAAATTCTTTGTAGTAGTAAAGAAATGACCTACCCAATCCTGGTAGATAACTAGACTGAACCGGGAAAGCTAGGCATCTTTTTTATAAGAACGGCAAGAAACTAGGAGTGATCCCGGTGAAAGAAACATCCAGCCAATGTGTGTCTCGGTGGCAAGGATTTTGACACCTTGTTCATCACAGCAAGGAAGTCACTTTACTCGGTCAAGACTCTCGCTAGGAGAGCACTTTCACTCAAAAATAAAGGATATTAACTACGTTCGTAATGCCTAATTTTTACAGAGGATAGATCGCTCAGGCTTATATGTTGTAACTCGGAGTGCATGGCATACCCACCTACCGAGATCGTTACAGATCTGTCCATCGTATAAAAATGAAGGAGCGGCCAGTAAAACTGCTTTCACTAGCATCAATGAGACCACAAGCCAGCTGTGTCGAAGCTCTTTTAGCACCCCACAGTAACGTCTCTGCAACTATTTTCCACTTTATACAGTTTCACCCTTGCTTGATCGCGATTCACTTGCTACTGTTCAGGGCATTCAATTTTTTTCCACCGTGGCACTTTATCTTTTCCTCACATGAGGTTCTGACCACCTCATTCAAAAAGCAAATTCTTAACAGCAACCAAACCAAACCAAACCAAACCAAACTAAACTAAACTAAACTAAACTAAAACTATGCCAGAACTAACAGTATTCCAATTCGAATTGGTCGGTAATTTCTTCTCTTTCGCAATCGCGGCAATGGCCGCAGCCACAGCCTTCTTATGGCTCAACAGATCTCAGGTTTCGAGATACTATCGACCAGCTCTCACTATAAGTGGGCTAGTAACATTTATTGCTCTCTACCACTACTTCCGAATATACGGAAGCTGGACGAGCGCCTATTCGATAAGTGATGGCGTCGTCGTTGCTACTGGAGGAGGTGGCTTTAATGATGCCTACCGATACGTCGATTGGCTCCTGACTGTCCCGCTTTTACTCATCGAGCTCATTCTCGTGATGAAGCTTTCAAAGGCCGAAACAATATCGAAGTCTGTTCGACTCGGTCTCCTCGCAGCCATCATGGTTGTCTTGGGATACCCAGGTGAAATTTCTAGTGATGCTGGCACTCGCTGGATATGGTGGACACTTGCAATGATTCCATTCATTTGGATCGTCTACGAGCTTTTTGTCAGCCTCAAAGCCTCTATTGCAGATCAACCGAAGGAAGCCCGAGGTTTGGTTAGCGCCGCACGCTGGCTCGTCGTTCTCTCATGGTCCTTCTACCCTATCGTGTTTATCTTCCCAATGATCGGACTCTCAGGTGGCACCGCAAACGCTGCTGTTCAGATCGGATATTCGATTGCGGATGTCGTAGCGAAAGCAGTCTTCGGAATTCTCATCTATATGATCGCGGTAAGAAAGTCAGAAGCAGAAGGCTTCATGGGCGATGGAGTCGCACCAGCTGAAGTCTCCTCAACTTCGTCTCAGTAATAGACGACGGTAGAAGAATTACAAAACTATTCAACAGCACGAGCCGGTTCTGACCGGCTCGGGCTTTTACCATGAAACTTTCCACGGATCCAAAGACTCCCTCCATGAAAGCGGTTGACCTGCGCATGCAGTCAGTGGAGCAAAAAATGCGCTCGCTCTGCGCTGAGCCCAGCCAAGCTGATGACATTTACACGCGAGTTCTCGATAGGCATCTAAGTGCCGGCGGACAAAGGACCCGGACCCAAATTTCTCTGACCTGCGGAAATAGACTTGGCCTCCGTCAAAGTGATTCAATTGCCTTAGCGGCATCGGTTGAGTTACTTCACAATGCTTCTTTAATTCAAGACGACCTCCAAGACAAGGCCTTAATACGCCGTGGTGCTCCAACCGTTTGGTCGGAGTATGGTGCCAACTGTGCCATCGGGCTCACCGATCTCACGATCTCCGCCGCCTTCCGCGCTCTGGGAGAAGTTTCCAAACCAAAAGCTTTACCTGGACTAATCGAGCACCTCTACCTCGCTATATCGGTCACCCTACGTGGGCAGACCGCTGACCTCAGCGGGAATGCCACTAATCTGGCAGAGGCCCTTTCGATCGCCCGTCGCAAGTCGGGTCCCCTTTTCGCTCTCGCCTTAGAACTTCCACTTTACCTGGCCGGACGACTTACTTTTCTTCATCAAGCTTCCGAAGCCGCTCAGGCTTTTGGACTCGGATATCAAATCTATGACGACATCATCGATGTGGATGAGGACCGTGCCTCCCAATCGCAAAGCAATATCGTGGTCGCCCTCGAGATTAATCTTCCTCCAAAGGAAGCCCTCAAATCTGCCCACGATTTGGCGAAACGATATCTGGATGAATCCGTATCGCTCGCCTGCGAACTCCCAGACAACTGTGGACAGGGACTGGCAGATATGGCGATCCAAATCAAGGAACGCTTAAACTCCCTTTCCCATGAGTAATGCAATCGTAATCGGCGGTGGCTTCGGTGGAATGGCGGCAGCATTACGTCTTCGTGCTCGCGGTTATGAGGTCACGATTGTCGACCGCTGTAAACGCCTCGGCGGTCGTGCTCAGGTCTTCGAACGCGACGGATTCAAACACGACGCCGGCCCCACTGTTATCACGGCACCTTTTCTCTTCGATGAGATCTTTGAACTGTTCGGAAAAAAGCGCAGCGACTACGTAGAATTTGTGCCTCTTACTCCCTGGTATCGCTTCCAATTTCCATCCGGTGAAAGCTTCGACTACGGTGGAACAGTCGAAGATACCTTGGCTGAAATTGCCCGCTTTTGCCCTGAAGACGTGGCCGGATACAAAGCGTTGCTAAAGCAATCGCACAAGATCTTTGACGTAGGATTCACCCAGCTGTCAGATCAGCCTTTCGACTCCTTTAGCACCATGATGCGGCAGCTCCCCAACCTCGTGAAACTAGGTTGCTACCGAACTGTTTGGCAACTAGTCTGCCATCACCTTAAGGATCCCCAGTTGAGACAGGCCTTTTCGATCCAGCCACTTCTCGTAGGAGGGAACCCTTTCGATACCACTAGTATTTACGGTCTCATCCACTACCTCGAACGCCAGTGGGGCGTCCACTTTGCGATGGGAGGAACCGGTGCAATCGTGGACGCATTTAGCAAGCTAATGGCTGAAGTAGGCATCAAGGTTCGGCTTAAGACAACCGTTGCATCAATCACGGTCGAAGACGGAGTATCCACGGGAGTACAATTAGAAAATGGCGAGGTCCTCCACTCAGATATTGTAGTCTCAAACGTCGATCCTGCCCATCTCTACGGAAAAATGCTTTCCAATTCAGATCAAAATTTCTCGGCCCGCGTGAAAAAGAAGCGGGCTAAAATGTCGATGGGTCTCTTCGTCCTATTCTTCGGCACACGGAAGCAATACCCTAAAGTGGCCCACCACACTATCTGGCTCGGTCAACGCTATCGCGAACTCCTTCGTGAAATCTTTAAGGGTGAGAAGCTACCCGAGGATTTCTCTCTCTACCTTCACCGCCCCACCGCAACCGACCCGAGCTTTGCACCCGAGGGCTGCGACTCGTTTTATGTGCTCGCTCCAGTGCCAAACTTGAAAGCCGATATCGACTGGGAAACCGAAGGCCCTTTGCTCCAAGAAAGGATTGTGAAGGCCCTTGATGACTCCATTTTGCCGGGCCTTGCAGAGGAAATCACCGCTGACTTTTACATGACGCCCGAGGATTTTGCGGACGATTACCTCAGCGTAGCCGGGGCTGGATTCTCCGTTGCCCCCCTCTTCAGCCAATCGGCTTGGTTCCGTTTTCACAATCGAGCCGAGGGCCCCGAAAACCTCTACCTCGTCGGTGCTGGAACCCATCCGGGAGCAGGACTTCCCGGAGTGCTCTGCTCGGCCAAGTTGCTCGACCGTATCGTCAAGCCTCCGCGCCATGTTTCCGATTGGAAATCAAAGGAGGTTGTCGTCGTATGATAACGAGTGCCGAGACACTCGCGGAACCACTAGACTACGCTGCCAGTTCTGCGGAAGGAACTTTGAAACGACACGGTAAATCCTTTCACTTTGCCGGGAAATTTTTATCGCAACAATCATTCGAACGTTGTGCACGACTCTATCAGTTCTGCCGCTTCCTCGACGACCTATCAGATGAATGTGACGACCCTAAATTGGCCGCACAGCAGCTGTTGCAAATCGAAGAAGACCTCTTACAAACTAACCGACGCCACCCCGCCGTCGCGGATTTTCTCGACCTTGCTAATGAATGCGACCTTGACCTCGCTCCTGCCGTTGAGTTGGTGCGCGGGGTAAGAGGAGACTTATCAGGCGTGGCCTTTGACCATGAAGCTGAGCTGAAACAGTATGCCTATCGCGTCGCAGGAACCGTTGGTCTCATGATGAGCGGGGTCCTCGGGGTGACAGACCGCTCCGCATTCCGCCATGCCGTTGATTGCAATGCAACTCACCAACATCGCGCGGGATGTCAGTGAAGATGCGCAAAACAATCGTCGATACTTGCCTGCAGGTTTATTTAGCGAGACCCCCAGTATCGAAGCACTCGCTGCCGGTCACCCCAAAACCCACGAGGAGATCCGCCGAGCGGTGCAATGGCTCTTAGATGAAGCGGATCGTTATTATCACTCCGGCATCGCAGGTCTCGCTTATCTCCCTTTACGCGCCCGGCTCGGTATCTTGGTAGCCGCGCGCCTTTACCAAGCAATCGGGACTGAGATTCGCCAGATGGAATACGCCGTTTGGAAGGGTAGGGCGAAAGTTTCCCTCTGGAAAAAGGTCGTTATTTCCGCTCGGACTCTCGCCTACTTTTGTCGCCACGGAGCTCTTCGCAAAGAACCTACCGAGCATGATGCCGAGCTCCATCGCCACCTCGTGGACTTCCCATGGACGCAATCTCCACCAGAAAAAAGGGTCAATTATGAAGTCCATTGATCTTGCTATTATAGGTGGTGGATGCGCTGGGCTCTCTCTCGCACGCGATATTGCGCGGCGAGAGAAAGGCAAAGCAACCAGATCAAAAATCATGGTGTTTGAACCTCGAACGAACTATGAAAATGATCGCACCTGGTGCTACTGGTCACTTGAAGGAGAAGAAGCCGATCCGCTGGTGAGCCGTCAATGGGAAGCTTGGCAGTTTTCCAAAGGCAGCGAAACGGTGCGCCAGCGTTCTTCGCAGTCGCGGTATTGCCTTGTCGCCGGACACGATTTCTATGCCGACGCGATCGAAACGATTCAACACGCCGACGGTCTCGACCTCCAGCTTGGGATCGAGGTCAACGCCATTGAATCTTGCGCAGAGGGATTCAAGGTCAATACCACAGCCGGTGATTATCTCGCTCGTCGAGTTGTCGACACCCGGCCACCGGTGATGACGAAAGGCAACGTAGCAACACTTTATCAAGCCTTCGAAGGGGTTGAAATCGAAACTGACCAGAGAATCGGAGATCCGGAAATCGCAAGTCTGATGGCTCAGATGCACACCGATCAGGACGGCTTCGCTTTTGACTATCTCTTACCGCTGGGACCTAAACGATGGTTAGTGGAAGCAACCCTATTCAGTCCAGATTCCGAGTCAGCGAGAGAGCTGTCGAAGAAACTGCAAGCATGTCTGCACCGAATCATCCCGGACGGCGAGTTTCGCTGCCTGCGACGGGAGAAGGGAATGATTCCCATGGGCTACCGTATCCCTGAGTCGGAGAGCCATGCGGGCTGGGTCAGAGCTGGCACCGCTGGTGGGGCGGTTCGAGCTGCTAGTGGCTACGCCTATCGGCGGATTCAACGATGGGCAGAGGAATGTGCGCGACATTTCACCGATTCCGGCGAGGTTATTGGGCACCCGGAAGATTCATGGATACGGCGGAAAATGGATTTTATTTTTCTCAAAGTACTCCGCAACGAACCAGAACAAGCCCCAGAGCTTTTTATCCGTCTTGCACGCGGAATTTCGGCCGATGCAATGGCACGCTTCATGATGGATCGAGCCACCATCCTTGATCTCTTGGCGGTTGTGTGGGCCGTTCCCAAAAAGCCGTTTCTCCGGAATCTTTTTAACCGGGATAGTCCCGCAAACAGCATCCCTTTGAAAAAGAACCCAGCATGAAACGAGCGCGAAAAATTCAACAAGGAATCTTCTTTATTTCAGCCCTCGTCCTAAGTGTGCTTGTTTATTTTGAAGTCATGCTACCTCAGGGAATACTTATTGTCATACTCGCACTTTTGGTCGCAGTGGTTGGACTGCCCCACGGCGCACTGGATCCCTTAGTGGCGAGGAAGGCGGGCTTGTGGCGAAATCCTTCTGGGCTTGCACGATTCATCGGGGCCTATCTTTTTCTTGCCGCGATTGCCGGGCTGCTATGGGTATGGGCACCAAAGTTTTCGCTCGCCGCCTTCCTCGCCTATTCGGCCTGGCATTTCGCGGGTGATTGGCGGGACTGGCTTTCTCGAGGGTGGCGCCTCTGCGCAGGAGCAACGGTCATTTGCGCGCCTACACTTCTCTATCCAGGCGATGTCGCCGGATACTTTTCAGCGCTTACTGGCGAAGATGTCACCACACTAGTCCGCGTACTCCAATCGCTGGCAATTCCGGCGCTTGCTGGGACGATTTACTCGGCGGCCCGATCCTTCCGCACACGTCCCACAGTCGCCGCGGAACTAGCTATTCTCGCAGCATCTGCTCTAGCCCTTCCTCCGCTGATCTTTTTCCTTCTCTACTTCTGTGGCCTGCACAGTCCACGTCACCTCATCGAGACGGCACGAGAAATGGATGCCACTATTGCCACCGTCACCGCTGCTGGACTAACCCTCTTGACCATTGGATTGGGTGCCTTGTTCTATTTTCTCTTGCCCTCCGCACAATTCGACCAACGACTTTTGCAAATCACCTTCATCGGCCTCGCCGTTCTCACCGTTCCTCACATGATCCTGATCGAGCACTACGCCGCTCACATTGCGAAAGCCCCGAACTCAAGCAGTGCATCATCCTGACTTTGACAACGGCGAAGAGACATTTTTCATGGCCACCCCTCTGAGCAGGTCTGGAGTAAACCTACTTCTTTACTAAAGATTCGAGGTCGACTTTTTTAAATTCAACTTCGGTGCCTTCGGCTTGAAGTGCGATTTGCCCTTTGCTGGCTGTTGATTTAGTTCCGTGGTTCACAAGGGTGTCGTTGACCCACACTTTCACCTCGTCACCTTGACACTCGATAACCATTTTATTCCACTCACCGAGCTTTTTTTCGGAATCATCGGTAAGGTTAAGGACACGACGTGCATCGCCTTTACTGCCACCATATTTTTGTCCTTCTTTTTTCGGGCGGCGCTTCTCCATGTTGGGAACTTCAATATTTTCCTCGATGCACCAGAAGTCTCCGGCATGGCCTGATTGCATCTGAACTTCGATCGATTTTGGGAACATGCCATAGAGAGCTCGTGGCGTAGAGCTATGAACTAAGACTCCACAATTGCCGGGCTTTCCAGTGAAGCGATACTCCACGGTAAGACGGTAATTTTCGTAAGACTTTTCAGAAATCAAATGGCCCTGAGGGTTACCGAGGCTCACCAGGTTTCCATCCCGCACAATAAAGCTGGGCTTAATGTCAGGGTTTTTATCGGCACTCGGTACATCGGTCTTCCAGCCCGTAAGGTCTTTGCCATTAAATAATGGCTTGGCAGTCGCTAGTGATCCAACGACTAGTGGCGTTATTAGTGATAGTAGTGCTAGTGATTTAA
>Ga0307981_1001403_pt1 | contig 21710 bp, 22 predicted proteins | sample OrgLakmetagen987_FD_201849 | JGI IMG/M metagenome (GOLD analysis project Ga0307981, IMG submission 201849) | Saline water microbial communities from Organic Lake, Antarctica - #987 | ecosystem: Environmental > Aquatic > Non-marine Saline and Alkaline > Saline | place: Antarctica: Organic Lake... | reverse complement strand
GAGTCCGCTAATAGTCTACTTCATCTGTCATCTGAATTGTTCGAATTTCGGAAGCGATCGAAAGTCGATATGTCGCGGTTCGAGAAGATTGACGATGGCGGCCAGAGCATAATATTTTGGCACGATAGCTTACAGAACACTGTCTTTAAACACGACACAACCAGTGGAAGACTGCACCTCCAAAGATAAAAGACTCGATCACGTCGCGTCTCTTCACGTAACCACAATGAAAGCACTTGTCGTCCCAAGAAGACAGCGGCGTCGCGGTGTCAGTTCCATGCCATGCTTATCGTCGGTGATGTTGCTCCTCGTTACTTGTTTGCACACTGGAAGCGCCCGTTACTTTTTCTTTTGTGATATAGACGGTCGCGAAGTAGTTACTTTACGATATAACACGGATACCAACGAATACGAAGAGGAGCGGGAAGATAAGTCGTCTCGGAGACTGCAACAAGCAGAGACACTGCAGCATCATGCGACGTCGCTGCGAAGAATAAACAGGCCAGACGACGGTACCCGTGTATATGACGACACCGACTTTGATCTAGACGACTTCGAGAGTGCCATGCGAGTCGGAGCACGCAGAGAACGGCTAGTCAAGAAGGAGGATATGGAGGGAGTGAACACTAGTGGCGATATCCAAGAACAAACACAAGAACAGCAGCAGCCACAAGACACTATTCAAGCAAAGCTTTGTTCGTGTGCCGTCAAATCCGCGTTTCCCAACGAAAAGTATTACTGTCCCATTGGTCGAAGTCACTGTGGTGTTCCGGGAAGCTTTGACAGCGACTTGATTGATCCGGGATGTCTTACTTTACACAGTGATGACATTTTCGCGCAATCCGTTTGGCCGATTTTGATCATCTGGTACGGAATCGCCCTGCTGTTTTGTATGTGTACTGTACCAGGACGCAACGCCATTGGTTGTTGTATTCAAAAGTGCTGGCCGTTCTGGAATGCTCGGGTGGTGGACTTGTTGATTCAACACAATCCTGCCCGCGCCAACGCCATGATTCGAAGTAGCTGGGGACGGACGCACGATTCGACCACGGATGGACAAACGGAAAATACCATACATACGGCGACATCTACTTTTGTACAAGTTGAATTACCATCTCGGCGGAGACGGCTGACCGCCGAGTATGCTTTGAAAACAAAGATTTACAAGACGCCTGGCGCAGACAAGGACGACGAAAATGATGCTATTGACGATGATCCGAATGTAGACTCGCACGGTTGCAGTATTTGCTTTGCGCCGCTTTTAGACGGAGATCGCGTTGGCGCGTTGGAATGCCAGCACGTGTTTCACGTTCATTGTCTGTAAGTTGTGATCTGGACGCTAATTGCAATGAAAGGAAAAGGCTCGCCTCTTCACCTTTAGCTCACACCTTTTCTGGTACCTGTCATGCTTCGCTATTCTGATTCGCAGCAAGGGGTGGCTATGTCGGCGCAACGTTTGCCCTCTTTGCATGCAACCAAATATTGCCACTCCGCTTGTAGCATCTTCTACTGGTGCTGCTGTACAGGAAGAGGAGCCATCAATACCCTCTCCTTAGCTATACATTTTTAAAATATGCACTCTTTTGGATTTACAACACGTGTGCGTCGGTCATCAGTGCATGTGTGGCCGCTAGATCTGCATCAGTGGCTCCGTCATCATCGTTGTCTTCATCAACATCGCCTCCATCTGTTGTCGCCTGCGTGGACGCTTGCTCGGAGGCTGCCACGGTGTCGTACTGTGCCGCCGCGACATCCGTTTGCATACACAAGGGACACACGTTACGGCCGCGCTTAAGCCATTCCTTAAGGCACTCTACATGAAAAATGTGCGAGCACTTTAAAGCACCCACACGGTCACCGGTCTCTATTGGCGCCAGACAAATGGGGCACGTACTATCGTCGCCAGTGTCTGAGTCTTCCAAGTGCTCTGACTGATATATGCACGTCTTGAGCGACAATTTGGTTGGCCTGTGGTTGTTGGCTGTTGCTTCATCAGCAGCTGTCACGGCGGCAGCTTCTTCGGGATTGCTAGCCAGCATGTCCAAGTAGCGTTGCTCCAACACGCGGCGTCTTCGAAAATACGCTCGATGAATCATGAAATGGGCTCGTTCGGGATTGCGACGCAACATGACGTTGGCCACAATCCTATTCCAAAATGGAAAAGGGAGATTAATACCTGCAATAAAACAAGAATAGTAAGATGGTGAGATGCTGTGCTTCGTCCGTACATAGCCACGTCCCAAGACGATGCTCACATCAGTCTAACCCTTACTTACAACAATCAATGGCATTTCTACCCGGAATAGAACAAACTATACAGATAACCAAGAGAGACATCCATACGACAACAATGGGCCAAAGTGCCTTGGTGGTGGCACGCTGAGATGTCTCGTTCACGCACGTGGGCAATACTTGCTCACCTCCAAGGGCGAACGGAACGAAACAATAAGACTTGCTGAGAGGACAAAAGTAGGCGATTTCGGGGTAGCGACGCGGATCGGCGCAGCCACAAGGTCGGACCTCGAGACTGCCTTGTGGTGCCGTAGATCCGGTGGTAGTAGTCTGGGTCCAGCGATTCTTTGCGTAGAGAGAGACGGCGAGAGCAGGTTCTTTGGTGGATTCTTCAAACTGAATATTATCGTACGACACTTCAAAGACGGATTCGTTGGAGGAAGTTGGGTATCGAAGGAATCGAGTACTGGTATTGTTGGCTTCCAAGTCTTCTGTCGGCGTAGTCTCTCCGGATTCGTCCGGAAGCTGGTAGGAGCCCGAAGTTTCATTGTAAACAAGAAAGACCGTTCGAAACCGCAACATTGGACAGTGACTACTCGAAGCAAGCTCAAATCCTGTGGCCCCTCGAAACTGCAGCAATGATAATAGCACAATGAGTAGGAATCGGCTCGCTATGATGAGAACTTCTCCTCTCCTCATTATTTGCCTTTGTCTTTCAATTTCACTTTGTTCTTGGGTATTCCCCAGCTCGATGAGATAGAGACAGCAGGCAGCCGCTATGAGACCACTGCCAAACTAGTCTGTGTTATAGTATATCCCAGCAGCACCTTTGACAGGAAGCGAGAAAGGCGAGAAGATGAATAAGAAAAACGAATGATGAGAATGAATCGGGAAGATGCTTCTTTCGCGCCAAAATGCTGAAATGCGATTGCCGAAGAGCAACAGATACGGTATTAGCATACGTCGTACCGGTACTTAGTATCGCTAGTCTAGTCTTTCACGTTTGAGGAAGATACCGTTGCGGCTCGTAGAAACTATTTCGGTAGGTACAGTGTGTGTGTATGTGTGTGTGTATGTACGTATGTACGTGCGTGTGTGTGTATGTGTGTATGCGTGCGTGTGTGTGTGTGTGTGTCTTTGTGTGGGTGATTATATTATAGTGGCGCGTTACAACACTTCAAGGTGGCGCGTTACAACACTTTAAGGTGATGAAGACTATACGGCAGTAGCCACTGCCATCTCAGGATCGGTTACTGAGTTCGAAAACTCCAACCGACCAATAAATTGGAAGGAAGCGTCATGGATCGACCGAGCGGACCCGGTGTCGTACGAGGAGAGAAACTTGCCACTTACAGTACCGTATTGTCTATTGTCTAGACATAACGCGCCAACACTAAAGAGCGGAACTAATCACACCCAACCATGCAATCAATCAGCCGTAATCTTAGTAGTGGATAGAAGGCTTCCTGTGCTCCAATCGGTATTTTCCTAGATTTAGCTAGTGCTATCGCGCGCGTAGGAGAAAAAAAATCCGGACTCGCTTTATTAGATCTCAAGGAGGTCCTCTACCTATGAAGGGAAAGAGAAAGTCGGCTCACCGAGCGGAATGAACTGTAGCGCCGATTTCAGCACCAGTAGATGGCAACGACATGCCATGAAAGCGCAGCGTCGCCACCCCATCCCGCTGACAAAGCGGGCATCGGTTCTTTTTACGGAGCCAATCCTTCAAACAGACCTTGTGGAATACGTGTTGGCAAGGAATATCGCCGACAACGTCACCCTCTTGTAGCCGGTCCAGGCATATGGCGCACCGAACGCCTTGGTTCATTTCCTCGTCCAACTCGTCCATTGTCACGTGCTCTCTTCGAAACTGTGAAGGAAGCCACGATGGTATTTGCGCTGTTGGTAGATGATGCGGTCTTCCAGCTGCAGGATTCGTGGGTCGTTCTAGCTGGGTACTCGGATCTTCCTCGAAATGGTCAGTGGCAGTAAATACTTTGGTTTTCAAAATTAATGTCTGCCTATCCCAAGGCTCCGGACCAAAGAGATTCGCTGGGGGGCGAGCTGACTCGGTTAGTACTGGAGTTGCCGTATCCAAGTGATGTTGTCTCTGTCTCTGCCGTCGCGCCACCACACGATCATTGCGTTGTTGCAGTATCGTCCAGTCGCGTCGTTGTCGGGTAATGGCTTGTCGGTACAAAAATACGGCGCGTTCGGGTTGTCTCTCCACCAATCGCTCCACATCCGCCCGCAGTAGTCCATCGGGTGTTTTATGGCGGCATTTCAAGCAGCCGTAGGAGCGTCGCATGTAGTCACGGGCAGATCCCCCAGGTTCGGTAAAGAAAAAGCCGTACAACAAAGCACAAAAAAAGAAAATTCCAATTGGCCAAAAGCCACGCAGAAAGGTGGACGTTGCGGAAATGTTGAAACAAGTTACGGGCCCTGCTGTTCCTGCCACGCTGCAAGTGTCAAACTGGGCGGGACAGTATTCAACGTCGCGACGAAAAAAAGCGGTGCACCAGCAGGCTTTGACTAGACGTTGATGTGTAGTGCTGTTGGTGTCATCCGGAAAGAGTTCTTGAGAGTGCCTCTGGGACAGTAATCGTCGATTCGCTGGAGTGACCAAAATTTGTTCGTCGTCGGTTAGGTTACTATCGGTCGTATTGCTGTCGGTCTCCATGTACATTCCCGTCGACTCGTTGTAGAGTAAGGTCAATTCTTCGGTGGAAAGCGAGCATTGGACAATGGCAATACCGGCAAGGTTTGTCAACTCGGCAGAAGCAGGAGACGCTGTGGTAACCAGTGCCAACAGCACTGCAAGCAGAGATAACACTGCATATGCTTTAGAGAACATGCTTATTTCAAGGGACGATACGCGACAAAGATGTGAGAGTCTTACGGAAGCAAACGGCCACTTTCTCGAACAACTTTTGGACTGCTGACTTGATTGACTCCACTGGCGCACGATAAACCACCGGGGGTCGTGCTTACTGATCGAGTGGAATGAATGAGTGCTGGAGCATGCACGACGGATCGTCTCTGCGGTTATGTTAAGTCGCACGATCGCAATTGACGGATGGATGATGCATCATACGACTAGTCCTCACCAACAGAGCAAAGAAAACAAAAAGTCGAAAGTCCCGAACTTTGAGTTGGCGTTTGCTTTCTGTCACAATGATGAGTCATCCAAAAACTACTTATAGCGCCGACACGACAAAAAAATGCGCGAAGCCCGTGCCACGTCATGCAACGCAATCTGCAATCCTTCACTTCCAGAAAAGGCTGAACACAAAACACAACCGACAGCCGATCAATCCATCCATCACCATGGTCAAGACGTCTTCTCTCACGCTCGTGATCCTGGCACCATTGCTAGCATTCCTCGTACATCAGTACTTATTTGCGGGTGTAGATGCGCCACCTTCCGACTTTGGAAGCGGGTCCATGTTTGACTCGATTGCTCCGCGTGAGTATAGACTACTAAGTAGTGCATCCAATAGAAAACAGGTATCACTGTAGTACGGGTAACTCACTTGCTCCTTGACCTTGAATTTATCACTCGTAGGCTACGACATGATCAATCGAGTTCTTGCGGTGGGTATGGATATGGACTGGAGGCTGGAGATGGTCAACAAAATCAAAGAGTCCGTCGCGCACGTGGAGCACCCAGTAATTTTGGATGTGGCGACTGGGACAGCCGACGTGGCCTTGCTACTGGCCAAGGAGATTCCATCCAGCACGGTCCTGGGTGTAGACCCCAGTGACAATATGCTTGCAGTGGGGCGACAAAAAATTCAACAGCGAGGACAGGGTTCGCAGGTGGAGCTGCAACTAGCCGATGCCATGGACTTTTCATCAGTACCTGCATCCTCGTACGACGCGGCCACCATGGCCTTTGGGATTCGCAATGTACCCAACCGAGAGACAGCACTCTGTCGAATCCATCGATCCTTGAAACCAAATAGTCGTTTTTCTATCCTCGAATTCTCGGAACCAGATGAATCGGCAGGAGTGTTGGGTGCTGGCGCTCGCTTGTTTATCCGGTACGTCGTTCCTTTTCTGGGGGGCATTCTGTCGGGTGCTCCGCGGCAGTATTGGCATTTGCAGAATTCCATCAAAGACTTTCCTACCCCTGCGCAGTTTAGGGAAATTATTGAGTCTGTCAAATGTGACGACGCTGGAAATGGCTTTCGCTTCGACGAGCTGGTGCAGCTCAACTTTGGGAGTGTGCAACTTTACGTGACGACCGCACTACGGGCCGAATAAGAGCAATATACTACTACTCGAGTTCTAATATATGACGTTCAATAAATGTGTGCTGGATTACTCTAGCGATGTGCGACAACCTCCTCTTAGTACATGACACCGTGCTGTCCTCCAGCACCGCTGGCTGCTGGGTGACGTGCCAGTCGACTCGGAACTTCGCTTCCTGTGTTTTCCAGGTATGCTTTCAGAGGAGCCATAATGGCTTCGTCCTCGTCAGTAATGAACGAAGTGGCGTAACCTTCCTTTCCAGCGCGCGCAGTACGACCGCAGCGATGTGTAAAGGAATCCAGGGAACGTGAGGGCATGTCGTAGTTGATTACATGTGCAACGTCTGGAATGTCCAGACCACGACCGGCTACATCTGTTGCCACCATAACAACACCACCTCTCCGAAACGTTTCCAAGTTCGTTTCGCGCTCTTCTTGGGATTTACCACCATGCAAGACAACACAAGAACGACCCGCCCGTTCGACAATCCGGCCAACCTTTTCCGCATGCTTCTTTTCGTTGACAAACACAAGCACCTTTTCTCTCGCGAAGCGAGGGTTCGCGATTTGCTCGCGCAAAGCATTCTCCTTTTGAGCCGGCGAAGACAAAAATATGATTTTATGCACGATACGCTTGTTCTTGCTCGAGTCCTTGTCCCCAATACTCACGACTACTGGATGTCGCAAGTACTTCTGCGCCATTTGCTCGACTTCCGTGGGCATGGTCGCGCTAAACATGACCGTTAATCGATGCCGAGCGACATCGCCTTGCTTAAGATCCTCCATTTCTTGTTGGTAAGCTTCGGCTTCGTTTTCGGACTTGAGCGTGCCTCCCATTGCATCAAGGCTGTAAGAGAAGGTATGAGTAACTTAATTACGTGGTGTAGCTCCATCACAAACTCGCAGGCGGGTGTACTTACATGGACTGAATCTGTGGCTGGAACCCCATGTCGACTGCAAATGAGGTTTGGGACGAGACGCGTGTGAGTTGTGTGGATATGTTGGATGCATTCGCCGGATCGTCGACGACGGGTACTTACTCATTCTGTCAGCTTCGTCTAGACAAACATAACTGTAGTGTGAATCAGAAAGATGAATATGCGTGTGAGAGCTTTCGAGAAGGATATAGGTTGTATGCAACACCACAAAAGCAGTAAACGTACCAGCACTGGTTCAAGACAAGGTACGCCATTTCGATACACTCATTGATACGACCAGGCGTTCCAACAATAATATGCGTTCCCTTTCGAATCATTTGGGCTTGTTGTTGAATCGACTGTCCTCCAACAATCGCACACGTCTTGATTTGCCCTTGTCGACTGAGTAGCTTTCCGATTTCGCCATCAATCTGGAGGGCAAGTTCTCGGGTAGGTGCCATGATGAGAGAAAGAGGACCCTCTTGTGCAACACTTTCTAGCACTCGGGTCGGCAAATTGAGTAAATAGTGACACAAGGGAACGCCAAAAGCGACAGTTTTGCCTGAACCGGTCTCGGCAATACCAATGAGATCTCTTCGTTGCAGTCCAATCGGAATGGCTTGCCGCTGAATAGGGCTGGGGTCCTTGAATCTCATGACGTTTTGAATGGCGTCCAGCAAGGCTGGGTGGAGATCGGGTAGGTCTGGTGATGGGCTTTCTCGAAAGGAGCGCATTGGGGGTGGTGACTTGCCTCCCTTGACGGTGATCTCAAAGTTTTCGCGAAATATTCTCCAGTCGCGTGCCGTCATATTTTGCAAAGGTTTGGATTGCGTGGAATGGACCGTCGAAACATCACCAATATCACTTAGCGCCTGCTTTTGTCGACGATTGGTCACTTGCGTAGCCGATATCATTGATGAATACAAAGGATCGTCATCGTCGTAGGTATCATCAGTGTTGTCCCAGCGGAACTTGAACGTCATCTTTTTGTTGGTGGAACGCGGCTTTTTCCTCTTGGGAGCATCACCTTTCACGCCCACCGCCGTCTTTCCTAGATACGTTCGCTTGACAGCCAATGTTTCCTTTTCCGATAGAGCGGGTCTGGATACAGCCTGGACGGGTCGCACAGAGGACTTGGCAGCGCCAATCGCTGCAACTTTCTCGACACTGGCAGCAGCCTCGGAAGAGGCCGCTTCGCCACCGTTCAGCTGGCCACGTTTCCGCTTCGGTACAAAGACAGCTCGCGATGCCGTAGAATCGGCGATCCCAGTCGACACAGGATGCTTCTTTTGCTGGCTTTCCAAGTCCCTTTGCTGCTTTCGCTCATGCTCTTTCTTTTGGAGTGCACGTTCCATGGCTCGTTGCTCGGCGCGGTCTTCCGCACGTTTGGCGGCGGCAGCAGCCGCTAGAGCTTCCTTGCGATGCTCATCAGACAAGCCTACTAGTAACGAAGGAGCGATCAAGGCATCGTCGCCGCCACTGGATCCGTTCAATTGTCCAGCGGGCGCCATGGTCAACGTGAAGTTTTTTGATTTGCGTTTTGCGTTAAAATAGACTACTAGTACGAGTACCGGTAGGCATAGACTATCGGTAGCGCCTGCGAGCAGGACAGGTGGAAACCCACTAACTCATGATTTCGATAGGAGGGATTCCAAAACCTGTGCTCTGTCTAGTTAGTAGTGGGCGAATCAAGGCCTAAACTAGCATGTTTTAAAAGTGAGAATGCACAGTAGTCTTAATCGTGCTGTCGGAGTTGCTCCAGCCGTACTGCAAGACTAAGAGAAAAAGCGATGTGTATTCCTTTCACAGCACCACGATAGTATCGAGTTACTAGTACTACCTCCCACCAGCCAGCACACTATATACTAGATCATGAAGCTTCCCATTGCAATCGTTCTTGTACTGACTGATGTAGTCAAGGCCAGCACAGCTGAGCGTTTCCAGACCAGACCAATCAGAGGTTCCAAGGGCACTCGGTCCGTCGCCAGTGATGCAAGCCATCGCAAACTCGGAGGAAAGGGCAGCCCGAAACGGGCGTCCTTGAGTAAAAAGTGTGGTTGCTCTGGATGCACCGAGACAGTCTGGAATACGCTTGCTGGAGAGTTTACGTGCGGTGCACGCATCGAATACCTCCAAGCTGCTTACGCCGACACGTATCCGACTGAAGCAAACGCCTGTCGTCGTGTCGGGGAGACCGAGTTTCCAGATATTTGTGGCTCTTGTGATCCAGGTACTTGCGGGAAGCCTACCACAGATGGTCAAGGTGCGACATACTGCGGCTGTCCCGAATGTACCCAGGGGGTTTGGGATCTGGACGCCGAGGATTATTCATGCGGTGCCCGGATCACCTGGTTGTTGAAGAACGACTCGGCTAATTATCCAACGGAAGAAGATGCGTGCAGACTCGTAGCCGGCAGCCAATTCCGTGACACATGCGGTAGCAAGTGTAATCCTGATACCTGTCGTGAGCCCGTACGATGCGGGTGTCCCAACTGTAACGATGCCGCATTGAATGTAATCGCTGATGGATTCAGTTGTGGTGAGCGGATCGAGTACGTGGCTGTAGACGTTGCTAATTACCCAACCGAGGTAGATGCGTGCCGTCAAGTGGCCGCGATTGAGTTTCCAAACGTCTGTGGACCCGCGTGCAATCCAAATAGGTGCAACGATTAAAGAGACTGAGTCCACCTTCTGCTTACAGCTTCCAACTACGAGTAGTTTAATGTTATGAATTCAATCTTACTTGTCAAAACATAAAGTGTCGTTGTTACGGGTTTAAACCCCAGGAGACGATGTTGGCTCTGATCCAATGACTACAGCGGCTGCATGTATCGTTGGGTGGAGACATTCTTCGACCATGAATCGTGCAACATCTAGTTTGGCAACACTAACATTAAATGTATCCTTGTGCTTCTCCTTCTGAAGGTACCACTTTCCTGTCGGAACCACATCTTCGCCGAGTCCTCCGGGTCGAACCAGTAGAAAGTTCAGGTTCGACTTTCGATATTCTCGCTCCATCATTGTGAGATCTCGAAAAGCCCTACGGCAAACGGTGAGAAACATACCTGCCAGAATCTTACCGCCAAAATGAAACTCCAGCGGCGGCCAATCTTCTTCAATGCCCATGGATGTCATGACCACGACGCGAGTGATGTTGTTGGCCTTCATACCTCGAATAACAGCTTGGTTGCCTTCGTTGGCGACCCAGTCGTGTATAAAGGGCTGGCGATTGCCAAGGCAAGAGACGACGCCGCTAGCACCAGCAAAGTGGGACGTCAAATCGTCATCATCCCAAGACTTTACTGTGACCACGTGGAAGCGCTTTCGGTCTGGTTCGGAGAACACGTGAGGCTTTACGCAGCCACACTCCCAGTTCGCTTCCTCGAGCAACTTGGGATGCTGCGTCAAGACCGTGATGGATTCCACATCGGTTCGTTCGAGGGTAGCTTGGACAGCGTGGCGGCCAACATCCGAGAGGCCGCCGACTCCGTAGAGTATTACCAGTCGAGATAAGTTTGCTGTCATGGTACTTTTAGCATCGGTATACCGCAAATGATGAGAAGAGTTTTTTCTAAGAACTGGGCTCGAGTCGTGCGGCCGCGTAAGATACCTTTCCTCAGTACCGAATAAGAAGCCGAATTATAGTCTAGGAGGATCATAGCCGCTCTCGGAACCGTACAGGTCGGCTACTTCACCCCCGATTACGTAAGTAGCATGATCCATGCATCTCCGCGTGTATAATTCGATCGAAGACACTGCCCATTCTAACTCATCTTTACGCTCATAGACTGCTTACGAGCAAGCTCTGGGTTTGTTTCTGCGTGTCTCGCCGAGTCCACTCTTGCATAGGGATGTCAACGAAGCCACCATGCCAGCGGAAGAGTTTACTTTCCAGACTAGTGGTCGCGGCATAGGAGCGATGCTCCTGTCCAATCCAGGCAACCCGACAGGTCAGTGCATTGAAGGCGAAGAGCTCAAGGCGGACGTGCGAACAGCCTGTGAATCGGAGACTGCTATTGTCATGGATGAATTCTATTCGCATTACATCTACGATGGTCACGACAGCGTTGATCCCGAAGATGGGGGTGTGGATGACGACTCAAATTGGCCCAAGACCGTGAGCTCCGCCTCGTACATTGAGGATGTCAACTCTGATCCTGTCCTTATCATCAATGGTATGACTAATAATTGGCGTTGTCCCGGTTTTCGTGTCTGCTGGATTGTCGCCCCGAAACCCATTGTGGCCATTCTTGGGTCCGCTGGATCATATTTGGATGGTGGTGCAAATGCCCCTTTACAGCGTTTGTCACTTCCTCTCATGGAACTGGATTTCATTCGACGTGACACTTGGGCTTTACAGAGGCACTTTCGACAGAAACGCGACTTTCTGTTGGCTGAACTAGAGAAGCTGGATATTCGTGTCAAGATCAAGCCTGAGGCTACCTTTACGTTTGGGCCGACCTGTCTGCTCTCCCAGCTCCTCTCAATGATTGTCAGGTCTTTCAAGAAGAATGTGTCAAATACATGGTCGTCATTGTACCAGGTGTCTTCTTTGACATCAATCCAAGAGGCACCCGCAACTTGCGACAGAGTAAATGTATTTCCAACGTTCGTTTCAGCTACGGGCCACCAATGGAGAATCTTATTAATGGCATGAGGCAGCTCGGCGTTATGATCGAAGCGTGGAAGAAAATGCCCGAGACACCTGATTAGTACGCACACGATAAGTTTGATTAACGTGCCAAGATGTAGATGATACATAGCCAACGGAGGGAGAAGCTCCCTGATAATTTATATCGGTAGGTCTACCGCACCGGTACATCATCTTCTATCAAGATCCTGAGCAAGCCGAGATCAAGCCGGAGGAGAATGATGATGTAGTCGAGTTCAAACCAGAAGTTATAAGTCTAGAAAGCGATGCGGAAGAAGTACCGCCCCAGAGGAAACCGCGACGTAAAAGGAATGGAAGAATTTAGGGAGAAAATAAGGAACCAGAAGAGGACGAAGCAAAATTAAAGCCCGAGCCAGAAGATCAGCGGGCGAGAAAGCTAACACGCCTACGCAAAGCAAGGAAACTTGCCAGATCTTCAACCCGGTCGGCCTCTTTCGCAAATGCTGCCGCTCCACCCTCAGTAGCACAACCGGCTGTGGCGCAAGACGCCATGCCGAGAGGTAGAGACCTGAGCGACTACAGCGCAGACGAGGCCGCAAGACTTGTGGCGTCAAAAGGCGACGCCTTCCAGCAGTTGGCAGAAAGACTACGGATGACAGACTTTCAGGGAGAGCTCATTACACATGAGCTGCAGCAGGGTGATGGGCATTTCTTGCAGTTCTCCTTCGAGCTGGTGGGCTGGAAGACGAATTGGCTCGCAGATCCGTTATGGGAACCTTCAAGCAGGTTTCGAACGCCTTCAGTGGTAACTAATACAGGCGTATCCTTTGATGTTTGATTGATAAGGTAGCTCGAACTCTCTGAAGAGCTAAGAGTTAGTCGAGATGCTTAGATAGCCTTCGGCTCCTACTATACTAGCTAGAGAGCACAATAGCTACTCCCTAGCTTTTGGAAAATCCGCGAACTGATCAATCGTGGTCTATGTCCGGGTACAAAACTGGAAGCGAACTTCAACCTGCCTCTATCCCTCCTCCAATAATAATTAAAGAAGCAGCGTGCTGCCAGTCACTTAATTTTTTCACCATGGCGACCATGAAGTTCTCCGTCTGTGCGTTGCTGCTGTGTGTTCTTTGCTATGCAACTGCTTCTTCTGCCTTTGTAACTCATTCCACTCGATGCAGGACCGGCTTGCGCCTCGCAGACGAATCACCCGTCGCGAACAACGAGGCCGCTTCCAATAAGCCTCCCGTCGTGTGTCCCGACTGCGACTTGTGCGACGGCAGTGGCCGGTACGTTTGATTTTATTGAATATGGATCGAAGTTAGCAGTGCGGCTATCCGAGTTACTAACTCCTTTGTATCATCTCGCTCATTACAGGATAGCGGGGGGGATTGGAGCAGTCTTTCCTTGGATTCCAATTAAAGCCTACCGGCCTTGTCCCAATTTCATAGATAATGGTGGAAACTACCAGCGCAGTGGACAAGGACTCGACGAAATTGCCTTTGGAAGAGACTCGACCTTTAAAGGTGGTAATTAGTCTAAGATCTTCGAGCTTCGAGGAGAGGACTTTACTTGGATTTGGATTGGATCGGTTTGACCACACGTTTGCTATGGATAACGTAGTTTCATCAAGCGTTTGAAAGTGAACTTGAATCTGCAGTGAGCATGCTTCAAGGCTAGGCGTGCGCAAAGTAAGTAGTCGTAGTCTACCGTACTACTAGCTACTGTAGTACTGTAGTTAGTCTAGAGTCTCTATTATCAGACTGTGAAACTATGTCGATCGAGTCAGTCATCAGTCGTCCGCTCGTGATCCAAAATGCCGTCTGAGTGGTTATAAACTCACTCGTGGCATATATACATTGATAGTATATCAGTAGTGCCATATTTTCGCCTTTTTCCTGCTCGAGCATAAAATAACAATATCGAACGCGTCGACGCTTCGATCATTATGCATTAGTCTACCGCATTGCCATGTTTTGCCTGCTCGAGCACTCTTCGATCATGAACAACGTCCTAAACGCCCTAAAGCGAGCCCGAAAAATAGCTCAGGTGTTATTGACCCTGTCCTCCAACGAAAACATGCAAGCGGATGTCAAGTCCACCATTTGCTGGTGCAAATATGAGAAAGCAGTAGTTCATCATGATTGAGGACATCGAAGAAGCGAAGGAACCAAACGTCGTGGGAGGACACGGTGCTAGAGAGGCGGTTGACAATTACTCTCCTCCTCCCGATTACGTACGATCTAACGAATCGACAATTCTGAATTTGCTGGACCATGGATCGCACTTGGAACAAATGTCGTTACCTAAACTGATTGTCGCTGGGCTCATGGCAGGTTGCCTGATCACGTTCGGAGCGGCCTTGTCTGTTCTTTTAAGCACCGGTATTGAGCAAGAAGGTATCGCCCGCTTGTTTACTTCCTTTGGATTCATCGTTGGTTTTTCGGCCGTCATATTTTCCAGGGCCGCTCTGTTCACTGAAATCAACGTAGTGGTTCCCCTGGTTGTAGTGAAGAATTTGAGTGACTACACATCGGTGTGTCGGAAGTGTATTTGGTTTTGGGCAGCTGTATTCATTTGCAATGGACTGGGTGCTATTCTTGTTGGAATCATGATGCGGGGCGTGGACACATTTGCGTTCGACGCAGATCTTGAACACTTGCAACTTGTCATTAACAAGAAAAATGTCAATATTCAAGATGGAGTGCAGGGATGGTTTACTGTAATCCTCTCGGGAATGATGGGAAATTGGCTTGTTGGAATGGCGGCATATTTTGCATCCAAAGCTCGAACGCTTCCTGGTAAATTTATTGGTATTGCTTTGCCGGTCACCGCGTTTGTAACTCTTGGCGTTCAGCATTCTCCGGCGAATATGGGATATATGTCTATTGGAATGGTAAGCTCTCTCAACCAAAGCTTGAACGATCTCTCTACTAGTAGCGCAGTGAACTCACTCTTGTTGAATAACGCGGCCAAACCCTCCTGCAGGCATACAACTTGGTTGATTTTAAAGATGCGTACCTTTGGAATATTATTCCTGCTGCTATTGGAAACATTTGTGGTGCGTTCGCATTTGTCGTGATGCCACTCTAGTATATCCATCTCTACAAGGAGAAGAAAGATTACCTGAACGCACCCATATATGTATACGATAATTGAAAGTCGGGCCGACTGCTCTCGTTGACTAGGCTAGATCGAGCTAACGACCCGATACGTACTAAGCGTACATCTACAATTTTGTCCCACCATAGAAATCGTCATTGGTGCTGATTGGCTTTAAAAGTTATGCTAATCCTAATGACGCCCTTAGCTATAGCTGTGCTGGCTGTGCTGCGCGTTTTCAAGTGGGGCTGATCAGCTGGAGTTTTCTGTCGTTGTGATGGCAATGATGAGTCCAACGCTGGGCCTTGGAGTAGTGCGACTCGAAAAAGTCCAAGACCAATTAGGACCATGTCGTCTATCTGTTAATACGAAATGCTTTCATTACCGAGATTATTCTCATAAGATTGACATAGGAGGTCAAGAGGGGAGCGCAGCTTATAGTTTGTTGACGTCCATGGTTTAACCCCAAGAACAACATTTCGCATTAGCGCCATGCTACTGTACTAGGTAGAATATGCAATCTCCGCAACAGAACTTAGCTAGAGGGCATCATTCATAGTTTACGATAGGTACCGGTAGTCTAGATTTGCAATCTCTCTACCGCGTTAGTCGTACGACGTACGTATAGCTTTCGTACGCAAGCTTTTCATCCTTTCACGCGTGCGGACACTCCCGCGGACCGCAGCAAGACTCGACGAAATTAGTCGGAGTTGTCACAAAGACAATAATAGCCCTTTACGACATTTTAGAAAGGCTTTTCGGCGACCAAAAACGGCCTTTGAGAAACAGCCGATACGCGGAGCGCGGAGCGCGAAATAAGTTAGCAACAATACCGGCACGGTTCGAAGGCACGAGGCAGGTAGGCACAACGGCACAACGGCACAATACAGTAACAGCTCGATCTACACGCTTGCTGCGTCTTTCATTGATCCACTGGTGCACATAGTTGTACTATCCAACCAAAGAACGAAGCAAACAAACTACGTAACTAACTAACGAACTAACGACCATGGGAAAGACACGCATCGGTGTAGTCCTCAGAGAATCCGTCGGAGGCGGCAAGTCCAGCAACCAGAGCGCGGATCTCGTGGCGCTTTCGGAACGCTACAACGCCTTTGTCAAGAAGCTTCACGCACTGATTGCGTCGTTGCATCAACACCATGCGGTCATGATACAGATTGATAAGACGCGAACTGCGGTACGTTTACTATGCTAGGAGGTGCTAATGTGCAGGAGAGTGATCTTGTTACACAAATCTCGTATTGTATATATGTAGCTTGGAAAGATGACCATAATGTACACTATACCGCGATATGCCAATCACAACTCATTGTGCGTCTCCCTCTCTCTCTTTCGATTCTCTTTTTCTCATAGGTCTCTCAAAGCGTTGCTCTCTTGTCCAAAGGAACACCCATGTGGGATGCTACTGGACTCATGGCTTCCGCAGATCGTCCCGCTAGTTCCGTTTGCAGCTACCTGTCGGTGCACGATACCTTGTCGGCCAAGAGCAAGTCATATGCCACAAAATTCAAGCAGTTTGTTCTCGACTACGCCGTTGAATGGGAAAAGGTGGTGGTCAGCAGAGTCAGTGTGGGCTTGAAAACGGCGGACAAGCTGCGCAGAGATTTGGACCATTACCAGAAAAAAGTGGAGGCGCTGCGATTGTCCACGAACCAGGCCATGGCCAAGGGCAAGTCGGTACCACCCACCAGTGCCGAAAAGCTGGGTCGCAACGAAGAAAAACTCATTTCCAGCAAGCAAGCGTACAACAAGTTAGCGTCCGACTTGTGTATCTTGATGGAGGAAGTGACCGAAAGATCCTGGCGCGACTTGCATCCTCTGCTAATCAAGTGCGCCCAGTTTGACATGACATTGAGTGGTGACGAATCAAAGATTCTGTCGAGTTTGGGGCAAGTCGTGAACGAACTCAAGCAAGTGGCGAGTAACAATGGTCTTTCTGCGCAAGCGCGTCTCAAGGATCTTGCTGGCTTGAGCCCGGAACTGCTGTCGACTCGTCCTGGAGGTGTGACTGGATTGCAAATTACGTCTGGTGACGACATGTATGGTGCCTTTCCCATGGGAGGTGGGTCGGGAATGGAAATGGCGCAGCCGCCGGGCACGGTGTCTCCACATGGGCTCGGGGGCTTCCCAGTACAAGTGGGTTCTTCGGCTCCAGCGTACAGCAACAATTCAAGGGACGCTCCTACCAGAGCGTCATCCTATAATAGCTATGCTTCTGCACCGGATCCTCTTTCGACAATGGGCATGTTGACTATTTCGCAGGCGGCGGCTCCCGCACCGACCATGGGAGATGTCTACTCGGCGAATCGTTCAATCCAATCGGCCCCCAACAGTGGAAACTTGCCTCCGTTGAGTCCGTACCGCCATTCGAGTTTTAATGACAGCTCGGTTTACAGTGATTACAGTGGCTACAGTGGGGCATCCGTAGGTGCACCTGCGGCTCCTCCGCCTCCACCGCCCTCGGCTGCCCCACCGATGTCTCGTCCCAGCTATGGTGGCGCTCCGAACTATGGTGCTCCTCCCATGGCGTCTGCCATGACCATGGGACCTGCTCCTGGCCGCGATCCCTATGCTCCCGACCCGCCGACTTCGTATGCGCAGGCTCCTTGGGGTGCACCGGGATCGAATGATCCACCTGCGACTTTCAATCCGTATGGGGCACCAGCACCTGGCTCAAACCCCTTTGACATGTAATACATGGTGTCTAAATAATTGTTTTGCTGTACCTTTCTTATACTTAGTCAAACGGTCGCTTTAGAACGATCCCCATCCTATACTGTAAAAGCTGAGCCCTCGCTGCTCATGGAAAGCGCTGAGTAGCCAGCGTCACTCCGTACTCATCATACTCTGTCTTGCTCAACCACAACTGCTGAAAACTTCCCAAACTCGTTAATACACTGCCCCCGATCCAGGAAGCGCAGGCCCGTTCCACGGAGTGACGACTTGCTAAGACCTTGCACTTGAATGCGCCCGAAACCACACGCGGTACTTCCAGCGAGAGTCGCTGTTCCAGGTTTCCGAAGACGGACGAACCGCCCGTCAGAAGAATACTTCCCGCCAACTCTTTGCGCACGTCAACATCGCCCACGGCTGAAAGCGAACTATGAATGAGTTTGTGCAATGGCAAATTGGAGAGCGTCGAGTGCTCGTTGAGAATCGATTGGTCCACTCCGTCGGCCAAGTACGGCAGCTCTTCCGAAAACAAGAGTTCCGGAATCCGACAAAGATCCTTGCCGATCCGAGTTGTCAAGTCCACTAGCGTTCCGTCCGGCAGTTCGTAAGTACTCTCGGCCGATGGTGTAGTAGAATCGACATTCATATTGTCGTCGCCGTTGCTCTCCTTGTCGGTCTCTGGGTACATAAAGGGAGCGGTCGGATCGTACCACCAATGGGGTAGTTTGACGTGTTCCGAAGATCGAAATTCGTACATTAGATCTTGCATGGTCCATCTATGAAAGAGTCCATTCTTGGCGGTAGTCGAACCAATATCAGATGTGGTTGCTATTCCAGCAGCTGCATTTGCAGTCGCAGCAGTCTTTGTCTGTTGGTAACGCGGTCGCACAATTTTTTCCTCTTCCAGCAAGGCCTTCCACTGCACATTTCCCAACCAATCTCCACCGCGTCCGTTTCGTCGTTGCGCTTGTCGTAATACTAGACCGTCCACAACGGGCGTAACCCGGCATCCCCCAGCTCCAATATCCACTACCAGGGCAGTTTGACGACCGTGTGAAAAGGCGGCCAGCATGGGTGCGGGTGCCACAAAGAGTGCTTGGCAGTCCATTTGTTCCATCATGATTTGGGTCAACTGCGCCATTTCTTTTCGCGCCACGGACTGATCTGCGGCAACGGATGTGCCTATCCGGTGGGTACATCCCGGCGCGACAACCAATAATGGATGTTCGCACTTACCCTCCGAGGCTGTGAAAGTAGAACGAACAGTGGAACTCTGGACACCTGCCGCTGCCGTTGTCGTTGTTGTGGATAGTACTTCGCCTTGTTGAGCTGTGGGAGCAACATGTTTGCCACCCTTGGAATGTTTCAACTTATCGCGCACATGCATGGCGTCAAAGGCCGAGTGCCAGAGGTGTTCAAACGCGTCGGTGTCTTGCAGAGAATCACCCTGTTGCAGATACTTGGTTGGATCCGTCAGCGGTTGATCCACGGTCTGTTGAAAGTCGGCGGTTCGCAGCGCTGTGCTCATTTCCGCATCCGCAAGTCGGCTGTTGTAGCACGACGTGGGAACTAAGGCATTACTAGTAGCAGTACGGCTCTGTCGCTGCTGCACCACATAGCTCGGCACGACGTACTTGGGGCTGTCTTCCCCACCGTAGCCAAAGCGACTCGTGTGCGATCCAACTGCGCCAATGAACGAGCCCGTTTCGTCACCACAGTACATATTGTGACGCTTTCAAGGAAGCAAAGCAGCGAGATGGTGGTAAGTCTATACCGAGCCCTCGTGGGAGGTAGTGATACCGTAGAATAGATGCTGCACCGTCCACCATTGCCGCCGATCCCATGCAGTACCGGAAAATTCGTTTTCGCGCCAACCCCAACGGATTTGCAAATTTTTTAAGTTACATATCATTTTGGAAACAGCTTCCATCTGGAGGATGATACCGATTTCGTTGTCGTTGTCCGTCGCCCGTTGCATCATTCGTTGTTGACATCTCAATCCTCGATCATTCATCAACACGCGGTTGGGTTGTCCCCCGCGGTCGATCCCTACGTTACGTATCATCTATCGTATTGTACCGTACTTTATCCCTCTACCAGACCATGATGAGTCAAACAGTGTTAATTGGAAGCGTTCTCTTGGCAGTACTGTGCCAAGAGTCATGGCAGAATCAAGTATCGGCCTGGACGCCAGCAGTAATTGCAACTGCAACTGCAACTCGCAGTTGTAGAATGTCGTCGCAATCGCTCGCACTGGTGTCTCTACTCATCCGTTGTCGGAGGCCCACCGCGTCGTTGGTCACGGCCTTGCAAGCCGAGGCTGACAATACGGAAAAGGACCGTGACGATGATGATGACGATAATGGTGTGGTAGTTCCCGGCATGGCCGACGCTTTTCGAAAACTCGAGGCGTTGGACTCGTTGGGAGTGGAAGAAGAGCAAGACAACGACAAAGATAATAGCAAGGTTAAAGGCAGCAGCACACCATTGGAGCACTCTTCCAAACCAGCATCAAACGTCGTTGAAAATAAATCAACGTTTAGTTCTCCCGATGATTTACCGGCTGCCGAGGCGGCGCCTCCCGAAAAGGAGGTGCAAATGTACAAGGAAATGGTCAAGGAGCTGGAACAGCAAGATGAAGACGACCTGTACTCCAACGTGTTGGCAGCTATGGGTGGAACGCCGACTCCCAAAAAAGAATCATCAAGCAAGCCAACACCCGCCTCTGTGAATCCCAACGTGATATCGTCGGATAATACCCAACAAACTACTGAAGTGACGGAAGAGTTTATGAATCAGGCGCTGCAAGAAGCCTTTGCCGAAGTCAAGGTCAAGAACCCCTCTATCGGGGATTCCATATTGGATGATAGAGAAATCATGAAGGAGATTGAGGCCATATTCGAACGTGGCAACGACAAGCTCATGGAGAGTCTCAAAGAGGTCCGACAAGAACAGGTACGTACCTTTTAGGTGTGGGACAATCAATATTGGCATTGCGGCACCGGTAGTATCTCTAACAAACCATACGTCTGTATTGTTTGCTCGTTCTTTTCTTGTCGCGCTACAGTTAGAGTTGGCAGAAGCAAGTGCCCAAAAGAATGCGCAATCGGCTGTTGATACCCTTTCGGGTGACGCGGCGAGGCTAGCGCAAGCCCAGGGTGCGATTGAGATCATGCTCAAGCGAGTCAAAAAAGAAACAAGCCAAGTAGAAAAGGCGGTCGAAGATTTGAAACTAGCCGAAGCGGAAATGGATAAGGACTTTATTCTGAGACTCAAACGTGGTGGTATACCCAAGCAGGCAGCGTTGGTTGGCGTTCTCCTCTTTTCTATTCGGTCCATTGCCGACACTATAGCATCAGTGAGCGACGAGTCGCACCTTCCAGCGGCGTTGATTCAAGGCGGAGTTGCCTTGGCATGTGCAGCCTTTTTGTTTCTCATGTAGATGGACGCTAACGTGTACGGTAGTCTCTCTCGCTTGCTCACTTACCGTTAGTCTTGCGTATCGTATTCTAAGATCTACGGCACCGGTAGACGTAGTCTAGCTACTCTACCATATAGTACTACGTGGTACAGTAGTCGTATTACCGTACCTGGCACTGGCACCGGTATCGGAAACGGATTTTACTAGGGTCTAGTCTACCGTAGACTATTGTAATAAGTTACTGGGGGTTTTGGAAAAGTCAGGACTAGGGCTGGTAGGGGGGGCCTGTTGAAGCCTACGTGTGACGTCATCAGTCTGGACGGGCCGAAATATCGAAACTGTTGATATTTTCTAAGTAAACGGAGTTGGAGACATAAACAGTCATTGCACAAGCACAGACGGAATCTTTGAACTAGAGGCTTGATTTCGAGGTCTGTCACAATTACGGTGGAGCGACCTCTCCCCTACCGGTACTTTGG
>Ga0307981_1001402_pt1 | contig 21712 bp, 11 predicted proteins | sample OrgLakmetagen987_FD_201849 | JGI IMG/M metagenome (GOLD analysis project Ga0307981, IMG submission 201849) | Saline water microbial communities from Organic Lake, Antarctica - #987 | ecosystem: Environmental > Aquatic > Non-marine Saline and Alkaline > Saline | place: Antarctica: Organic Lake... | reverse complement strand
TCGCAGCACATCAGCGCTTCCACTAGACTGGTTGACTTTTCGGATACGCAGCACACTGATGAAAATGAGTGTCTTCCCAATGGATGAAAATGGTACGTGGGTGTTCTTTCATTGTCCTTTTTGAACTTTACGTTACATAATGAGTTGCCCCTTCCAGTATAGAGGAATGAGAACGCCATCCAAAGTCAATTTTTTATAGTTTCCGTTCGCAAAGGGCTAGCAATCATTGACTGACTAGCGTCGGCGGGATCAATGTTGCGTCCTTTACCGCGTGGGTAGCGTTCGGACGACGGACGAGCAAAATTGAAATGGTCTGCCAGTCGACAGAGGACGTAGAGAAGATTCCCCCCGGATTCATTCGAGGTCTCGCGAGTCTTTCTACATTAGCTTCTCGTTGTTGTTGTTCTTTGAAACTGCACACACTGCCTTCCATTCAACTTGCAGTACCCTTGTTCACTTCGAATCACTCGCTACTTGCTGCAACAGGCTATTCACAGAATGGCAAGAGCAAAAAAAACACAAGACAATAACGAAGCCTCGTTGGCTCGACACGCCCAAGCCGACGCCGCTTTGCAAGAACCTGTCGAAACTGCCAGCGCCTCTTCCGCGAAAGGTCTCACGTTACTGGGAAAGCTTGGAGTCTTTATCGGCTTTCCGCTCATTATCGGGTTGGTTGGCCTCTACACATCTTTTCTGGAAATTGCCAAGAACAAGGAACGTGAGCTTTCCTTTGATCGAGATTTTGTGCTGCCCTTTTTGTTGGCACTGGCCATGGTGAGTGTGATTGGCTTTCAGACGGGTGGTTACAGTCAAAATGAAGTCCAACCGCTGGTATCATGGCCCAAAGTAAAGCGAGTGAAGAAGATTGTCTATAAGAACAAAAAGGGAGAAATCATAAGTCCTACCAACGCCAAGCAAGATTTCGATTCGACGGCTGTCAAAAAGGACAACTAGTACGGTAGAGAGGTCCAACTGGCCAATGACTTGAAAGTTGGAATATTGAATATTGCACGGTGTCTGTCGTCAAGCGTTTTATATTTCAAGTGGTGGTGGTTGGTGGGAAGGGTAATCCGTCAATACAAGTCTTAGAAACGTTCGTAGGAACAGTGCTAAGTTCGATCATCTAGAGTAGCTAGAAGTAGTTTAAAGTGGCGAGTCAAGTCGATTCTACTCCTCCTGTACTGGCTCTTCCGCTACCCCATCATCGGCATCATCATCGAATATCATGCTCGTTCCAGCTTTTTCGTGCTTATGCATAAAGTCAGTGACGCCACCGCAATCTTCCACCTCTTGCTTGGACCATCCCAGTTCGGCGCAGACCTTATCGAGACTGTTGGTAATGAGAAACTTCTTTTGCGTCTTTTCATTGACAAAGCTCAACATGGTTCGTGCCGTCGTTCCCTGCAGGTGTGAGAAGAGAGGAGTTTGTTCACTGGGATAAGATGATATCGTTTATTGTCACACATACACACAGAGTATACTAAGCTTCAAGACAATACGACGTATCATACCATGATTGTCGAGACAGGGAACATGACCATTTTGAAGAGAGTCTCGGGGTAATTTGGTTCAAATGTGTGGTAAATCTTTTTCAATGTCTCTGTTCGAAAGCTCGTGATACCAACGCCACTCAAGTCGATAAACTGGCACGTCTTGGGGTTGCGAGGATCCTTGGCCTTGGCCAACATGCGTTCGGTGAAAATAACAAAAGCCGCCACGACGTCTTCGGGTGTTATTTCTCCCGCGGTTTGCATCTTCAACAGCTTTCCGTAATTGACATAGACAGTGGGTGGAAAGTCGTTCAAAAACTCGACATGAATCTCGGACACGGCCTTGGTTCGAAGAATCTTTTGCAAGCCCGGCGTCCCCTTCAAGTCAATCGGAAACGTCGCGTTGCGCCACTGCTCGTGCGTTTGAGTCATTTGCATGGCCGCTGGCACATTTTCGTCTCGTGCCGTCAAGAATCGTCCCCAGGAATTGGGACGCGCGTCCCAACCATATCGTTCCAGCGTGAGCAATAAAGGTGGCTCTCGAGCCGCCTTGATGAGTTTGATTTGCGTCAGCATGTTGTCGTAACCCGACCCAGCCGGAACCACCTTGTGATCTAAATCCGGTGTCTCGACTGCTTCGTTCAAGTGTTCTGCTTCTTCTTCCTTGTAGTCGGAGGCGAATCGACGAAATCCTTGTCCATTGACTGCCACGAGGCAGTCTCCCACGCAAACACCTTGCTGCTTCGCCACCGTGTCGCCGTCCAGCAAGCGACCAATCACGGCAAAACTCGGGAGAAACATTTCCTTGGCCGCCTCGTGATCGCAATTGGTGAGTTGGGCGCCCAACCCGGCTTTGGGGTTCGCTTCGAACGATACGTTGAGCAAGGCGGGCACGTCGCGACTCGTCGAAGCAAACTCGGTAGTCGTCGAGGCAAACTCGGTATCCGTTGGTGCCGTCGCCGGTGGCGTGCTGGTCGACAACGACGAGGTCGTCGAGGCGGTTTCTTCTGGCGCAGACATGACAATGGTATTCGCAATGGCTGAGTATGGCTGGCTGGCTGGCTGGCTGTACTGAAGAAGCTGTCTGTCTGACTATCTATCTATCTGAATGAATGAATGAATGACTAGTGCAAGGGAGAGGAAGCACCGACTAGGAATGTTTCGGACCGAAAGAGGATCGCAAAAGTAGTCCAGACTTGTCAAGAGTGACGACAACGTGCAACGTGCAACGTGCAACGAGATCCTATTACAGTATCCTATTGTTGTCAGTTGTCACGCGGTGTCTTGGGGCGTTGAGCCGAGGTCTGTAACTTGTGACCGAATGACCCGGGTCTTTTTATCTTTTTCATCGGCACGTCGTTCGCGCGCTTTTGGGTTCGTTCGTTGGATTGCTTCAACGACGATCTGCAGATATCTGCATCTGCGCTTTTGCGATTTTGATTCGCAATGGTGCTCGATCGTCTCGTCCATTGACTTACCCGCCAGACCTCTGTAAGCGTTGCTACTATATCACACCATCTACTACCAAGATGCAATCCCTTTTGATTCTCTGTGCCCTTGCAGTGGCCTTCTACGCCGTCCCGACCGAGTCTTTTCTGTCACCGACAGACACAGTGCGAGCAGCCCCATCCGCATTCACTACTACCGGCACTCCACCTCGGGCTTGCAGTATCAGCAACAACAACATTCGCTTGGCAGCTGCCGTCGACGACAATGACAATGACGATGATTCCAAACCGGATACCGACAGTGCAGCAGTACCAGCACCAGAGTCTCCCAAAGAGTTTGTCCCGCCGCCCCAACCCAAACGCCTCGATCCCCTCTTGGCCAGTCTCACGCGCACGGACCCGACGGCCGGGACGCCCACCGCCAACACCAAACGGAACACTCCCACGCGCAATTTCCCCATTCTGGGCGAAGTCCAAATGGATCAGAGCTTGTTTCTGATTGTCCCCGCGGCTGCTTTTGCCGTGCTGGGAGTGCTGAGTGGCGTGGCCGTGGCGTTCAATTCGCAAGACGCCTTTGCCGAGGCCTTGGCCAACAATCCCATCCTGCAGAGTGCACCTTCTGATCCAGGTGACGGTTGCCGTGGTATCTGCAGTACCCAAGAGCAAGACTTGGAAGGGCTGCGCGCGTTCATGACTTCCTTGAGAAAGTAAAAAGAGACAATCTAGACTACCGGTAGGATAATACCTAGCTACAGCTACAGTATTACCGGTACCTATACGTAAATGGAGAAAACCAGTTAATCCAGCCATCAACCACTCGACAGCCATCCCGACGCTACTGCCGGTCAACTGTATAATGGTAGGTTATCGCACCGAACGGGAAATGTGCAAGAGTCCGTACTACATGATGTAGTAGTCTAATAATTGTTTGAAAATCAGTATAAAGCCTATTCATTGGTGAGCGTGTTTCTCAACCCCTCCATTCCTAACTACGTTTTTCTTGGCTTCCGAAAATATCTTTACAATTCGTCGTCCATAAAGTCTTCGTCAGCGCCGTCGGCGTCGCCACCAGCACCGCCCGAGTACACGTTTCGCATAATGGGGTTGGCCACTTGCTCGACTTCCTTGAGCTTGCCATCGTAGTCTTCCTTGTCGGCTTCGGGGTTCTCGTCCATCCAGTCCAAAGTCTCGTCGACCATGTCTTGCAGTTCCTTCTTGTCTTCGGCAGAGATGTTGTCGGAAAGACCCTTCTCGTCATCGTCCAAAGTGTTCTTGAGGTTGTACAAGTAAGATTCCAATCCGTTACGGGCATCGATGCGCTCCTTGACCATACGATCCTCTTCGGCAAACTCTTCAGCTTCCTTGACCATGCGCTCAATCTCGTCTTCCGACAAGCGTCCCTTCTCGGACGTAATGGTGATCTTCTCGGCCTTTCCAGTTCCCTTGTCTTCGGCAGAAACCTGAAGGATACCATTGGCGTCAACTTCAAAAGTGACCTCGATTTGGGGAACACCACGGGGAGCCGGGGGAATACCAGTCAACTCGAATTTTCCGAGGTTGTGGTTGTCCTTGGTCATGGATCGCTCTCCCTCGTACACCTGGATCATGACGACGCTCTGGTTGTCCTGGTGGGTAGAGAATGTTTCTGCGAGAGAGAAAAATAAGGAGAACGTGTAAAGGTTAGAGAACGATCAGAACGGAACCCACAACATTGTGCACATCATTCCATACGACAATACCGAAAATACGTACGGGACTTTTTGGTAGGAATGGTAGTACCGCGGTTGATGAGCTTGGTCATGACACCTCCAACAGTCTCAATACCCTGCGAAAGCGGGGTGACATCCAACAACAAAATCTCGCTGGTCGCGTCACCACCTTCTCCCGAAAGAATACCTCCTTGCACAGCGGCACCGTAAGCGACAGCCTCATCGGGGTTGATACCCTTGGAAGGCTCTTTGCCTCCAAAGTATTCACTAATCAACTGCTGCACCTTGGGAATACGAGTGGATCCACCAACCAAGACAATCTCATCAACTTCGCTCTTGGCCATGTCGGCATCCTCCATGACGCGTCCCACGGGTCCCATGGTCTTTTTAAATAGATCAGTGTTGAGCTCTTCGAAACGCGCACGCGTCAAGGTTTCACTCAAGTCAAAGCCATCGGCCAAATCTTCAATCTCCAATCGCGCCTGCTGCTGCGACGACAAAGCGCGCTTGACGCGTTCGACTTCCTTGCGCAGCTTTTGCAAGGCCCGCTTGTCGCCGGAAATGTCGACATTTGACTTTTTCTTCATCATTTTGATAAAGTACTGCATGACACGCTGATCAAAGTCTTCACCACCCAAATGTGTGTCTCCGTTCGTCGCCAATACTTCAAAGACACCATTGTCAATGGTCAAGAGGGTAACATCAAAGGTACCTCCACCCAAGTCAAAGACCAAAACGTTGGATTCTCCCCCCGTCTTGTCCATGCCGTAGGCAATAGCCGCAGCAGTGGGTTCGTTGATGATGCGCTCCACCTTGAGACCAGCAATGGTACCGGCATCCTTGGTGGCTTGACGCTGCGCGTCGTTAAAGTAGGCCGGCACGGTCACGACAGCGTGCTTGATTTCCTTTCCGAGAAAGGTTTCCGCAGTGAGCTTCATTTTTTGCAAAATCATGGCCGATACTTCTTCCGGAGCAAAGACAGATTTTTTGCCAGCTTGGGTGACTTCGATCATGGGCTTGTCCTTGTCCGAGATGATTTCGTACGGCACGAGCTTCTTGTCCGACTGGACGGACTTGTCGGAATACTTGCGTCCAATCAAGCGCTTGACGTCAAAGACGGTGTTTTCTGGGTTAATGGTGGCTTGATTCTTGGCGGCGTCTCCAACGAGTCTGTCGCCATTGTCCATAAAGGCCACGTAGGAGGGGGTAATACGATTTCCCTGGTCGTTGGCAATGATTTCGACGCGGCCGTTCTTGAAGACTCCAACGCACGAGTACGTGGTGCCCAGGTCAATGCCAATGACGGTGCCCATTTTGGCAGCTTCCTCCTCTTGCGCTCCAACGAGCATGTACGGAGAAGCCATCAAGGCCACTGTAATAGTAGTAGTAGTAATAGTAGTAGTAGTAAAAACATATACAAGAAGGCAGTGGTGGGCGGTGAGTCAAATCCGTTGAAATACTGCATAGCGTCGAAAGGGTCACACTCTAACGGCACGGCACGGCGCGTTCTCGTTACTTACTAGCGGCGATAGCGAGACGTTGAAACATCATCTTGTCTTGTTGTTGTTGTTGTTGTTGTTCTATGCAATAGGTTGTATTGACAGTAAGCTACCGTACTGGAAGTGGAGCAGTGCTGCCTCTTTCCAAGTCGTTGGTCTTCGGCGCAAAAAAGACGCTCGGGGTGCAAAACGAACGGCTCCCCTGCCGTCGCACACGTGGAGGTTGCTTCGGGGCTCGTGCGTGGTGCGTGTTTGAATCTCGGTGGAAGGGCAGACTGGAACGAGTTTGAAGTTTCAATGTTGGTTCTGCAGTGCTGAGTATGTGGATATCGCACACATACGTGGAGGTTCGAATCACCAATGTCCTCCATACCATCCTTCAATGATGATTCGATTCGATTTATTCATTCATTCATTCACGATGATTCACTGACATTCCGATCATATCCACCATCCTGTCGAAACCGGTCACGATGCCTCGACGACGAGTCTCGTTCCTTGGCGTCTCTTGGACGCCCCTCCTGCTGATACTGGTACTAGGTTCACTTCGAGTGGTACCACAAGCGTCCGCATATCGATGGAGAGCATCATTGTCACCACCGCCACCACCACCGCCGCCGTCCTCCATCCTGACGACGGCACGGTCCGTCTCGGGCGGTGCTTCCGATGAGCCGCCGTCCTCTGCAGCACCAGACGCTAGCAGTGCCAGTCAAGACGCTAGCAGTGCCAGTCAAGACGCTAGCAGTGCCAGTCAAGACGCTAGTAGTGCCAGTCAAGACGCTAGCAGTACTGTCAATCCTCCTGCCGATCCGGCAACTGCTTCGAATGACGCTCCCGTGGATGCGGTACTACAGTCCAACAACAACAATAAGGATGCACCATTACCACCACCACCACCACCAGCCGGTCACCCAAAGACGACCACTTTCATGAACACGCCGCACCGGGATCAGCAACGCGCCTCTTGGAAACGACACTTTGGTGTCGTACAGCAGCAGTTGCGCGCCAAGACGGTCCAAGTCCCCACCATGTTGGCACGAACACAGACCTGGGCCGCCGCCACCTTGCAACAAGCGAGGGACAAGCACGCTCCCAGCCGATTGCTGACAACGCTCAGTCCACCGTTCCTCGCGGCACTATTTGCCAACAAGGAGGCCAGTCTCTCCTTCTTTAGTGTTTACTGCTGGGCCTTGGCGGGAAGCTCGGTGGGCTTTTATCTGTTCCTCTACTTTATTTCAATCGGGTACGCGGCTGGCATTACCCTTCCCCTGGTGGCGTGCTTGGCCAAATACTGGCGAACCGTTCCGGCCGCCAGCAGATCGGCCGATGCCGCGTGCCACACCGCGGCAGTGATTCTCTGGGGATGCCGGTCCGTGGCGTTTTTTCTCTACCGAGAGTACGCGCAGTGGCCCGAACTGCACAAGAAAATTGTGCAAGCGAATAACCAAAAGCAAGCGCCAACCGTGGCGGTCAAACTGCTGTGCTGGTTGGTGTATTCGTTCTTGTACGTGTGTATGCTGTCGCCTTGCTGGTTGCGATTGCAGAGCGCGGCGGCGTCCAGTGCGACTGCGACTGCAGCCGTCAGTAACCACCACGCGGCGGGCACCATCTGGTGGAGTCGCACCAGTTTGGCCTTGCAACTCGCCGGCCTGGCCTTGGAGACGGTCGCCGACTGGCAAAAGAGTGCCTTTAAAACCAGCAACTTGCCCGACAGTCGTCACGAGTGGTGTCGGACCGGAGTGTGGTCCTGGGGTACGCATCCCAATTACGCTGGCGAATGGCTCTTTTGGCTCGGGACTGTCGCTGGCGGCTTGCCTGCCATTTGTTACCAACAGCAACACACATTTGCCTTGTTATTGCTCGTCTTGACGGGATTTGTATTCATCACCACTGTGCTCCGAGGCGCTGTCACGGCCCTCGATGGAAAGCACTGGGAAAAGTACGGGGGTCTGGTGGAATTTCGCGAATTTCGGGCGCGCTACACCGTCCTGGGTCCCAAGCTAGTGCCGTTGGTCCAAGAGTGGTGGCGCCACAGTAGCACTAGTAACCAAGCATTTTTGCCGAGCACTGCCGACACCCGAGCGGAACCGGCTCTGACGGAACTGTCCCTCGACGGCGCCGATGGTGCGGCACCCCCCGCCAGCAGTTGAAATACCGCGACGCACCCCAACATAATATTTGGACAAGCAATCGTGGCAACAACTCCCAAGACTGCAGCAATGGCTATCATGCACGCGCAGAGAGGTGACGGTACAGTACTGGTACCCAGTGTCCGTTAGGGACCAACCAAGGACCAGCATACGCTTAAAGAGCCAACCACGGACCAGTAAAGCTACCACACGCAACTGCCCCATATTAAAACCAAGATGGCTAAGGATAGTCTACAACCGTGTATTTTTATTTAGCATTAGTGTCTTTACTAAAAGCTCGTGTACGGACAACCTGCCGCTATACAACATGCAGCCCCGTAATGCTGTATTCCTCTCGCTCCGGTGAACTGACCGCGCTTCTCCGTATTGGTACACCGAGACTCTCCGCGCTCGACGTCCGGTTCCTCACCAACGACGCTGCCTGCGGGAGTTCGAGATTGCTCGTCTTTGACTTGGTTCGTTTGAACCGCTTGCTGCTGCTGCCGCTATTGCTCCTTCCCCGTCGCAGTGACTTTGTTGTCAGCGCCGTGATAAAGACCACAATGCCCATGACGTGTTCCGGCGTGCACACATTGTTGAAGAGAAAGAAACTCAAAAAGAGAGTCGTTGCTTTCCGCGCCGTCGAAGTGATCGACATCGTCAGGGCCCCAAAGTTCTTGGTGATACAGGCCGAACAAGACGATCCAAAGAATCCCATGGAACTAAACAAAACCATAGTGCCAATCTTGCCCGGCACGGACCACGTTCGCTCATCCAATGGCAAATGCAACTCATCGTACCTGCCAGGCACACTCAAAAAGGCGACGCCTTCTTGCAAGTCGCCCTTGTAGTAGGCCGCGGCGGAAATGGCAACCAAAGCAATCGAGTACATGCGAAAAATGAATTCGTCCTGACCGACGCCAAACTGGCTCATGATATTTTCACTCATGTTGCTAATGGCCCCGTCACAAATCAAGCTGATAGTCAGCATAATGACACCCCAATGATGAAAGACTGCCGACGAGTTGGCGTCCGCGTGCATGAATAATGCCAAACCAGCCACCATGGCCAAGACAATGAGATAGTCTGTGCAGTGGTACTTTTTACGAGCAATCACGACCCCAAACATCATGGTAAACACGACGCGACTGCTCTTCATGAGCGTCTTTGCGGGATAGTTGATATACTGCATTGCTGTATTGGTCATACCCAAGTCGAGTGCTCTCAAGAGTGACAATCCCAAGTACATGAGGAGAGGCACGGGCTGGGCCACGGCAAAGTTGGACTTTTCCGAGCCCGTCGAGGCAAAGCGGGCGGCGTCCATTTTTCGTTGCTTGGCGTATACGTAGGTTCGGAGTATATAGGACAGGATCGTGTAGCCACTAAACTGCATCATGGCTTGAAACAATCCCAATTGACGGCCACACAATTCAACGGCAATGAGTTCTTGCAAGTACCCGTACAAGAGTGAAAAGCCAAAGACTCCCGTGGCACAAACGACAAACTGTCCTTGTCGGGAGAGATGCGAAATGTCAATGCCCAATACCAGGACGGGTTCCGAGACCAAGTCTTCAAAGAACTCCAAGTCGGTTGGATGTCCCTTTTCCGTGTTGATGGTATTGACCGAATTTGGTGGCGACGCCAAGAGGCGCTTTTGTCCGGCCGCAATGTCGGCGTCGTCGATCGAGCTGTTGCGCGAGAGTTCGCTGGGCGATGACCGGCGCTGGAGCAGCTGCTTCATGTACGAGCGTTGTCTCATGGTTACGATACTGTTACGCTACTAGAGAATGCGCAGTCGGTAGAAACCACTGAGAATGACACGGAGGGATGGGGCGACGATGGACTGCTGGCGATGGACCTCGTGCAATGGAGAAGAGAGCTTGCGAGCCTCGGGAAAAGGTGTCGTCCGTGGGAAGAGCAATGTGGCAGCTCTCTCGATGCAGTATACGGTACACACACACGATGAAGTACTGTAGTCTACCAGGTACTGTAAGCCTCCCGCCAACGAGCGGATCGGGTTTTTGTTCGGTCGGTCGGTTGGTCTTTTGTCTTTTTGTGCCGTTTGCGGTGGAGCGTTTTGGGAGCGTTGCGCGACGCGGAATTATGCCCTCCAAAAAGTGTGCAGGTCTACGGGTCGGCGTGCGTTTTTTGTAATGCTGAAAAGTCATCTTTGTCAACAAATGTCAAATTACATTATAAATTTTTCGAGTCATTTCGTCACATAGGCAGAAATGTAGAAATGATGTAAGCTCGACGAGAGCATGAGTACCGCTAGTGAATCGAAAGGGGATCGGAGTGATCCAAAATTGCAAAGAAACAATAAAAAAACCAAAGGGGGCAAATTGTTCTGTCCAAGCAAGCGACCATAACGACTAAAGGCAGAGAAAGAGGCTTGTGAGTGGAGGCTTAGGTTGATTCTGCAGTGTGTGTGACGGAGAGAGAGAGAGAGATGATGCAACCACAAGCGTCGACAGACTCGATCCAATCCAGCACGCATACCCCTGCTGCCAGCACTACTATGGATACAGGCACAGGCACAGCCACAATTCATGCGGCTTGGTCCGCCGAACTCAAGGCCTTTGAAGCCTCTCGTCGCGGCAGGTATCAGGAAAGTTTGGAATCATTGACCTTATCTTACCAGAGCTACTGCAATCTCTTGGAGGCTGGTGTCCACGAGACTGCCAAGGCGTACCGTGTCTGTCTGGGAACGGCAAAAGCACACGGTCGCTTGGCCAAGGCCCTCGAAGAACCCAGTACGAATGCGGAGGATGGTATCAATTGTACCACCAGCAAGCACACGTCACTTTCGGGTGGGAAGGAGTTGATTACGTTCTTGAAGGAGACCAACGAGGCCATGGTGCAACAATTTGGAGATTCGCAAGCAGAAATAGAAGAATCGAGCGTCGCGTCGCTCGACAACTTGTTGCAGATGACTCGCGAAACGGAAAAAGACGTCAAACGAGAAGGCTCCAACGTATTGAAAGTCTTGCAGCAACTCGAGGATCGCGTCGGTAAGGCTTGGGAGACGTACTTCAAAGCTGCCTTGAAATATTCCAGGAAGCACCAGACGGACAACAGCCCTTTGTCGTTGCCATCCGACTCCACTCCGAGCTCGCCATTGAAATCGAAATCTGCCGGTGACATTTGGTTGTTGGAATTCGACTATCGCAACGCGGTTGCGAGTCAGACTAACATCTGGAGTGAATTGAGTGCCTCGTTGGATGCCTTGTTTCAAACCGCCAAGGATTCCGAATGCATGCGTCGCATCAACTTACGAGAATTCATGATTATATTTGTGCGGCAGCAGCAAACGCCCTTTGGAGGCAAGGTGAAAGACACGCAGCAGTCGGCTTTGAAGGGATTGGTGGAAACGGAAACCAATCGCGCCGAGATTGAAGAGGACGTGCAGCGGTCCATTCAACAACGATTAGCGCAAGCTACGGCAGAAGGAGAGTCGGCTTCTACCGACCGTGTCACTGTGGTGGAAATGTACCGAGGGCAGTTTCGACCAGAGTATCTGCTCGAAAGCGAATACCTAAAGGGTGCCTTTGTCTTGGAACGAAAGCTATCCGGTTGGTCTGCCGATGGAACCATTGTTTTGGCAGTCGCCACGACCGATTCCACGCTGCACTTGTTTGATTTGCCGGACAACATTGGGCTTGGCTCGAGTCTGGAAGAGGCTGTTGGTGTGCTCTTTCCAATGGCCGAGCCGCCATCGCTTGGGGTGCCGTGCGAGGCTTGGAGTGGCAGTCTTCGACCGTCGTGTACAATGGAACTCGCCAATTGTACCGTTGCGGTGATTCGAAATGAGACGGTCGTGGAGATTCTTGAGACGGGTAGTTCCAAAAGAATCCTTCTTGGCGTCTCGTCTCCGGAGGAACGAGAAGCTGTCTTGGCTGCCATGTAGCAATATGCGCGAAGCGGGTGTCAGCTCCTGACCCTCTAAATCTGTTCACTGCGTGTGCAATATGCATTTCTCTTGGAGTCGATTTAATGTTGTCAAGAAGTGCGAAACCGCCGCAAGCAGAATGGTTAGTATATCCGGACTAAGCTAGACTAGACTATGCTTCTATTTGATCGATAATACATCTATTCCTTTCCCAAGTATTGAACAGTGTACCTTTGTACTGTAGTGTCACAGCTCGTCTGGGTACAATATGATTCTGGTAGATAAAGCAAACCGAAATCTTAACCACCTCCACCTTTCGCAGCAATCGCAGCCATTAGACCGCCTCGGCCGCCAGCAGCTCCACCGCCACCGCTCTTTCCGCGGCCAGCAATTCCTGCCAGCAAGCCTCCTCGGCCACCACCATCACCGCCGCGGCCACGGCCAGCAATACCCGCCAGTAGGCCTCCTCTGCCACCACCACCGCCACCACGGCCGCGGCCGGCAATACCTGCTAGCAAGCCTCCGCGGCCGCCGCCATCGCCACCACCGCCGCGGCCAGCAATGCCTGCTAACAATCCTCCTCGCCCGCCGCCGCCGCCGCGGCCGGCAATGCCTGCTAGCAAGCCTCCTCGCCCACCGCCACCACGGCCAGAAATACCTGCTAGCAAGCCTCCTCGACCGCCGCCACCGCCTGGTGGACCTGATGGTGGTCCGCTCGAAGCCTCTTCTTCCGTTTCCTCTCCTTCCTTGGGTTTCATCTTCTCTTCGGTTTCCTTTTTCATATCGCTAATCTTCTTCAACTTTCTTGACCGGTCTGAGCGTTTAGCTCCAAGTTTCTCAAGTGTTACGGTGTTCTTGCCGTGCAATTCCTTCAGCATTCCGTCGAGCAACTCGATGGTTTTCTCCACTCGAGTGTCCTTCATGGAGAGTTCCTTCATTCGGTCGTTGATGTATTTAAATAATTCCTGGGCGCACTCGAACATATCACTTGAAAGGCTGCACTCGACTGAACTACGGATGTCGGGGGCATCACCGCCTGCTTTCTTCTTTCCTGTCACTTGCATACCTGAACGCTGTGCGAAGTCGAGAAGGGCCAACTTGTATTCATTGAGAGCCTCGGTAAACATAGAGATCTCTTTCTTCTTGTCGTCCTCCTTTTCGTCTGCGCCCTTTCCTAGCATGAACTCAATCCATTTGAGTGTGTGGTTTTCCATCTTGTCCATCGAGTCGTCCATAGCTTCGCAACTTCCGTTTGCCTTCGATACTTGGAGCAGCTTGCCCTTGTAATGCTTCTTCAATAAATCAGCACGTTCATTGGATTTCTTCTCCTTCATCATTTCTAATGCCTCTGCCATAGCCTTGGCTCCAGGGTCGTCGATGTCAGATTTTTTTACATCGGAGACTTCGAATTGGTCTTTATCGGTAAAACCATAGTCGACATCGTAGCTAGGAAGCTGGTCTGCTTTCAGCGGGCACTGCTTTCCGATCATGGGACAACCAACATTCGGGTCGTCTCTGGTTGCGTATGGATGGCTCCCCGGAGGCCCGTATTGGGCGACGTGACGCTGGTAGGGAGCAAGATTCTCCTTAAAATTGTTCTTCATCATTTGATACCAAGTCCATTTGCGTTCAGTCATCTTTTCGGCCTTGTTCTTCTCCCATCTCGGTCCAAGCACTTTCAAGTGAGCATACAGTGCTCGTCTTTCAGTTAACGTTAGACCTGTCACTCGCATATTTTCAAGCGTAGACGGATGCATGCGTTCGAGATCATCGGGGTTCAGACGTAAGCATTGTAGGACGTTCGTTCGCTTAAACTTCTTTGCGATCGCCTTGGGGAGAAATTTGCCGTTTGGTGAAGGCTGGTTCGTGAGCTCGGCCTCACTCATATTCCTGATCATGACCGGCATGTGCCTTCTGAGTTTCTTGAGAGCCTCCAGGTTTTCGGGCCAGTTGTCGTCCTCCCACTTCTTTTCCGTTCTGGCTTGATCTGCCTGGTACTCTTCAGTAAGCATCAAGGCCGTGTTGTAGCGCTCCATCCCTTGTTCCAGCTTGAAATACTCTTCTCGAAGCTTGTTCTGTGCTTCCTTGTCGCCTTCGACCGTGACGTCGCTACCTCCAATTTCATGCATACGCTTCGCAATCTCTACGACCTTGATCTTACACTCCATGTAATCGATATCTTCTGCGATGGCAATTCCACTCTGAGCCAGTTGCTTTTCCAGTTTCTTTTGGCGTTTCTCAGCCTCTCGAAGCTTGTTCAATAAGTCTTCCACGTCTCCTGACTGTAGCTTCGCAAGCAAAGCCTTCATGTCGCCGTCACCAAGTGCTGATACGGCGCGCGCTGTGTTTGCCAGGCCCGAGTCAACAATTTCTTCTCCTTCCTTGATGGAAGCCATGTTCTCGTTTGGGCGTGGTGCATGAGCCGCAGGTGAGGGCACAGGAGCAGAGTTTGCGCTAGAGCTGGACTTAGGGCGCGCAGGGATCGCGACTTCGAATCTTTCGGGATCCTTTTCTTCAAGCGGCTGAAGGGAAAACCGAGGAGGGGACTGACCTCTTGTCCTCTTGTCAAGCACCAGATTTTCCAGACTCTCTCGACTTTGACCAGACATCTTTGCCAGCTCATCCAAGGTCAAGAATTTTGTTTTCGTCAAGCCGTCAGTAGACTGAGCCTTGTCGTCAGCGTTTAAATTCACAGCGAACTTTTCGTCCCGACTTACTGTCAAGGTTGTTCCGACCGTAGCGTCATCTGAAATAGCTGATAAACCGCTTTCCTTCTTAGACAGCATAGCACCAAGGCCAGATGGTTTCGATTTTGGCTTTGATTCGTCACCGTCGCCGATTACCACAACATAGGCAACAGCGCCTGGAGGAAGCTCTTTCGGTATTGAGCTACCACCTGGTATTACAGCTGCACCTTCTTTCGGTACGCTGGCAGCTTCCTTCTTTTGGGAAGGCATGGGGGCTGGAGCGACAGACTTCAGCGCAGCTGCCGGGGACGACCCTTCATTGGTGACGATAGAGATAATTCTCACATCAATATCGTCCTGCTCCATCTTGGTTTTCACGGCTACCATTGGCATTCCAAATTTAAGTTTTTTGCGGTAAAACGCCACGACAGCCTCATCGTCTTCACTCAAAGATGTGCTCGAGGAAGCCGGGGGAGCTGCAGGAGCGGGTTCGGGTGCAGTAGCTGCAGCTACTTGTGATGTCCCTTCACCAGTGACAGCAGCAATGATGCTCGCATCAATGTTGTCCTGCTCCATCTTGATTTTCAAGGCCACCATCGGCATTCCAAATTTCAGTTTGTTGCGGTAGAACGCCGCGACTGACTCGTCGTCTTCGCTCAGAGATGTGCTCGAAGAAGACTGCGGAGCTGGAGCTGGAGCGAGTGCAAATGCAGATGCAGTTGGAGCTGCTTGAGATGAACCTTCACTAGTGACAGCAGCAATGATTCTCGCATCAATATCGTCCTGCTCCATCTTGGTTTTCACGGCCATCATCGGCATTCCAAATTTAAGTTTCTTGCGGTAAAACGCTGCGACTGACTCTTCGTCTTCACTCAAAGATGTGCTCGAGGAGGACTGGGGAGTTGCCGGAGCGGGTGATACTGGTTGTGATGATCCCTCACCCGTTACAGCAGCAATGATGCTCGCATCAATGTTGTCCTGCTCCATCTTGTTTTTCACGGCCACCATCGGCATTCCAAATTTCAGTTTCTTGCGGTAGAACGCCGCGACTGACTCGTCATCCTCGCTCAGAGATGTGCTCGAAGAAGACTGCGGAGCTGGAGCTGGAGCGGGTACAACTGCAGCTGCAGTTGGAGCGGGTACAGCTACAGCTGCAGTTGGAGCTGCTTGTGATGAACTTACACCAGTGACGGCAGCAATGATGCTCGCATCAATATTGTCCTGCTCCATCTTGGTTTTCACGGCCACCATCGGCATTCCAAATTTAAGTTTCTTGCGGTAGAACGCCACGACTGACTCGTCGTCCTCGCTCAAAGCTTGCGTAGGTGCACTCGAAGTTTGCTTCAGTGGGCTGCAGCTGGCCTCTGCATTTTCTGTAAATTCTGCAATGACTGAATTTGGAATTGCTGCCGGATTCTGTGGCTGGTTCTCGTGTGCGGAGGACTCGGATAACGGAGCTGTCTGAGGTGTCGTCGGTCTTTCTTGCGTAGCTTGGTCCTTGGCCTGCATCTTGAGGAACGCAGTGTGGCCAGGCGCATCCTCTGGGTCGTCTCCATTGACACTGGCCATGGCGGCTAAATCTTGAGAAGAAGAGGCACGTTTCACTCTTCGTACCAACTTCCCGTCAGCACGACGATAAACTTCGCCATCCTGCGATGCTTCAGACGTGCTCTTTTTCCGTCGGAGAATTTTCTTGCCGTCACGGATAATTATTTCACCTTCATCACCGGATACAGTTGCTGCACCACTCTTTTTCGATTTCTCTGACGTGCCTGCCCCCATAAAGCCCTCTAGCCCCTCTGTGTCGGATGGTGAAAGTGCGCTTTTCTTTATGCGTCTCACTTTCTTGCCGTCCGCACGGGTGTATATTTCGCCATCGGCTAAGGACTTTGACTTGGTCGGTGAGTCGCCGCCAACAGTTGCATTGCTAGAGCCTTCCTTCAGTTTACTTGTGGTACTGTCCATGAACCCGTCGAGACCGTCTAGATCACCGGCTGCAGATGCAGTTAAGGAGGATTTCGTAACGCGGCGAACAAGCTTTCCATCCTTGTTTCTATATATATCTCCCTGGGTAGTCGATTTCGAGGCAGGCTTGGACGATGGAACTTCGGATACAGATTGAGATCCGCTCATCTTCTTTTTCGGAGCCCCGCCAAAGAATGAGGAAAGACCATTTGAGTCGGACACCTTTTTTGGAGGCAGATCCGGCTCACCAGATACAGACTTGGCTCCAAACCGATTCTTCTTCGGAGCACCTCCAAAAAAGGCTGACAGGCCAGCTTTCGATGTCTTTGGATTCTTATTGCTCTCAGCTGTAGCAATCGAATTTAAATTCTCTGCGGAACCAGTCCTGACGATCGTCTTTTTGATGCGTCTAACTTTGGTGCCATCCGGTCGAGTAAAGATTTCTCCAATCTCCTTCGCGGAAGGCTTGTCCCCACCAACTGTAGCGGAACCACTCATTTTAGGTTTCGACGACTCCCCCGCGGCTAGAAAGCCTCCAAGTCCGCCAGTCCCAGCGCCATCAGATGCCGGCTTTGATACGATCTTTTTTACTCGCCTCACTTTCTTGCCGTCTGCGCGAATGTAAATTTCGCCATCTGTAAAGGACTTTGACTTGTCCGGTGAGTCACCGCCAACAGTTGCATTGCCAGAGCCTTTCTTCAGTTTACTGGTAGTACTACCTAGGAACCCGTCGAGACCGTCCAGGTCGCCAGCCGCCGAAGAAGAGGGTGCAGATGCCGCCAAGGAGGACTTCTTGACGCGGCGCACAAGTTTTCCGTCCTTATTCCGATACACCTCTCCCTCGGTAGAAGCCTTTGAAGACATGCCTGCTACTGACTTGGCCCCAGCCACTTTCTTCATCGGGCCACCATTACTAGTGCCCACAAAGGAAGATAACCCGTCGCTGGAGGCGGGCTCGCCTTCACCTGCTTTGGGTCGAACGACTGTCTTTCGTATGCGTCGCACCTTGGTTCCATCGGGTCGAATAAAAATCTCTCCTTCGTCGGCAGGCGTGTCCGGAGTTACCAAATCCCCAGCGGAGTTTGCCGGCACAACCCTTTTCACGCGTCGCACCAACTTGCCGTCCGCCCTTCGATAGACCTCACTTTCGGGGGCGCTCTGTGCTCCGGATGGAGAACCTCCGACAGTCGCCGCAGAGCCTTTTGCTGGTTTCACTGCAGAAGCGCCTATAAAAGAGGAAAGACCGCCAGTAGACCCATCTCCATTAGCCGGTCTTTGGCGAATGACGGTCTTCTTGACTCTCCGGACTTTCTTACCATCGGCCCGAATGAAAATTTCTCCTTCTTCCTCGACGGTATTGCCACCTTTACCCTTGTCCGAATCAGAGTCAAAGAAATTCCCCAGCTTTAACTTGTTGGCAGCTCCGAGGCTGGAGGGCGGTATAACCGCTTTGGTTCGCTTGAGTTCATCCACCTGCGCGCCCAGAGTCTTCATGTTGATTCCGGTCCCGGCGTACTTGGCAAACAGAGCGAGTTTCTTGGGATTAAGATGGGAGGCATCGGTGCCATCTAAAGCGACACATAGTTCTATCCATTGTATAAATGAGAGACTCATACTAAGTCGAGAGACGGCAGTTCCAACCGGTCCGACATAATAAAAGGTGTGCAGGTCGAACGGCGGTGGAACGTTTGCCTTTTTGCCTTGCTCAACGTGTACATGCGGCAATTGTTTAGCTGCCAGCTTTTGCTTCAGCTGCGCAGTCCCTCCAATCCCCAGCAGCTGGACGGCTTGAGCTTCCGTGGCCCACATGCCCTTTTTGCACAAGGAAGACGCAGTCATCGTCAGTTGCTTCCGGTGCGGGTATTGTAATCCAAAGCGCGGCGGTTGCTTCATTTCCTTCCCCAACGCTTTTCCCTCGCAGGGAGAGTCATCCAAGTCATTTGGCGGGAAGGTCTCAGCGGTCTTGGGCCTGGTCCTTTGTCCGGCCGACGTTGAGTACCGTTGATACATGAAAGCGTTGAACGGATGACCGAAATGACCGTTGGAATATGTATGTAGCTCGGGACCCGAGGTTTATGCCTTTTGGCATAATCATTGACTATCGCTTATTAAAATACATTCACGAGCTGTCTAATTGCAGATAAGCTTCGAACCTCATTTTTCACGAGTGGCCGCGTTTCGTTTCACGATCATTTGCCTTTTTGCTGTCGCTTAATCATATCTGGGTATCATACAATTCGAGGGCACCCGAAAGAACATACTGTATACACTGTGTTTAGTCCAGAGAGTGAGTGCTGTACTACCCATCGCGTCAAACGAGGAAGAATGGGACATCACGAGGAAGAGCAAGTCGTTGCGAATCCTTTGAACGAGGAGCAGTTGAGCAAAGAGGAGGATATTCATACGGCAAAAAAAATGGATAGCACCGATTCGACGATGGAGAGCTGCGACTCTTTCTTGGAAACAACTGCAAGCGCACCATCACCAAAGACACAACGAGAGATGGACGCCTACGAAATGAAATTGGATGAATCCTCAGATTGCATCTATGGTGAACTGGACACGGAGGCGAATGCCCATATTCAGGACACAAGCGACGTTATGTGCTCGGACTCGGATCACTCCTTTCAGGCCGAAATTTCTCAGACTACTTCATCGGTAGAAGTTCGCGAGGCAGAGCCAAGCCTGACCGAACCTGATGAAATGGTGACGGAGTCACATCCCCAAACTCAAGACGCAAGCGACTTTGCGTGCTCGGACTCGGATCACTTCTTTCACGCCGACACTACGAATACTATTTCATCGGTAGAAGTTCGCGAGGCAGAGCCAAGCCTGACCGAACCTGGTGAAATGGTGACGGAGTCACATTCCCAAGTCCAGGACGCAAGCGACGTTGTGTCTGCGGACTCGGATCGCTCCATCGACGATGAAACTACGAATACTACTTCATCGGTAGAAGTTCAGGAGTCAGAGCCAAGCCTAACCGAACCTGATGAAATGGTGACGGAGTCATATTCCCAAGTCCAGGACGCAAGCGACGTTGTGTGCTCGGACACGGATCGCTCCATTGACAACGAAACTACAAATACTAACTCGCCGGTAGAAGTTCTGGAGCCAGAGCCAAACCTGACCGAACCTGATGAAATCGTGACGGAGTCGAATACTAGTGGGGCTGTGCCCGCAGACTCGGATCGCTCCCTCGGTGATGCAACTACGGATACTACCTTGCCGGTAGAAGTTCAGGAGCAGGAACCAAGCCCGATTGAACCGGACGAGTCACATTCCCAAGTCCAGAACGCGAGCGACGTTGTGCGCTCGGACTCAGATCGCTCCCTCGATGACGAGACTACGAATATTACCTCACCGGTAGAAGTTCAGGAGCAGGAACCAAGCCTGACCGAACCGGATGAAATTGTGACGGAGTCGAATGCTAGTGGGGCTGTGCCCGCAGACTCGGATCGCTCCCTCGGTGATGCAACTACGGATACTACCTCGCCGGTAGAAGTTCAGGAGCAGGAACCAAGCCCAACTGAACCGGACGAGTCACATTCCCAAGTCCAGAACGCGAGCGACGTTGTGCGCTCGGACTCAGATCGCTCCCTCGATACCTCGCCGGTAGAAGTTCAGGAGCAGGAACCAAGCCTGGCCGAACTGGATGAGATTGTGACGGAGTCGAATGCCCAGGCCGAAAGCGACGCTGTGTCTTCGGATTTTTTTCTCCAGAGCTCTGACGGCGATGAAATGACTACGAGTCCGACTACATTCAAGGGAGTACGCGAATCAAGCCATATCGAGCCTCCCTGCCCAGTGAAGAAGACCTTCTTGCTCGGTCATTCCGGTCAGCCTGAGAGCATGGAATCCCTCTCCATCTCTGAATCGAAACGCTACGATCGATTTCGATCCGAGCTGAGCGCACTCAAAACGGAATGGAGCTGCTACCGAGGCTTGGTTGATGACACTATTTTTCAAATAAATCAAGCGGATGCGTTGATTCAAAAGTCACAAGAGTCGTTGGAAATTTACGCGGACTCGATGAGGGCAGTCAGCAACGACACCTTTGTAGACGACCACGGCGGAGTTGTTCAGTGGGCCCGCCGAAAGGATAGAATTGCGGCGCAGCGTAACCGAGAAGCCAAACGAAACAGCCGTTTGGAGGCTGATTCGTCCATTTTGCAATTTCTATTTGTTTCGTTTGACAAGATGGTTGAGCGGTTGGAAGAAAATCTTCCGGCCCTCCGGGAAACAGCCGAAGACATGGCCGCTGTGAAAATGGATGTGCTCCAAAAAGCCGAGGCATTGAAAGCATCAGCCGCTTGTCTTTTGGGAGACTTGGAGCTGTACGAAGAGAGTACGGAAAAGGCATGGGGTACGTCTGAATACTCGCTTTCGCTTGTATGCCGCATTCGCCGTAAAGCTTGTGTAAATGCACAGAATGTCTCACTCTCTAAACATGTTCCTTTCGTACAGATGTGTATAAAAATAGCACGAGAGCTGCTGCTCGTGGGTCTACGGTCCGCGATCGTTGGCTATCAGAGGCTTCGTACAAAAGTGCAACCAAGATGACGCTATGTGCGTGGGAGATTCGTTGTCGGAATTTAAAGCTGGTTTACGAGCAGGCGTTTCAACTGGCCGAGTATAGCCGCGACAGGTTGAAGGAAAGCTTGCTTGCTTTCTTGCCGAGACGACGTCGATTCTTCCTCCGTGTTCCGGAAGCTCTCGAAGCGTCTGCATTAATGTTGGACCATGGGAGAACCAACAGAGATCAGACCGATGCAAATATTGAGGAAATCTTTAGGCAGCTTTCGTTGTCAAACCTGAAAAAGGAGAATATGCACCAGTCATCCATCATGAATCGTTCCCGAGGTAAGCAACCCGATCTCAAAGCGTGGAGTGACA
>Ga0307981_1001401_pt1 | contig 21719 bp, 18 predicted proteins | sample OrgLakmetagen987_FD_201849 | JGI IMG/M metagenome (GOLD analysis project Ga0307981, IMG submission 201849) | Saline water microbial communities from Organic Lake, Antarctica - #987 | ecosystem: Environmental > Aquatic > Non-marine Saline and Alkaline > Saline | place: Antarctica: Organic Lake... | reverse complement strand
TTCAAGAAGTTGATCTCGGAACCAACCACCTTGATTTTGACTTGGCAGTACCTTACATTCAGATGCAATAACTAAGTCTGACATTGACCAAATCTACCATAATCAAGGCTTAAAACAAGACCAAGCATTAAAATGGTTTTGGAAGCACTTGTTATTTACAATGCTGCACAAAAGAAATGTGGCAGAGGATGTCAAATCTGGAGTCATAAATCATGACAAACCAATTCGAAGATGGTCAGAAGCAGCGTTGTCGCCTATAACTATACCGGTACCTATTCTTACCTATTGCAGTAGCTGTTGGTGTTCTATGCAAGTTTGTGAAAGTTAAATTGACGTTATTTATTAGGCAGACTACGAACAATGTTCATCATTTTCGTGAAAGGAATGACACGGAGATCAGTAGCAAAAGTGCGGCAAGGACCTTGAGCGATCGAGTGAATCCACAGAAGTGATGGCAATAACTAGCGATCCTATGCACCACCACCGTCATGGTAATGATATGAAAACTGTGTTTGGAAATGTGAATTGAAAAGGCTACTTTTTCCTGCTTTTTCTAGCTTTTCCGATATTTTTAACACCATTCACACGATTAAGGAAAAGGATGAATGAAACATGAAACGCTCAAAAATTACTTAACGCTACTTGCATGTGTTGTGTGTAGGTATGATAGCAGCAGATTCAACTCTCATATCCCCTCCAGTCCGTCAAGATACAATAGAATAATTTGAGAGAGAATTTTATGAGGATAGAACTTTGTGGAATTGTGCATCGCATAACTTAATTCAGAAAGGACATTTGTCTACTCTACCCTCACAATCAGCAATCAGCAATTCACTGATACTCCTCCTCCTAGTCAACAAACATAAAGCATTATACACAAGAATCAGTTTCTTTGAGAACAACAATGCGATTATCAAATCTTTTTCCTTACATTCATTTCTTGATATCAGACAAATCTTCTATCAATATCAGCGACAATGAGTTTGCCCTGCATTTCGACGAGCAGCTTTCTCGCAGCCAAAGGGAAATCCAACAAATACACGTACCGCCATCAACAGTGCAAATCCCAGATCAATCTCCCATTGTTGTCGTTGTAACAGATTCAGATGAAGCATCAGCAAGTGTCATGACCAATGATAGCAGCGGTGATGGAAATGACCACTTTGATTTAAAGTCAACTGATGTTTCAAAAGATTTGGATCTCGCAAATCTCTTCAACAGAGTTGGTACTATATTCTGGAAAGGAGGTATGCCTGAAGCAGCCTTGGCCTTTTATCAAAAGAGTATTGCCATTTATAACGAAGCTAATTGCACATTTCCTTATCATGACGATGCATACAGCAATGATCAAAAATACTACTTTGACAAGGCATTGGTATATCATAACAAAGCTAGAGACATTCAGGAAGCAGTGTTTGAAACAAGTCATCCTGACTTGGCAATAACGTTCTTCAATATGGGTAATCTTTGCTTTAGTCAAGGTTTGCATTGCAAGGCATTAGAATACTTTAACAAAGCTAGAGTGATTCAAGAACAACAAGCGAAAACCAGCCGCCCTGACTTCACAAAGACATACAGCAACATTGGCGCTGACTACTACTATCAAGGCTTGTTTGACAAAGCATTGGAGTATTATAACAAAACCAGAATCATACAGGAAAATATGCTCGGTACAAATCACCCCTCCTTGGCAGACACGTACAATAATATGGGCTCTGCTTACCGTGCTGGAGACTCCTTCGACAAGGCGTTAGAGTTTCATCATAAAGCCAGGCTTATTCAAGAAGCAATGTTTGAGACCAATCACCCTTCGTTTGCAAAAACGTACAACAGCATTGGCGCTGCATGCTGTAGTCAGGGCTTGTTCGACAAAGCGCTGAGGTATTTTGATAAAGCTAGAGTCATCCAAGAAACTGAACTTGGAACTAACCACCCTGATTTGGCAGTAACATATAACAACATGGGCGTTGTATGCTATGCTCAAAGATTGGAGAACAAGGCAGCACTGGAGGAACAGGATCACGATAGTATCATTCAAGACATAGAGCTGAAGACCAAGGATCCCAAATTAGCAAAGATTTATTTTAGCATTGGATACTCCTATGTAGGGCAAGCCCTGTATGACGAGGCACTGGAGTACTATAATAAAGCTAGAGTCATCCAAGAAACAGAGCTCGGAACCAACCACCCTGATTTATTAGTAACGTACTTACATATGGGCGTTATCTTTTGTGCTCAGGGCTTGCTCGACGAGGCATTGGAATATTGTAACAAAGCCAAAATGTTCCAAGACACTGACCTCGGAATCCACCACCCTCTCTTGGCAGCAACGTATGTACTCCTTGGCGGTCTCTACAACGGACGGGGCTTGTATGACAAAGCATTGGAGTGTTTTAAAAAAGCCATGATACTTCAAGAATCCGCTTTCGATACCGACCACCCTAAGTCAGCCATGACGTACTTTCAGATGGGATTTAGCTACTATGAACAATCTTTGTTCAACGAAGCATTGGAATATTTTAACAAAGCCAGGATTATCTATGAATCAGTGCCTGATACCGACCCCTCTGTCTTAGTAGACACTTACAGCCAGATGGGATTTATCTACGATATTCAAGGCTTATTTGACGAAGCATTGGAATATTATACCAAAGCGAGGATCATTCAAGAAGCTGAGCTCGGAGCCATCCACCCTGATTTAGCAGTAACGTACCTCAACATTGGCATTATCTATAGCGGACGAGGCTTGTATTACAAGGCATTGGAATATTGTAACAAAGCCAGGATAATCCAAGAAACTAAGCACGGAGTCAGCCACCCTGACTTGGCATTGACATATGCCAGCATTGGCACTGTCTACAACAACCAAGGCTCAACAGTCCAAGCATTGGAATGGTATCGCAAGGCCCTTGTTGTATATGATGCTACATTGGGTACCTATCCATCGGGCACTTATCTATCGGGCACTGATCATGATCTTGTTGCGAATAGTGTTCGGATGATTATCTCAGATCTGGAGTAAATACCAACATAACTTACAAATATACAAATATTACATATTACGCGTTGTTGTAAAGTTTCTAAGCGAAAATTGAATTCATGCTATTGATTAATACATTGAACAATGATCATCGCCCATTCAAAGGTGATGTTGGATGTTGCAAAAGGATCCTAATCCCAGCACTCATTCTGAGTTAAGCGCAGATTCAAATTTATCTTGGTTGAATTCAGAGATGATCTAAGGCAGACCAAGCAGTTTCCTTTTTGATGCTGAGAATGTTGATGAATTAGACACAGATTCCGACTTTATCGATAATTTCTCTGTTGATCATTGTAATAAAGAGATCCGTCTTTCTTGGTATGGTAAGCTATTATATGTTTCGCAGTCAAAGTCAATTATATTTTCTAAAGATGAATTGACATGGGTTGTGGCACCATACTAACAATTTTTATGCGATGATTCTATTATTCAAGCCAAGTTGAGAACAGACACTTCTTGTGACTCCATTGAAAGTCATTGGTCCATCAAGTAGCACAACTAGCAACTAGTAGTATGGTTTGCATCAAGCACCAACAAAACCCTATTAACTTAGGTGCTCTAACAGTAGTGGACTAGGCACAAATAATGCAAAATGCAAGCGAAGGAGTGAAGTAACACACGCATTCCAAAAGGAGCAAAACTACTATTTCACAAAATATAAGATCAAATGAGGAGTCGAGAAGAATGACCAAAATAGAAATGCGATGAAAACAAATAATAGTTCAGCGCTTGGATGGAAGGATATCTAGAGAAGTGGCCATCAATTTTGAACCGTTCAAATCAAAATCATTTTAAATAGCCTTTTTACCAATTATTTATGTTTTGTGAGCTGTGAGCACATGAACACAAGTCTCAACTAATTATCGTTTGCAATACAAAGAGATCCTGTTCAACTATTTATCAGTCCACATCATCCTAGCTGGTACGATACTGCGCACCTTCACTAATCTTCCCACTGAAGAAGAAGGATGCAAACATCGACACTATTTTCGTTTATTTTAGGGTTTGCAATCTCAAGTATATTCTACTCGCAAATTCATTTCTTGACATCAGACACATCTTCCATCAACAGCAACAATGACTTCGCCCTGCATTTCGACGAGCAACCTTCTTATAGCGAGAGACACAGTAGTCAACAATTACACGAAACACCATCAACAGTAGTACTAGATCAATCTCCCGTTGATGTTGTCGTTGAAATAGATTTAGATGAAGCAACAGAAAGTATTGTGACCAATGATAAAATGATTGCTGATGAAAATGACATGTGCACAATGTTGAACTTGAAATCCTCGTCTCCATCTTTCATATGGAAAGAACACCTTGAACAAATATTCCTTGCCAGCAGGCATGGACAAGACTCACCTGATGAATACATATGGCACGACTTTACTGCCAAATTACTCAACTACATGACACCCCAACGCCTACAGACCAGCATTAAAACACTTCCCTCGCGATACTGGAAGCAAGTTGGCAACATTATGAAGATTGCACATGACCGGCATCTATACAAGCAAAAAGTCAACAATAGCAATAACAAAAGCAATCCAAAAGTAGAACCGCGAAAAGTGAATATACTCGTCCTTGGCGGATCCGTCACCATGGGCGTTCTGTGCCATAACAACCCCGTTCAAGTAACCTCACGCTTCTCGCGCAGAAATTGTGCCTGGCCGACGCGATTGGAACAATTTCTCAATGTCCTAACTGACGACCTGGTTGATTTGCAAATGATCACTCTGGGAGGAACGAACACAGAGAGTGCCATTCGAATATGGGATTATGCTCTCTTCCCTTCTGATATGCCCCATCCTGATATTGTCATTCATGCATATAGTACCAATGATATGCACGTGTTGAGCGAGAATGAGGCCAAGAATAGAGGCATCACGCTAGAAGATATGATCATGGAGGTCAACCAACTCTTTATTAGGACGATCCTGAAGCCACAAAAGGATTGCAAGGATCGTCCCCCGCCCTTGTTGCTTTACTTTGATGATTATGTGGGGAACGAGCAGAGGGAGTTGCTCAAGACGCATTCGTTTGCTAGAGCGGCGCATTCATTAGCGTCGTATTATGGGTTTGGACTCATGTCGTATGCAGATGCTGTGCGTCATTTGATCTATGCGGATACCAGTGAAGATTGGTTCTCCCCCAATGATTGGCCTGAACGGCAAGTTCATCCAGGGATGGGAATGCACATTTCGGCCATGTGGATAGTGGCATTTAATATGTTGAATATTGCAACATCCTACTGTGCTAGTTTTGATCTAGAGAGGGAGATGACACATCATGTGAAAGGAGCAAGTAAGTTGGAGTATGTATCAAAGAATGGATTACCAGTGTTGAGAAATGATAAGAAATTGGCTGGAGAACCGAGAGCAGCTCCAGATATACTTCCACCTGAGCTCAACACAAACACTTCCTTGAACGATATTTCTTCGAAATGGCAGAGTGATTTGGAGTCGTCTTCCTTCGATGCATCAAGTTGCAAAGCTAATCATCCGATTGAGAAGCCTTGCTTATTTTCGTGGGTTGGTGGTCTCGAGAGAAAATTCGACAAGATCCCGCATCTGGAAAAAAGAATGAAACAGATTATTACTACGAATGATGGATGGATATCATCGGCCGACAAGGGGAAGCTTGGTTTTGAAGCAATCAAAGGAGGGGCTGTTTTTGAATTGAAGATAAAGTTGGATAAACAACTCAATGTACAAACATTGAATTTCATGGTAATGACAAGTTATGGTGATAAGTGGAAAGATAGCAAAGTTCGAGTAGATGCATTTGTGGATAGAAATGGTGAGACGCCTTCAGCGGATCCAGCAAAAAGCTTGGATATCAAGGGATTTCATGATCGGCATACCAGTGAGACATACAATCATAAGCTTGATCTAGGTTCTGACCAGGCATTGCCGAAGGACGTATTGAGAGTGCGAATCACTTTGCTAGGGGGGACAACCTTCAAGTTCATTGGAATGGCCTTTTGCGATCATTGAACTGTGGCGCTTGTCATGAGATTGAAGTGGTAAATGTACTTTGGTTCATCTGTAGTATCAGGTATGCAGGCTTAGACCGGTCTAGCATCTTAGTGGGTAATCTCCAGAAAACTGAGAAATAGAAGACCAGGAGTGTATAGTAATATGCGAGCATGTGCAACTCAGATTTCGACCACGAATAGTAATCCAAAATGGCAACCGGACCAAAAGGATCTACAAGATATACTTAGTTTGATAGGGTAGTCAGTCTCTAGCTACTAGCTCGCTAGGGCAAGCTTTCATGGGAATAGATTTCCAAATTTAAATAAAGCTCTATAACACTAGTAATACTGATGATATTAAGGATCAGACAAACGCGGGCAGTTTCTTCCAACGTCAGAAGCAAGCATAAGTTTACGAAGGGAACTAGAACTCATTGTATTATCATACGTTTCGCAGTCCCACGAGCAGCCATTCTCTGTCGCTTTGTCGGACCCACCGCAGGAATCGACAGTTCCTTGCCGCTCATCTTTTCAATTATAGCTACGCACAGCTTGTTCATGATCTATTTTCTGATCCACTATTTTAATATTGATGTAAGACTGAGCAAATCTCAAGACATTCCAACTATGCTTGTTTGCAGATGCATTTTCAGCGCCATGTCCAAATCGCCCTAATCAAGAAACATAGCATCGCATGATTAGAATTTAAGCAAAACGAGGATTACCATTCACGAGCACAACCTCTCTGCCGATGCTAACAAAACAAACCAAAAATAATCCCAGGCATCATCAGTTCCTCTAGATATTAAAGGTAGATTAAAGCCCACGTTTGTAGAGCTCGTAAAGAGCTGAAGGACACCTATCTCTCCCTCTTTTATCTCCAGTATCAGTTCCGACTGCTGCCTTTTCACCTTCGCTTTCAAAGGAACTTTGCAATGTATCCCATTCAACAATCAAACGCTTCATCTGGTGCATTAAAATCCAATCATAAGACTCTTCATCACTATCATTATAATAGGAACCACGGCCTTCGAGCGAATTAATCCTCGATTCTATTCTGCCCAGGTTAGAATCGTAAAGGGGCAAATCATTTCTTTCCCCGCTCAGTTCTCTCCCTCCTTTCTTCGCAGGTGGTTCTGACACAACCGTGACCTCTTGCAACGACCACTCGGGTGGTACTGCAGGGTATCTAGCATAGATCTTCACTTGAGCTTTGAGGGCTTTAGTATTTCGCTTCAAAGTAACATTGTATACTTTCGAGTCATTATGTGCCCCCTTCATTTGACTAAACATGACAAGTTTCGACGTAACAGTTGCATCCGATCCTATTTCAACGGAAGGATGGACAGGAATGGGATTTGGCAAAATACTCAATTTCTTGATCAAGACGGAAAGCGTTGCATGGGCCCGAATCCTTCGATATAGAGTTTGCAACGCAGTCTTGGTCGTTGCTTCAATCTGAGAATGTCCAAGTAATTCATCCTTGGATCCTGCGTGGGGTTTAGGATGGTTCAATCCAGCCAAGTATTGACACCAATTGTAAGGCCTTCCATGTTTGGAAGTAGATTGGAATGACTGACGTATTTTCCACACAGCCATTTGCGCAGGAGAGACAGCGTCCTCCTTTTGTTCTTCCTCATCCGAATCTTCATCAAATATACTGATCTCATCCTTTGCAACAGAAACCTCAGCATCCTTTTCAGCCCGATAGATGATATCAGCACAACATCCAAGCGGTAGATCTCTTCCATCATCTTTATCAAATAAATCGTGCAAGAGTAAATCATCCTTTGCCCAAAGTGATTCTACCGCTTTATCAGGCACAATCTTTGCAATGATAACATTTAGCTTGGGAAGGAATTCGAAATCAATGTTGACCATATCTTTTCCGTTACCAGTCGGTATTTGCAACTGTAGCCCCTTGGATTCCTTACTAGTACATTCCTCCAGTAATTCCTTCACCTCCACCTCCTGATCCGCAGCACTCATAATCTCCATGGTAGAACTACAACTAATGGCTTTGATGCTCCACTGATCACAAAGGAATCTATCCTTATTCGCTCGAATGAAACTATCAAATTGCACATGAAGGGTATACAGCGGTGCACACAATTCGAGGACAGCCTCATCCCTGTCTTTCAAAATCAGACTAGCACTCTGATTCATATCCTCATTCTGAAAATGATTTTTGAGAGTATTGATGCCTTTATCCAATTGAAGAATTTGCTGTGGGATGGACGAAAGGAATTTTCTCTTTAGTTTGAGATTTTGGAGTAATGCGGATTTTTCTTTCTTGGCTTTGAGGAGTTGGCTGTGGAGCGTTCCTCGGTTGGTCAATTCGGAGTGCATCTTGGATAAGTTATAGTTATGCCGTGCTGTATCTCTGTGCGAGTAGGAATTATCAATATTATTTTTGGGTGCGAGGAAGCGATCAATGATGGAATCTTGATTCATATCCTCCATGGCATCATCATCGACGTCATCAATATCATCATCGTAAAGGTCGTCGGTGGTTGCAATGTCAAGTTCATCCTTGGCCATATTGAGGAGATGCGGACATTCCAATTGTTTCGAGGATCTGAGTTCTTTGAGTAAATGTTCCTTTTCGTATAAAATATTTTGCAATTGCAGGGCTTCATTCTCGACTTGTCTCCGACGAGAATTTAGTTGGGATGCTAGATCAGATCCGAGCGCGAGGCCGAGTTGACGCTGCGATTGTTTCAACTGTAGCAAGAGGGGGGTTGAAGCGGCGAGAAGCTTGGAAGGGTTCACCTCTGAAGTATCTCTTGCATTAGTTTCTGTGAATTGGTCGACAATGGATTGAACAGAATTAATTATAGATTCACTGGCCTTCAAGGATTTATCGTATATTGCCATACTGTTGGAGCTGCTGCTGCTGCTGCTGTTTCTCACTCCTAATTTCATTGGAAAGGCTTTACTATTGATGGATTAACGATGATGTTCTTTGTCTCGATTTATAAGCTTTAACGAAGAAAAGGACTGCTGTAAATAAGGTAGGTAACCAGTGTCTGATGTTTGTCTCTCTGTGAGCGTTTCTCTTATCACGCGGCTTGTGTCTTGTGTCTTGTGTGTCTATCGTACCTATGGTATGTATCAAAGATGACGCTATCGCTTGATCATACCATGAAACATAATTAGTTCGAAGTAAAGTTCATAGTACCTACGTGCGTTCGTTGTACGCGCTATCGTTTTTTTGGTCGGTTTCTTTTATGTCGCGGGTCAAAATAGGTCGCGGCCACTTTTGTTAGCACTTTTTAACGCGAACGTAGAAAAAGTGTGTACAAATCATCTACTTGCTAAACACTGAAAGGTGCATTGCCTCCCCCAAGAATACTACAGTAGTCTTGTATATGCATCATAGAAAGATATCATCCTTTGACCTGATTTCTACAATGCTTTAGCATGCATGGAAACACGATTTTCAAAACTCCTTTTTCTCAGGAATTCTATCTACGTAGATTCTACGGACAAATGATACCAAAATTCGCTATTATAAGAGTGCTTAGAAATTTGTCATCTTGATCTCAACGTGATCTGCAAAAACCTCTTCTTAATGTATTGTTAGTTCAATGTCTTCGTTTCATTTCCTATTTTGTTTTATGTAGCCCCTTGTTAAGTGGTGTTTTTCCCGCGATGGTTTTTAAAAGTATTTTTATTTTGAACGCCAGTAGAAATACTACGAGGCAATGGCAAAAGTGCAAAAGTCTTCGTCGTCTCAGCACGCAGCTGAAGCTGCTGTCGGAGAAATTGACACGCGCTGCTGCCTGCTGGGGGAGGAGAGGAGAAACCCACCCTAGATTAGGACATTGACCATTTTGGGGTACTTTGATGAGACATTTTTTGACAATGATTATCGCGATTTCTGATTTCTTGTTGAAATGCTTTGGGTGACAACGGTTATTTATGATAATTAGATCTCTTGAGAAAGAAGCTGACAGGTCATGGGGTGAAGCTTGAGGTACTAATGATAATCGAATATTTTGATGCGAAGTAGAAGAACTACACTGCACATTTTCTTCTACATTCATCAATCTCATCTTTAGGTGTGTTCGTTGTAGTTGATTGGATAGCAATACCCGGTACATGGTTTGGCCATTTCACACGGGATTGTAATTAACGGAGAATTAGAAGGGAAACTCCGGAATGCATTCACATTCCTTGAAATAAAAGTCAGCAGAGAAAGCCTGTCTGACCCGAAGGAGCCCGAAGGTCATTCTCACTGGCATGACCGGGATCCAGACTCTCTGATCACGTCACTTCTTCGTCTATCTTAACAATATAATATATAATTCCATTTTGTAAAAAGTCAAGTCAAAAGTCAAAGTCTCGGATACTCTATGGTTATCATTTGTATCTATTTGTGAGCAGAAAAGACGAAGTTACCTTTGCATTGCTCCTACAGATGGTGAAAGGCAGGCAGCAAGTAGGAAGAGTGTCCAATCCTATTCTTTCATATTCATCGATTGCCAATGCGCGAACATAATAATATCATCGTTTTGGAACAGTAAGTACGTCAGAAATCAGAATGAACTCCTCATTGACGACTGACCACCCCCGTCAGGCAATTTGGCCCTTTCGAGAAGTCCCGGGTGAAATAAATAAATGTCCCGCCTCAAGGCAGCAGGTGCTGTCCACCGAATGTCATGGATGTCCACCACATCACCACCGGTAAAATATTCCTCTTCATTTCGCCCTTTTCAGAAGTCGGCAGTTGTCCTGAGTTGTCATAAAGATCGCACAATAGACAATTGAACTAGTCTTCAACATGGAGGAGAATGGATTACACGAAAAAATGCTTGAGTTCTTCACTGGACTCAAGCGTCATAAGAGGAAGATCAAGCAGCTGGCAATAAAATTACCCATGAAGGTACGCGTCTTGATATTATGGAATTGTATTGTTTTCGCCTCCTGTAGTATGGTGATAATGATGCTCAGCATTGAATGGTATTGAGTACTGTTATTCAAGCTACTTAATATTGAACAAGGTCTTTCAAAATTCCTATATTGGACTGAATCCGATATCGATAAGCTAACATTATATATTGTATCCGTTGTTACAGTTAATGTACGCACTTGAATGTGGTGAATTCGAAGATGTCTTATCTTGGTCAATGAATGGTAGCTCGTTCGCCATCAAAGATAAAGCTGCCTTCGAAGAAAAAGTTCTGCCGGCACTATTTAAACCGTCCAAATTCGAAAGCTTCATTCGCAAATTGTGCAGATGGGGTTTTGCCAAGAGACGTACTGCTGACTGCGGTGACTTTCAATCTCAAAGTGTTTGGTTCTATCACCCGAACTTCCAGAAAGGGAATTTCGTCCTTTGCCGCCACGTTGAATGCCGATTGAATCCCAAGCTGGGATCCACATCAATCGCTTCGAGTAGGACCAGCAGTAGCAACGTTGGAAATCATGCCAACATTGGTGTAGTTCCACGTAATAACATATCGAGTAGCTTGGAGTCAGCGAAGTCCTACCAAGATACTTTTGCCAGCACAAATTTCAACGAGCAAAGGTTTCTGCCCCCTTTGGGTCAATCAAGCATCTTGCCTGCGACACAACACATCCTAGAATCACTTAATGTGGATACAGGTATGCAAGGTCAGCAGCTGTCCCATTTTAATGCCACTAGTGCCAGGGCTCCACACCAACAAGATATTGCAGCGCCAATGAATAATCTTGGCGATCAGAACGATGCTCTCATGCAGCATCGTGCACTCCTAGAGCTTTGGAACAATCACAACTCTACGAATACTACCCCGGCTTTCCATGATAGTAGCCAATATAATCTAAGCGAAACGGTTCCTATTAGTACGGCCTCTCCCGGTCACCTACAAAATGACTCCTCACATCCAAACCTCTATGAAGTTAACAAGCTGAGCAAACCACAGCAACAAGGTGATATGAACAACATGGCATACCTTGCTAGGGCTGCTAATGGCACTGATTCTGATAATTTTTCAAGAGTCTCAAGTGGTGATGGATCTGGTCAATATAATGTACCAAACAGCAAGACCGCTCTGTGGAACACACAGTGGAATCCCAATGTTATGAAGAACGATCCTGCTAGACTGACCGGTATCAACTTTCAGCACCTACAGCAGCCTCTGCCATCTTTTCCGTATACCAGTCCCCCTGACACTGCTATGGGGAGTGACACATCGAGCAACGGCATGAACGGAATGGGCAATGTTTCTTCTGTACCGGCAAACCACCAATATAATTCTAAACAGGAATTCGCACAGTTGGTCTCTGAGATAACGAATCTGACTCGAATGTGTGAGCTGTTGCGCCAAAACCAGCAAGCATCTTCTCAAATGATGGAAAATATCAATTCATCTCAGAGCGCTGTATTGAGCCAGCAGAATCATCTAGCAGCACCGGATCAGTCGCAACACCAAAAAGAACGTTTCTTCCAATTGGGGTAGGATCTATACTCCGTTGGGGACCTGTTCAGCAGCATCAATTGAAGACGACAGACACACATTGTTGAAACGGATGCTCGTTTTTTGTCTTTTTCCTGTTTTATACAAATTACACAGGAATATATTTATCAATCTATTTGAATTACACGCAATGAGTGTGATTGAGTTCCATAGAGTAGTTAATTAGTTAATTCACTTCATTTGAACTACACAGTGACTGTAATTGATTTTCACATAAAGTCACTTAGTTGGTCCACTTCACTTTTGCAATACAATATTATCAAATAGCTTCATAAATCATCATCACTATTTCATTTTCAGTCTGAGATCGTCAACGACAGGCTTGGCCCATCTATCACTCCCAATAGTCATCCATTTCGTACTCCGCCCACCTATCCATCCCGCCTTTTCTACTCCCCCAACAACATCAATCTCCGCTTGATAATCCGAATGAATCCAAGCAGTCTCCTGTCCATCCTCATTATTTCCCGCCAAGTATAAGTACCCATGGTCATAGAACAAATCTGTCAGTTGCTGACTCGGCCTTTCCACAGTCATGACCTTGAATTTATACACATGAAAGGGAAAATCCTTCATCACCATATATTCTGCCCCCTCGATATCCAGCGAAAGGTACTCCATGATATATGGCGCATGATACCTTTCCAATATCTCCTGTGCAGGAACTGTATATAAGGTATCAGGCCGCTCCTTCGATTTTGGAATATTGGGATCAATCAGATCTTCGATTCCTCCCGACGCAGCTCTCTTCTGCATGTCTCTATACATTCTAAATTTGACTTCTTCCATTCTAGTTTTGGAGACCACTGCCGCTGCAACATGACATTCCCGATGTGCCAAGTTGCTCCAATAGGATGAATTGGGTTCGACACAAATTCCTTTCCAAGCATGAAGGTTTTCCAGCTGGTATGTGTTGGATAGGTTGACTGCATCATTAGCTGCCAGATCTAGGAAATATCCGTGTTTTTGTTCTTTTAATAGACCGGCGACAAGGAGATCTTGATTGCATTGGGATCCTCTGCCTTTTGTCTTTAGATGGTCATGATTTCCATAGAATACATCGATCGATTTCCAGCCTGGTGTTTCTTGGATGGATGTGTGAACGTGTAGTTGATTATGTACGATATTGTTTAGGTATTGGTCTTCTGCAGATGGAAGGAGATGAAATATGATAGTCAAGGACAGAAGGAGAATGACGACTAGCAGGACTTTGACGACAATCAGCAGGGATAATGCTGTTCTTTTTACAGTTGGACGTTGGATGGATACCATGGTATATGGTATATGGTATTTGGTATATGGTATTTGCTGTAAGAAAGAACGTGATGCGGAATAAACTTTGGAGATTGGAATGAGGAAGGTGGAATGTTTCAAGTTTATTTTTGACGAGATTGCAGATGATGATGAATGATGATTACAGGGATTACATATTATTATTTTACATACGGGAGCATACGGGTCATGGATCATGGATTTTACGTGGAATTTTTTACTATTCAACGGCGAGATGATGATGTCTCTCGTCTCTCTATGTAGATGTGTGACGTGTGACCGGTCGTGTGACAAAATAATGAAAATGCCAGAAGAAGAGAAGCCAGTAGTGTGACCAGTAACAATTTAGCTCAATTTAGGCCACTTTCAAAGAAAGAGAGAAGAATAGCGAATACATCAAACATTAGTAGGTTATAAGCGTAGAATGAATTGACCACCACCATAGGCTATTTTAGATGTACGATCCAAATAGGATCATTTTGCACCTTGAATTTTTGGAAGATCTTTCCTTTTTTTGAAATACAGACGCGAGACGAGAGACGACACGTAAAACGCAGCAGTCCAATCACCACCTAAATCAAATCAAGTGTCGGTTGCTCACAGCTTTGTATCAATAAGACTAGACTAGTAGACTAGACTACGCAAGACTAGACTATCTGCACAATCAATAGGAACTCGTCGAGCGAAAGTTGCTAGAACTCTCCGTTGAATTGCTGATATTTATCCATCATTAGATTGCATCGACTCTTCTATCTTCCTGAATTAATTTCAATCGCTTCTTGTCGATCTTCAGCTACAGCTAGACTAATCATTCTTTGTATTCAGGACGAATCAACGAATACGAATCAACGAATACAACTTCTAGACTGGATCAGATCAGATTAGATCAGACTAGACCATGCGGTTCTCAAATTCATCTCTCTGTGCTCTCCTGCTATCTTCTCTCACTGGACTATCAGTTGCAGCCTTTGCACCTCCCAGCAGAAACTTTGCTCCATCACGAATCCTTGAACAAAGAACCATCAGCAACCAATATCCAAATCCAACCATCTCATTCGCTAAGCCTAATGCTGACAGTGACGAACAGGAACAAGAAGAGGAACAAAATAAACCGAGAAGCGCCCTTGATCTCAATGGCGTCGATGAAGTTGCAGCTGAAGCAGAAGCCGCTCTCAAAGAAGCTAAGAAAGCACTCGACATGCTCCAAGGCAATGACACGAACACAAGCACTGGTACTGACAATGCAGCTACTACCGATCAACTCATTGACGTGGATGAAGAAGTAGATTCATCAGAAACACAGAGCATACTTCAAAAACTTGCCAGTGGTAAACTATCCTCTGGAGATGTCACCACCAAACTCCTCAAAAAGCAGAACGACATACAGGATCAGAAGCGGAAAGAAACCCTCGCTCGTGAAGAAGAAAGCAGGAGAGTAGAAGCATCGAGGCTGCAGCAACAATTACAGAAACTGAAATCGGAAGCAGTCAGTGCTTCCATTGGTGGAGCGGCATTTGGAGCGATTGCGGGTGCGGCGTTGGATGTGTACCTCGACATGAATGGTATGACGGAAGTGCAGCCCATTATTCCACCTCTTGCTCTAGGCGTTTCATTGGGTGCTGCTGCTTTTGGAGTTGGACAGCAGGATAGTAAGCTGGGGGAAGTCGTGAGGGGGGTCTTTGGTGGAGCGGTTGTTTCAGTTTCGGATGCTGTCTCTTCGGCTTTCACTAGTGCAGTTGATAGCGCAGTGGAGAACGTCAAGGCTGCTCCTACCAAGTTCAAGACTGCAGTTGATGCAAAGGTGAAAAGTACCACTGATGAAATTAGGCAGATCCCTAGTAAGGTCCAGACCGCCGCTAGTGAGAGGGCAGAAGGGATCAGTAAAGAAATCAGACAGATTCCTGATAAGGTCAGAAATAGTGCTGCCAAAAGTGCCGAGAATACAAAGAAGGGGATTGAGACTGCCACCAAGAAGGCAGTGGAGGATGTCAAGGCAGCTCCTGGAAGAGTTGCTGAAAGCACCAAGAAGGCTGTTGCCAAGACGGTAGAAGATGTAGAGGAACAGATTGAAAGGACCATCAAGGATACAGAAAAGAAAATTACTGATACTGTAGAAGAGGTTGTTTCATTGCCCGGCAAGACTCTGGATAAGGTTAGTTTATCTAAGAATGCGGCATGCGTGCATTTGATTTGATATACATTAATTCTGTTCACTGCTTCTTTCAACGTCTACTTACAATCCTATTTCTTCTTCGTTCACTGTTGTAAAGATCTCCGACAAGGTTTCCAAGGTCATTCCCATGGACAAGAATGAAACAAAACCCAATCTTCAGGCTGACATGATCCCCAAACCTCCTCAAATGCCACCTCCTGCATCACTGCTGAAAGAATTGGAGAAAGAAAGAGTTGCTAAACCTCCGCCTGCAAAAATTAACTTTCCCTCTGTCCCAAAAATTAATTTGCCCAATCCAATTGCGGCTTCAGAGAAAAAAGCAGAGGATGAGATTGTTTTCAATGAAGTTAGTTTGAATAATTTGGTGTCGTCACAGGAACAGAAGGACACGCGGGCAGATGAAGATAGTGATCGTCCCAATATTTTTGATCTCAAGGCGAGAAAGGACAACAAAGATGAACAGAAAAGCGTCAAGCTGGCAGCTGCTATGAAGAAAAAGGAAGCCGCCGAGGAGAGAAAGATGAAAGCTGAAGAAAGGAGACAAACACAACTCGACGCAGCTGCTGCAAAGAAAGGTTTGACTAATGAAAAGAAGGCACAGGCAGAAAAAACTCGACTCGAAGCACAAGAGAAGAAGGCGGCCCAAGTTCGTCTTCAAAAAGCAAGACCAGGTGCAACGATTTCTCTGGGATTCTTTGGTTTCGGTGAACAAAAAAAAGAAGATGATGATGGTAATGCTGTACAGCCTTCGTCGGGTGCGCCAAAGGGTGTACCTACGATGTCGAAATGGAGACAGAATAGGGATGGTTCTATCACAGGACTGATTTCTGGTTCAAGCGCATTTAGTAGTGGGGAATCGATCACTACATCACCAATTACCACCAAGGAACCATCTATGAGCACTGTTGTCACCACAGTTTCTGGGTCGAGGTACGTTGTTCTGTCCATGTTTTGCATCTGAAGCGAAAGTAACTTACTAACCTTTCTGTTCCAGATACTATTTGGATGAGAGCACTGCATCTAGCTCTGGAGGGTTCTTTGGTTTTGGAGCTCCAACTCCGAAACCTCCATCATCCAAGATGGAATCCAAGGAGAACAATATTTCAGATGCTGTGAAAGTTGCTGAGGAAAGAAAATTAGCTGCTCTCGCTGCAGCCGACGCTCGCAAGGAACAGGCTGAGGAGAGGAGAGCTGCTGCAGATGCGAAGAGGAGAGAAGCTGAAGAAAAACGGCAGGCGTCTATCGCTGCAAGGAAGGAAGCAGGTGTAAAGAGACAGGCAGAAAAGCTCCTCTCGAATTCATCGGGGGGTACACTTTCTCTAGGGGGCAACAATCAAAAGACACAGCAGGCGCAGAAAGCAGAGAAGGTGATTACTGCTGCCAAGCCTGGTGCAACTATTTCTCTTGGATTCTTCAACTTCGGTCAAAATCAAGAACAGTCGTCAGCAACTAAAGCGGTTTCGACATCTGCTCCCAGTGGAACGCCGATTCTTACTAAATGGAGGCAGAACAGAGATGGATCTATTTCTGGTTTTATTTCCAAGTCAAAAGCTTTCAAGGAAGGAGAGTCTATCACTACATCACCACTGAAAACAAAAAGTCCGACTGGAGAGTCCATTGTGACAACTATTTCGGGTTCTAAGTAAGTTTTGTTTTCAAACAAAAGTATCGAATTGGGGATTGCTTATTGTAATGATGTCTTCTCACTCTGACTATAATTTCGAAAAGGTACTTTTTGGATGCTATTGGTTCCAAACCAGGACTGTTTGGATCTTTGCAAGCAAAGTCATCAGTCGCAGCACCCAAACCTGCTGCCGTGCGAACTGACACGAAGGCCAAAATGCAACAACTCGCTGATGAGAGAAAGACTGCAGCTGAAGCTCGAAAAAAAGAAGCACAAGAAAAACGGAAGTCAGCTTTAGATGCTGCAGAGTCTCGAAAAAAGGAAGCACAGGAAAAAAGGAACGCTGGACGGGAGTCCGCCCAGGAGGCGAAAAGAAAGGAGCAGGCTAAAAAGGCAGCAGCAACAGCAGTCGCAAAAGCAAAGCCAAAAGCTACCATTTCATTGGGTTTCCTCAACTTTGGTCAATCTGATGAAAACACGTTCGATGCTGCGCCCATCATTGTGTCATCCGCACCTCGTGGCGTACCAACACTTTCGAAATGGAGGCAAAATCGCGACGGCTCAATCACCGGCTTAGTTTCTGGTAAGTCCCGTTTTCAGGGTGGCGTATGTTTTGCCCCTTTAGTTGAACTTACACAAAATCTTTCCCCAAAGGTTCTAATGCATACAAAGATAATGAATCCATAACAACATCCCCAACTTCAAATAAACCTGCCGATAATGCAGTTGTTCGAACCACTTCTGGAACTAAATACTTCTTGGTTTCGAACAATGCCCCCACTGTGCCAAAGCGTGCACCTGCGAAAACGGTTGCTCCAAAGAAACCTTCTATTCCAAAGGCCCGGAAGTCTGTTCAGGCTGTTGAGAAAGCAAAGTCTGGAGCTACTATATCACTCGGATTTCTAAATTTTGGTTCTGACGACAAGGGTGAACAGAACCCTATCGTAAAGAGTGTTACGAACACCCAGTCCTCACCTCAAATAGTGTCGCAAGCTCCCAGAGGAGTTCCCACACTCTCTAACTGGAGGCAAAACCGTGATAGTTCGATCAGCGGGATGATTTCAGGATCAAATGCTTACAAGGAGGGCGAGACTGTAACAACGTCGCCTATTACTAGCAATGCTGCTGACGGAGCCATTGTAAAAACAACCTCAGGCTCGAAGTAAGTAGTTTGTATGGAGCATTACCATCATTTCATTCCTAGTCATCTTACCTGAATTATTTTGTACTACCAGATACTTTTTGGAGCCAAAGGCTCAATTCGGTGGTTTCTTTGGAGCTAAGACACAGAATGCTCAGACAAGCAAAACTTCAGCCTCGGATTCTTCGAAGAAGCAAGCTGAGGAGAGAAAGGCCACTGCTGAAGCGAGGAAACGAGAGGGGGAGGAAAAACGTAAGGCGGCACTTAAAGCTGCTGAAGGAAGGAAGAGTGAAGCAGAAGAAAAACGTAAGGCAGCACGTGTATCTGCTGAAAAGCGAAAGAAAGAAGCAGAAGAAAAACGCCAAGCGGCACTTGCAGCGGCTGAAGCGAAGAAACGAGAGGTCGCAGAGAAGCGCCAAGCTGCAACTCAGGCATTGAAGTCTAAAGAAGTTGTTGGCGAATCAACTCCTCGTGCAACTATATCTCTTGGATTTCTCAATTTTGGTCAGACTGAAGACACCTCATCGGCTCCTTCTTCCGCCGCAGCTAAAGATAAAAAACCTCCCTCCAAGATGGCGTCTGCACCTCGCGGTGTTCCTACATTGTACAGTTGGAGGCAGAATCGTGACGGGTCAATAACTGGTTTCATCAGTGGTAAGTTTTTCAAGATTCCTAGTTCATATTGTTTAGCAAAGTACACTCAATCATTTATCATTCAAATTTCTCTAGGATCAAAGTCATATTCTGACGGAGAATCAGTCACCACATCTCCTTTGTCGTCTGATACTGCTTTTGGTGCTCTAGTCCAGACTGCGACAGGTTCAAAGTATTACCTTGCAGCAAAGGGTGCAAACCAGACTAAGGCTCCTGCACCTGCTACGGAAAGCCGTCGCTCGTTTTCGCTCTTCAAAGGAGCAAGTCCTCCAGAAACGTCATCGGAATCTGCTGTACGTACTTTTTCGTTGGGCAAACCCCTACTTTCAGAGAAGGCAGCCCCACCACCCTCTGCTTCCAAGCCCAAAGCAAAGAAACCAGCTCCTCGTGGAATCCCAAAGCTAGCTAAATGGCGAAAAAATCGTGATTCCACCATTACTGGGATAATTTCTGGATCACCAAGCTATGATGAAGGAGATCGCGTCACTACGAGTTCGATTGTAAGTGGCACAATTGGATCTGGAGAAGTAGTGCAGACCGGAAGTGGTTCCAAGTATTACCTGGATTAGGATTTGGGCGAGATATTTGGGGTAGGTATTATGAACATCTGATAGTACACTAATAGTTAATGCGCTGTACAAGATTTCATTTCATGTCATTTATTGTGAATATGATCCATTCTTGGAGATTGACACAGTAGTCATCACCCCAACTACCTTTCGAATCCCTCAACGTACCGACATAAAAAGTATACTGTCAAGCGACGAGAAAAAATGCAAGCTTTAATATTATCACCTACTGGTGCATGTGTGCATCTTTTGTGTCACGATGGTGACCAACGCCCTAAAAGTTGGGTCCTTTTGAACTTCTTGATTCATTTTTTGTCATTTGTGGAATGGACAGGAATGGAAGATTCTGTAGAACGCCAATCCCCAATCTTCAGGGTTATCTTGATATCACCACACGAGAGCTCCACACGAGAGCTCCACACGAGAGAAGAAAACGAGGATAGAAATCAATCACCAGTGCTCAGTGCTCACCAGTAGTATGCTACAAAACACAAACAGATGATGATTCAGATAGAAGAACACTGATTGGAGACCTACATAACATATTGCACATAAAACACATATTGAAGTCACAACATATAATACATAATATACACGTGACAGAGAAAATGAGATTATCACGAGAACATAAAGAATTACTCGCATCTCTCTCTACAAACTACAAGACAGGACCGACGAAGTCAAATAACTCTCATCAAGAACTAAACATTATCGATCCTCCTCTGAATTTTCCGAAATGGGCGTGTTTCATTCTTCCTTGTATCAAATATATCCCATCAATGAAACTATTCAAGAAAATAGTGCCTAGAGAAGCAGAAGTAAGACTGAGATCCAGATGGGTTTGCTATGACGCGAGTTCTTTAAACAAAGGTGATATTATTCGCTTGAACGAAGGTGATATTGTCCCCGCTGACGTCCAATTGCTGAATCTTGGACTCGATTTTGTATTCGACGGAGATGACACTGAAGAAATTAGAAAAGGGTTCGATGATGATGCACTTGAACTAGTTATTGATTCGAGTCAAATAAATGGTGCACCTAAACCACAAACGATCAGTCTTAATGGTGATGGAACTGTTGGAGCTGAAGAGTTATACGCAGGCTCGGTTGTGTTGCAAGGAGAGGCTATTGCGGTAGTTGTAAAGGTAGGCAAAGAGGTTTTACTTTCAAGACTGATCAAACAGGGACATTGGCCTCCTCAAGAAAATAAGGGGTGGCAAGCCGTGCCAAAGGATGAGCAAGAAGATATTTCTTTGCAGATTCATGAGCAAGAGCTTGTGTAATTATCCTCTCATGCCTGCGCCCCGGCAGATCACGTAGGAAGGATAGAACGTTCAATAACGGAAACTGGGAGCGTATTGTGCTTTTGAATCGTGCACTCTACTGCAGTATCTAAACTGATAAGAGTTCATGTGTTGAGAGGTTGGCTTCGCTTTCAGTGGTAACATTAAGCACACTGCACTATGTAAAATATGAGAATGAATTGAAGTGTAGTGGATATTTGCAATTTGCAAGCACCTGGTTTATTCTTTGATTATTTGAATAGAGACTTCCCGCATATCGTATTCTTTACTGGCTACAATAATCATCTATCTTCATCATCATCAACATCATCCTTGTAAAAACCATCATCCTTCGACACCTAGTTTATTGATACTTTCTTTCGTTCAAGAATCTTCCTTCTATCATCAAAAACAACAGAAAGAATGAGTTTTTAACGATGAAAGAAATCAGGCAATCATAAGGTATTGTGGCGGGACGAAGCAGAGAAACAGAACCCCTTCATGTCGACGTCGACATCA
>Ga0307981_1001399_pt1 | contig 21734 bp, 20 predicted proteins | sample OrgLakmetagen987_FD_201849 | JGI IMG/M metagenome (GOLD analysis project Ga0307981, IMG submission 201849) | Saline water microbial communities from Organic Lake, Antarctica - #987 | ecosystem: Environmental > Aquatic > Non-marine Saline and Alkaline > Saline | place: Antarctica: Organic Lake... | reverse complement strand
TTCGATGAACGAAAGAGGCATCGGTGGGAAGAATCTGATGAATGGCGGGCAATCTCCCAGGAAGGCACCGGTGCCACACAAACGGTCAAATAGCAAAGTGAAAAAAACGGAGGATCGTAGAAAAAAACGTCGGTCGCAATTGGTTGCGAAGAAGACAGTTATGGGCAAACGTTCGAAAAAACGTCGGTCGAAATTGGTTGCAAAGAAGACTATCATGGAGCAGAATTGGTCGAAGGAGAGGAAGCTGGCACTATCTTCTCCGCAGAAGATGAAGAAGATGAAATTGGAAGGTACGCTTGTCCAATATTTGGAGCATTGCCATTATGGAGAAGAAGGGGAATACCTGTCAAGCAGTCCCATACCAAATATTACCTTTGCAAAACGGAATAGAAAATACATCAATTTTGCCAAGATGCAAGCACCTTTCAAAGCGCAAAAGTATCAACCGTCAACTAGAAATGCAGAAGTCTGGTTTGACACCATAGGCATAGATCATTTAAAGAAATTGGGATGGATTCAAAGTAAACGGTCAAAGTTATTTGGATTAAAAGGGGAAAAGACAACTGTGCGATTCTCTAGGGAACGCCTGATCGAAATATTATCACGATCGGGAGATGAAATGAAATCAAGTTCAGATTCAAATGCGGAAATTGTGAGTCGAGTAGAAGAAGAAATTTTGATCGATAAAGTTCAACGGCATATTGATGTTGAGACAATGGTGCAGAACTCAATTTGTCGTGGTGAGATTTGTGAGAGAAATAAAGAATCATCGACATCAATCCTAAATAGTCCAGACGAGATGCACTCAACGGTCATGTCGATGTCCCCAAGCAAACGATCGGCATTATTAGATGATTCTTCATCCAAAAAGAGCACATCTTCATTATCAGCCTCAACTGGCGACCTCAGAATCTTTGAAAAATCCAAATTCTTTCCAAAGTATCTTGCAGATTCTAAAATACTCCTCTTCACGGACGAAATTATTGACAAACTTTCCGGATTGTGCGAAATAAAAGTATCGGACTCTGGGAAACATGATATGGCAGTCATGATCCGATTTCGAGGATTTGAAATCGACATTGACATCGCATTGTCTAAGCTTGTCAAAAAAGCAAATTTCATGATTGGAGAGTACAATTCTAAAAAACTCATTGATGACCCCCTTACAATTGAATTAGATATCAAATTGGATGCCACTCAACCGCTTGGTTTAAAGTCTACAAAAGGAAAAGATTGTCTATGGGTAAATACCATTACGGACGGAGGGCAGCTGCAAAGAATCATTGGAGCTGCAGCTAATGGAGGAGCAGCTATAATAGATATGAGACTACAGCGACATAAGAATTGGGAGCCTATCATGATAAACAGCCAGAAAAAGGCTATCATCAAAGATGCCAAAACTGCGTATGAGTCAAGCTTGAATGAGTCTGACAAATGGGTGTTGATGCGCATCTGTCTAGTGAAGGATGAGAATCTCGGAGGTGCTGACAAAGCACAGATTGTTCGTATCTGCTGTCGGAATGGTTCTCGTTACCGTGGCAAATTCGAGGCCATTCTTTCTAAACATGCAACCGGCGGAGCGCGAAACAATGGTGAGAGTTTGAACATGAATGTTGATAGCGGAATAATCGGAATAATACCCAAAAAGAGGCCATTCAACAAAGACATAGCATCAATCAAAGAGCCTGTTGCAAAAAAAGCCAAAGAACACAGTGGTAGCAAAAGAGCAAAGACCCAGACTGATAAGGATACAAGTTTTCGTCATTTTAGTGAAAAGACAAAGGATGTAAAAGACATAGAGTTCACATCCAAGAAAGTTCATATGCAAGCAGCCAATGGATCAATGTGGACTCAACACAAGAAAGAATTTGGAGAGCATTGTGATTCCAAGTGTTCCTGTGTGGAGCATCTTAGTGATTTGACCAAAAATGTTGTACAGGACTTTGTTACCAAGAAAAAAAAGAGGGATATACACTGGAAGGCCCACAGTGATATACATATCCCCATTGGATTCATTGACACTTTTTGCCCAAGATTCTATCATAAAGTACAAAAAGAGTTCCCAAAGGATTCACCTGAACAAACATTGACAAAGCTAGCTGACATGTGGAGAAATGGTCACCAAATACAAAGACAATTCAATGGGAAGTGCAGTAGTATTTGTTCTTGTTTGGGTGCATGGGAAGAAGTTTTCCTTCCCATTTGCAAAGGAGGGTGTGTGAAGATGGTAGGCACAAGGACTATACTTCCAAAGGTCAAAGAGGGTGCCCTTTCAAAGGAGGCAGAGTTTGACATTCGCTTTCAACCAAAACGAACATCACTTGGATTATTTTGTGAAACTGCACTCGGCAAAGACGGAGATGGAAGATGTGTTGTCACCTCGGTTGATCCAGGAAATTTTCGTGTATCATCTATATTATGTGGCACTATCATTGTGTCCTATCAAATTGGGAATGCACCTGCGAACAAAGTGACTTCGTGCCAGCAGATTGAATTACAGTACAATGTTTTGAAAACAAGAAATACATCTCTCACTCTCAAGTTTCAGTCTCCAAAGGATAAGTTGAAGGTTGATTGTAGCACTCACTGGTCCAGGACAAATGCTTGGATTGGATCTTCAACAAATCAGGGATGGGCAGGCGGGGCAATGCTAGGTCATGATAGTAAGCGTATCACTTCTATAGCATTACCTTTGGGGCAGACTCAAAAGTATTTGGGACTAGGGGAAGGTGCCAAACAAAGCTGTAAAGTGGCTCAACATCAGAAGGTGCTGAGTCCAAAAATATTGTCCGCAAAGCGGCAAGTACAACAAAAATCATTGAGTGAGCACCACTCTATTCCAAATATTCATCAGCAGAAGACACATCATCAAAGGAAATCTTTGCCAAATCCTCGGATACAATCTCAACAAGGAAGACCACAAAGTACAACTGACAGCGATAGGAATTTGTCGTTTAATAGCAACAATGGTAACTTTAGAAGTTGTATAGTGACACAACCACGCAATATGCAGAAGATTGCACCAAAAATTTTACGTGCAACTGGATCATTCGCTTCTGGTGCAAAAGTTCGTGTTGATGAAACGAAGAATACAGTGGAGATCTTTGAACCCTGCATAGATGATCGCAAAGTCAAGGTACACACTTCATTGCCCCACAATGATAAAGAAGTAGAAAAGCTGACTGAGAATGTAATTGGAAGCACGTTAGAAGCACTGGCCTCATCATTAAAACATATTGTTCAAAAGCTGGAATCTGAGAAGCCATTTGTGAAACCATTGAAGCTCTTGAAAATAAGAACAACAAATTTGACTGAGGAGAAGAGGTATATCAATAGAGAAGACATAACGCAAAGTGAGAAGATACAAAGAAGAAAAGAAATAGATCACGGACTTTGTGAAAATGATTTAAAACGAAAACTCTTGAAGATGTATGCAAGGCCACACAACTTACTCAGCATCGTAGGAAATACGACTCCTGAACACATTGAAATGAAGAATCTCACTTTCATGGACCACATCATCAAAGAACACAAAAACTTGTCTAAGGAGGTGAGAAAATCACTTGAGGAAGGAGCTAGATTTCATGAAGAAACTTTGCGGATTGGCAGGGACTTAGATTTTGAAATCGTGAATATTAATGTTTTTGGTGTGTCCTTACTTCATGCAGCTGCATTTGCTGCTGATCAAGGAATTGTCATGGAACTCGTTGAAAAAGGAGCTCGAATTACAGAGTGTGTTGCATTGGGAACAGCACTAGATGTAGCCAACTTTATGCATGTACAGGCCCAAAAGAGCTCTAAGTTGGATTGGGCCAGTAAGTACTTGAAAGTTATTTCCATCCTGGAGACCTATTTAAAATCTGTCTAAGAAAGCACATGATTTGTTCTGTTTTCATTTTGTTAATGTAAAAGATTGCTACAATATCCTCTGGAAGTCATTTTGTTGATGCCTATGAATAGGCCCTCTTAGTATGTTATTAGCCCAATGGTTTAAAGCTAAGTTTTTTAACACAGTAAACTAGCCTTTCCTTTCAGAAGGGGTGTTGTCTTTATCTACAAGGCCTACATGAAAATGTGAACAAGATCTAGAAAAGATCTTCAACAACATCTGATAGCACGTGCTGCGATGGGCATTGATGTGATGGACGTTGCAAATATTAATGAAGACACAAATTAGAATCTAAATTATTCGAGAATCTTACGAAAGTTTAATTCTACTAGATATGAGCGTAACACTTAAGCAGAATAAATGCTGGAGTGTTTATATACTCTATAGTAGAGCTACGCTGACAACAGCCTGCATGTGTCAACACAAGCGTCTAGCTGTAGCTACAAGCTGCTACTACATTTATACATACCTATCCTAAAGTAATCATAACTTACCTAGGTTATGAGCGTGTAGTCAAGCAGCATTGCGCGCTATGGTTTGTTACCAAAGACCAAAGCCATAGAATGAATCATGTTCGTAACTATTTGAAGGTTCATGCAGTTAAAAAAATGCAGTTCAAAAGAACGAAATGCGCTGGCTAGCTGGCTCACTTGAAAATGTATTACCTGGCTCACTTCAAACTATTACCAATGTATATTTCTTTATTAATCTATTTGTGTAGAAATATACCAAGAACCACAGTTTTCCAGTGTTACTGTAAAGAATTCTATTCGCTCACAAATTCTATGACGTTTGCATCAACATCATCAGTTCATTCATCTGCTGCCTTCTTTCCTGCGTCTCTTGCCTTGTTTCTTCTTACTTTCTTCTTCCTTGATGGTGAGCCACCCCTAATTTCCTCCCTTGGCACTCTCTTTACCTCTTTTCGATATCACTTTGGGGACACTTTATTGTGTACACATACGGTAGCAGCCACAAAATCAGTAAGGTGATCCTTATTGGTCTAGTGGCTGCTAGAGCGCTTCGTCAGTCAGTCTTAACACATTTCTTTGATAATGATTCTTTTGCACAGATATAACCAGAAGGAACGTTAAATGTACTATGAAAGTTATCAGAGAAATAGCGTGACCTTTCTCTTATAAAAGCTTAATGCATGCTACATCGTGCACATTATGTATTATGTTTTATGCAAAACAAACGCTTTTCCAGTTGCTTTCTGCGTGGCCTTTAGTGCACCTAGTGTCCCACTAATACCATTGTTAGCTGATCTCTCTGCTTGTTCACGTTCAATTTGTTGTAGCCGTTTCTCTTCGTTCCTTTTCGAGCTCCCGTGTCCATGAAATTGGTAGCACAATTGACGATATGCTTCCTTCCTTGTCAACAGACGTCCATGATCATCGCGATATTCTAGCTTAACTTCTCTGTTTGCAAGCTCTACATCCTTTTCGTGAGGTCTGCCACGCAAATCTGTCGTATCAATTTTGACCACCTTCTTCAGATCCAATGGCGCATAATCATCATATGTTTTTTCGTCTTTCGCTCGCCCTCTAAGTTCCTCTTTCCCTGCACTCTTACCAGCGACTTCCCCGGTTTGCTTTAGCATACCAAGAAATGCAGACATTCCTCTACCAACTCCAACTGCTGATTCGGTAGATTCAAATGCACCAGCATTGCCGGAATCCTCTTCTACTTGATCTGCCAGTTCTTCAAGAGTTTGATGATTCTCATTCTCATCTTTCTCTGTTTCCTCTATTGAAACAACTTCAACTGGCATCTTTGAGACAACATGTGCGTCTTCACTATCAGATACTGGCACTGACACTGACACCACCTTTGATTCAGCGTTCTTGGGATCATCTTGTTTCACTGGTTGAGCTCGAAGTGCTCTAGTAAACTCTTTGGTGGTGCCAAGTTCAAATGTAATCTTGCCACTATCATTTTCCACCAACTTTGCCTTGTTGCGATTCATTTCAATTGATTTCAACGCCTGAACTACCGCATTCGCGCCTTTGGCCTCTACGCCCGCCAAATCACCCTTGTTATCAGCATTCAACTCCCGCAAACGGCGTAGACGGCGAGCTTTGGATATCGCAGCAGAGAGAAATGCATCATCATCCACTTCATCGAAATCCTCTGTGACAACCATTGGGGCATTTCTTTTCTCATTTTCTTGATTGCGTGACTGAAAGACTGCTTGCGACCTTTGATTTCCCTTTTCCATAATCGAATGAAACTTATTCTTTCGTGTCTGCTGCATAGTTTCGTCCTTAATAGTTTCGTCCTTGTCTATCATTTCAGCATCTGCATCATTCGATTCTGTTGGAGGTCTGATAGGTTCTGAATCTTTACCGCCGTCATCCTCGCTATCGTCACTGTCCACGTCCCTGCGACGTTTCCTCTGTCGGCGTTTCTTCCCTTTCGTATTTGATGAAGCTTGAAGTTCCTCTATCAGACTTGATCCTTGCATACCTTTACCAGCAGCACTAGCTGTCACTGCTAGAGCCACTTGATCCTCGCCAATCTCATCATGATCATCATCCGCGCCTTCTATTTCGCGTTCCTTCCGACTTCTGTTTTCCTTTTTGAGTTTCTTCATGAGCTTCTTTTCCTTCTTCTTGCGCCTCTTTTCCATTTCTTCTTTACTATATCCAATCCCCCCAAGACCCAACGCTGCTTCTTCTTCATACGACATGAAATCTGTCTGGTGGACCCCTTCCTTCTGATCCGAGACCAAGGAAACACTCCTTCCCTTCAAAGAAGCAAACAAATCACTATCCTTCTGTTCCCTTTCTTGCACATTCTCGATTCGTCCTGCCAACTTGAATCCACTTTTCGACCCCTCCTTTCCATCATGATCCAATCCTTCCTGTTCCTTATTCGAATGATTGATCCCGAGCGTCATGGCCTGCGTCCCACCCAATTCCTCAAATTCATCATCATCATAACCGGCATATCCCCCCGCGTGCCCTGTTCCCATCTCCATCATCCTCTTCCTCTTGAGATTATCTTTGGCCAAGAGGCTTTCCGCCAGATTGACATTGATCAGCTCATTCCCTTCCTCGAGATCTTCCTCTGCTTCCAAGATGGATTTATCCTTGAGGGTCAATACCGTCGTAGATCCCATCTCGAAATCGGAAGTATTATGGTCCACTGTAAGATTCTGCTGTTCAAATTCCGAATCGGTGTAATCCTGTTTCTTACTGCTCCGAGCATTGTCCGCACGACGGGTGGTACTAGGTGCATTACTAGGTGTACTACTAGGTGCCCTACTAGTATTTTTCTGAACAGTGATTGGCTGTGCAGACGTTTGCCTCATCCGTTCCGCCCAAGTCAATGCCTCCTCTTCCTTCGGATCTTCTAGCTGTTTATCTTCCGCCTCCTTTTGCAATTTACGAATGCCAGCTTGCACCTCTCTCTTCAGTTTGGCCTCCATAATCCGTTCCTTGACGAGAGATTCTTTTTGCGTGTTTTGTGGCGGGGCATGGATGGCCGTACTCGATTTACGGCCGTTTTCTGCCGGTGTGGAGGTGCGCAGTGGTGGCAGGCCAAGTGATGATCGGAGGGCATTGGATTCTTGGATGGATATCGATTGTTCCTCGGCGTTTGATGAGGATGATGATGATGGATGGTGGGGAGCGTTGGATGTCGTGTTGTTTATATTGTTATTGTTATTGTTATTGTTATTTATTACTAGAGGTTTGAGGCCGAGTTCTTTTCGGAGTTTGTTCGTTTCCCCGATTGATAAGTCAATCACTTCCTCCGACATTATTGTATTTATATGTTGATTGATTTATATGTTGATTGATTGATTGATTGAATCGTGGGGATTGTTGATTAGTGGTGGATAATGGATGATGCTTGATGATAATACAATACGAATGTGTCACGTGTCACATGCTTGTTGTTGCTTGTTGATGAGTGATGAGGCTTGCGATTGCTTGTCGCTTGTTGTTGGTAATAAATAAAACTGTTTTACAAATATTTACTTTTAAGATAAACCGTTCCATCATCATTCACTACCATGAAACAAAAAGTACGAACAATATCATATTTATTGCGATACATAAACAATAATGCCTAGAGCAGAGTTTTAAGCCCCTCCTCTTGTGCCTCCATATTCGGCTTGACATGTGAATCAAATTGCTTGATTATTATTATTGAGTTCGAAGAATAATAGAATATTACCAAATACCCTCCTGTATTGCTGGTGATGAAAGCAAATAATGAAGTTAGATGGACCTCGATTGTGAATAAACATCATCTTCTTAAGTGGGGATCTTGTTTCACATTCTATTTACGCACTTTCATCGAATAATGATAGGTCCCTTCATGATTCTTCACCTGGACACGCTCCAATTGCGATGCTCGTGGAACGGCTTCCCCCAGACTCTTGGAAATTGAGTCAACGGCCTCGCCGCCGCTGCTCTGGATTGATGCTATATCATCTTGTACACATACAAACAGCACTGGTATTTTATTATTAATTGTCAACCCACATCAACAATGAAGGTGATGAAACAAACCATTTCTTTATTCGTAGTCTAAGGAGCTTTAGTAGGGACACGAGCTGATCACTTTCTATTTTGTTGAGTACGATTCATGCATATGACTCTCATAATAGTCAAGCAACGTTGGCGTAGTGCACAGTGATAATAAATTAATAATACAACCAATTATAAGTAATAATGAATAAGTGTTTGTGTTATTTATTAAATAGTTTTGCAGCTCGGAGGAACCAATTTCAATTTTTTTAGCGTTCCTTATTCATTACAACAGTACGGTACTCAATCAAGTAGGGCATATTATTGATTTTAAGCTCCGTATAAATCAGCCTTGGAAAAGAGACGGTCCATAAATTCATGACGATTCGGCAAAATTTCATCCAAATCATTTTCCTCAATCCCAAACCATTGAGCGATAGGATTCCACAAACTTTCCCAAGGTGTCGTTGGAATCACAATACCAGGTCGGAAGACGTCTGGAGAGTCGTTGGAAAGATCATCAGGATATGTACCCAAGATCTTTCCTCCTCCGCCATCGGTGAGATCACCGCCCATAATGAAATAGTTACCACCCCATGCATGATCACTACCGCTTCCAGTGTTACCCTTCAATGTTCGAGCAAACTCACTGACAACAACCACTGTTACTTGATCCCACATTTCCAAATTTTTCATCTCGTTCCTAAATTTCATCAAACTTTCACTCATCTCGCTGAATGATACTCGCAAAGGTCCTTCAATATCAAAATGCATGTCCCAGCCTGGGCTGTCCAAAAAGAAGACATCACGGTCCTTCCCGCGATCGTCCTTTGTGTTCATCATCTTTGCAATAGCCGACATATACCTTCCAAAACGAGTATTGGGGTAAGTTTCCGTCAATGTAACTGCTTTCAATCGGTCGTACAACATTGTGTTCTCGGACAAGGCTTTCAACAATTCCTCCGACCAAACATCACCATAAAAAGTTGATCCGGCAGTAGTAGCTCCATTCATATCTTTCAATTCACTGTTCATATCATGTCCAAACGTCTTTCTGGCATTCCAAGGTCTGTCCAAAATGGGGTTAAATTTTTCGTATCCAGATGGATTAACGGCCAGCAGAGGAGTTCCTTTGGAAACAATCGGTGGTGCACTGCCAGAGACGCTGACAGCTCCTGTCTTGTAGCCGTTAGCTGCAAGGACATCAAGCATTCTGCCGCCAACTCCAATGCCAGCATACTTATCAAATATATCTACATTAGCAGTTTCCTCTGTCTGAGTGTTGTGCGCGAACAAGTTAGTGCTGTCATGCAGCTTCCTCCAATTTTGCTCATTTACGCCACCTTGCTGCAGAATTCCCATGTTAGCAACGAACATCAATTCTTTCTCGTTATACAATGTTTTCAAATTACCAAGACTTGGGTGGAGTCCAAAAGTAGAACACACTTGATCCGATGCTGTGATGGTGTGAAGTTGATTTTTCGAAAGCGCAATATCTCCACGGGCTGCTTTATAATTTTCATACAAGTCTCCATTGTTGCACCCACTGTGAGGAACCAGCATATTGAACCCGTCCATACCTGTTGTTAATAGAATCAAAGAACATGTTGAGAACAAAATTCATGAAAACGTCTGAGCATTCATAAAACAAGCCATACACATACCTCCATTTAGGTTCACAAAAATAATTGCTTTGTAATCATTATTGGACGGCACGGGCTCTTCAGGGTCTGGCCTTAGCTCTCCTTTCCGTTTGACTGTATTCGTGCTATGGAATTCAGGCGCACTTATAACCAATTTTTGTGCTAGTCGAAGTGCGGAGGCAGCGGTAGCGGCACTGAGTTCAACATCGTATGCTTCTTTGATAATGCTACGAGACCCAGGACTAAGACGCCCAGCAGTAAGGAGCAATGCAAGTTCATCAACAACATTTTCTGCATCAGCATTCGATGGCTGGTAGCGAAGTATTCCCATAGTTTGTATTTCGGGCCTCCAGTGATACCAATTTTTGAATATCCAAGTACATGAATTAGTGGCTTTTGTCCCAAATCCACCAAAGCATTCGTTAAGACCCATATCGATCAAGTTGTATGCGCCATTGAGAAAGCCAACCACAGTTGGTGCGTTCAATACCATTGCTTCTGGCGAAACAAGCTTCGATTCGGCAATTTGACCAGACGCGGAATATTCAGGTAAGAAGAAACCAAATACGTTTGGCGTGTGATATGCATACTGTCCTATACCACTTTGAAGTCCGGTAAGTCTCAATTCTCTTGCAGTAGAATTCCTCTCCAGTTCTTTTAAGATTAGATGGAAAATAGTGAAAGTTAGAAGATTCAGAACATCGTCAACATCATGATCATCATACAGAACCAGATTGCTTACCCATTGATCTCAAAATTCCGATATATTTTAAGACAGGTTCCTTAAATGCTCCTGCTGAAGGATCAGCGTCAAGAGCTGGAGTCTTTCCTTCGCGATCAAGCAGAATAGCAGCTACAGTTGCTGCGAGATCTCCGTACTTCCCGGTGCCGATTGAAATACTCTTCTTTTGCTTCGCATATATGCCTCTGGAGAATGCTTTTGACACAACTTTGATATATCTTGGTGAAGGATTGGAGTGTCCAAAACGCTCAAGGAGTCTCATGGCAACAAAGGTTGGGGTATTTGGATGGTAGAAATAGTGGTCGATAACAGCATCTGTCTCGTAGTGAGCGTCCCTTGATTCTGGATTCACCAAACTCATCATGGAAACTGGATTACGGAAACTGTAGGTAGCAGTAGAGCCAGCCATATTTACACGAGAGATGTAATTTTTAAGAAAGACTCTCGTTTCATTCCGTACGACCGAAAAAATAGTGTTCTTGCTATATTCCTTCTTGTCTTTCCTGTGATAAACAGTGACGTCTGCGGTCGAGTCGTTAGACAAAGTGTACTCGTCGTCGTTGAATGCGGCTGGATTTGGTGCTCCGTGAGCAAGCCGTGCAGTTAGACTGAGAGTAGGAACACCTTTGAAGAATCTCCTTGTCGTGATGTCCACCTCACAGACACATTCATCTCCAACCGTGGTGCATGCTCCATTACCACAATCATTAGATGGCTTAGGATAATCTTCATTACTCCAATTCACCTTGAAAAAATTGATGTTTGTATCGTTCACCCATTCCGTGACAGTATGACCATTGGATTCAATATTATTTGGGTTGTGTACGATAGCAACAGCTCCTTCAGAAGTGACACGGGCTTGGATAGAACAGCTGTCGTTTGTCCAATGGTATGATCTGTAACTTCCTCTGAGTCCGCTGCTAAAATTGCATTTTGCTTCAGGAACGTTAACATTCTAAGAAGGGATACGTGTAGTATGGGAGTTAGTTTCTTGTGGAATGAGCAGTGAGACATCATCAATCGATTGGTAATTCCTTACCTCCCAACTGCAAACACCAATATTATTGTCATCAGCTTCACACCTTTCCTCATTAGTTTTGTACGTCAAACGCTCAAATGAAAAATTACAATCACTTCTTGCCCATGATGTGGACGTGGTACAGCATGCAGGCATAGCCGCATCATTAACCTGTTTGTTCAGACACATGGCAAAGTCGTACCGGTCCACTACCTTTCGTAGGTGTTTTTCCTTATGGAATGCAAATTCAACACAAGCCGGCTTGACATATTCGTAGAAAATTGGTGGGTCTTCTTGAACTTGTACGACCCTGACACTATCTAAGTTACATTCATTCTGGTCACATTCTAAATTGCTGCTGATATGCACTTGGGGCCGAAAGATGCACGGCCCCGAACCATTCGCGTTACATAGATCCTTATATAATGCACTTGTTGTTTTCAACGATAAACGAGTCAAATGTGAGTTGTTTGTCCAGGAATATTCTTCATAATGCATGTGAGGGAAGTTATTGGATCCTAAAAGACGATAAGTTGCTCCAATTCGAAGAAATTGTTTTTCTGGTAGATCAATACATTCAGGATAGCCATCTCCAATATAGTTCTTGTAAAGGTCCATCTTGGGAAATTGGTCACGTCGAGCTCCCTCAATCGGCATTGGGTTAATGCGGTTGTGGCTTGTAGAGTATCCTTCAAAGTTACCTCTCCTGCCATGGCGTCTGAAACCTGTCCAAGCACGGGCAAAGTTTTGAATATCAGAATTGTCATACGTTGACAGTGGTGAGCGGCCATTCTCAGTTTTCACTACAACCACCGATCCATCGTCATTGAGCCAGTGCACACCAATGGTAAAGAGCTGCATAATTTCTCTCGCGTAGTTCTCGTCGGGTCTAGACACTCGATTATCAGAACGGGCCGCATATGCAGCACTTCTGGAATCGAGAAATGAAAGCATCTCCGCCATCATTGGGCTGTTATGGAAAAAGGGTAAAGAATGAGACATTGGTGAGGTTGTGCAAATGTGTACCTGCCAAATATTCTGCATCATGTGAAAGGGATATCCTTACCTGTAGGAGACCTCCTTCAGAACATCTATGTTTCGATAAATCACCGCAAAGAAGTATGTGAGAACATATCATCAATAATTCATTTAATCTTTGCAAGAAAGTGCGAAGCTTACCTCTATAATTTCCAAAGGCATTGCGCACGAAAATGTCATGATAGTTCAAGAAATATTCACTGCTCATTTCAGAGTCATTGATCTAAAAGGGATTTTGTGAGTTGGCATCAAGGTTTGAAATACATCACAGTCTCCATCAAATGTTTCTCTATTCCAACCTTACCTGATTTGGTGTCACGACGAAGATTTGTGATAATGCCCACGAAATACGTTGTCTAAGTTGATCATTTGCCTCCAGAGCGATTTGAGACCAAACATTTCCTTTCTGATTTCCAAAACCGCCAAAAAAACCTGAACGTGCATTTGTGAACATACGGAACATGTTGTTGTCATACTTATCTTCAAACCCAGGATTATTACCAGCTTCTCCATGAGATCCACAGACTAACACGCCACTTTGGATCTCAGTTTTATAATTGTTTCTGTAGAAAGAAGCTTCGACTGGGACACAACCATCTCCTACTGACAATTTACAAGAGTCAATGTTAGTGAAATCCATGACGGAATTGGCGCATGTTGTCCATCTACTACTGTGGTGATAAGTAAGGCTAGCTCCACCATCAGCGAGTGGGTTCTCTACAGTATTTTCAGGAATTACGGCATAGCCATCGTAATGAAGCTGCTCGCCTGTTCCTTCCACAGACCCAATGAGGTAGCGAAAGTCCAACTCATTATTTTCATCCACCAAAGTAGAGCACTGCGGCGACCATGTCTGATCCCAGTTATCCACCAGCATTCTCCATGATTGTCCAATAAACCAATAATCTCTATATTCGGCAATAACTCCAGGCATATCCTCAAAATTTTCTTTTGCCGGGAGACCCAAATATTGTAACTTTAAATCGGCTGTCGAGTCAGGGTCCAGAGCTTCTGCTGGGAGATAGATTTTCGGGTTTCGCAAGTATCTACATGGAAGAGCAGTCAAATCTTTCGGTCTATAATTGATATATGAATTGACGCCTTCTCCAAAAGCGTAACCTGCATAATATATTATTATCAAATCGTTGAGCAAATGCAGTGTGCGAGAGAAGTTCTCATAGATAACAATAACAATAACAATAACTTACAAGTCTGATACTCTCCAACACCACAATAGATTGACTTGGCTTCTGTATCGCATTCCCAACCGTGATTGAAGTCTTTGTAAGCTTCAAACACTTCAACAACGGTTCTCGGCTCGTAGTAACGACTTTCAGGATCCAACACAGAGATCATCAACATGGTTTCATTTCTTCCTGCAACTTCAATCGCCTCAACTTTAAAGTCTTTCCCATAATCACTTCCGGTAAAGGTATAATCTCTCCAACGACTATATTTGTTACACGGATGGTTGGGAACTTGAGTAGAATGTCTAGAATGCTCCATTACAAGTGAATAATCGATCCTTTCCCTCCAGTACGCTCTATGAAATGTGGGAGGTAGCGTCATTTGTGCTTCAATATAATCAGCGTATCCTTTCACCCCGGTTCCATGACTCCAGCCATCGATCTCTGATAGCTTGGGCCCAAATGTGGTCTGAGATAAGAATCGTGAACGTTTCTCTCTTATATTTTTGAGGGAGTGTCCTGTGGTCATCAGTACATATTTGTAAGAATCTCCATTCCTTCTGATGGGGATCTTAAGAGAACATTGCACTTTACTACGAGAGGTAATCTTGACTCTTTTTGTATACGGGCCTCTGACCTGTTGCCAGTGCCTCCTGTGGAACGACCGAGCAACCGGCTCAATGATGAACTCAGAACTGTCGGAAGTTGATGAAAAAGATGCTACGTCGCTTCCACTCCTTGCAACCACGCGGAATAGGTTACATACTGTATGTTTCTCTGAGTTGAGAATATCGAGAGAAACTTTCCTTTCGGAGGATGGAACTGATTAAAAAATAAGAAAGGGTGTTAAAAATGAGGCCAAAAATCCGGAAAATTGCGACGAAGAGGAATGAGCCTGACACCACAAAACAGAGTTATCATTCATCATGCAAGACTCTTACTTACTTGGAATCTCCACTGGCTCCCCACCAGCTGGTGGACAAGTCAATTGTGCTTGACACAGTCGAAATAAGAGACTTCCGGAAAGGAAGGCAACGAAGGTGTATCGCATGGTGAGTAATCTTCTTGAAATGTGCCAGAAGCTGAAATTATGTTATTCCTCTTTGTTGATGTTGAGTCTTTTGAGATAAAAGAGATGACCAACCACCCAACCAAAGGCTTTTTGATCCATAAAACATAAAAGAATAAAAGAAGGAAGAAGGAAGCGATCGCCAAAAGTCTTTTGGAGCATTTCAATAAGCAGAACTATGACTACTTTAGCTAGCTAGGCTAGAAGACTAGAATGACCATAATTTGCATAAATCAATTTTGATTGGCTCAAATCAAATATTTCAGAACCAGCATCTTTTTGATCAATAGAAGAATTCAGCATTTTAGTAACCAGAACAACTACGATACCTACTAACCAATCTTCTATCATACAAGTAGCTAGCTAAAGAACTAGAATGACTATTTCGCATTGTTTTAGAACCGGAATAATCTATGTATGGAAAAATTATTGGGGACAGGCATTTTAGCAAAATCGATGACCCGGAATCAAGAAAGGCTGATAGCCTCCGCCGCGTCACACGAATAACTCAGCCCAGGCAGGGTGGCCAGAGCACAGACAAACTGACAGCAAGCAGCTGACAGCCAGCGTCCGTCGTGGCGGCGGTTGAATACGAGGTATTCGGATTTTACCTTTTTAGTCGTTTCATTGACGTTCCATTACTTCAATGCTGCTTTTTTAATGTAGTCCAGCTAGATAGCTAGCTAGTGTAGTATTATGATGTATCGTCCTTGTTGGCTTCTCGTCGACTCCATTGTTCTCAACTGCCGCCAGACAGAGCGAGCCGCCGGTGTTCTGTTTCCCATATTCTTCAAAGAGCACAATTGTATCTTCCGTCTTGAATTTGAAACGATTGAAATAAATATATTAACACCATAACAACATCCGATGATTCCCGATCTCCACCTTACTGTCCCAACACTGGCCGATCTTGACAGCCTTGCCATGATGAAGAGTCTAGCTTTTGCTGAAAAACGGTCTTGTTGTATTAGCGAAAGCGAAAATACGAAAACCAATTTGAAGTGCTATCAGACGTACGCTGAGTCGTATCCCATGAAACTGGAGCACTGCCGCATTGTGACAGACGGCAATGACAAGACGGTGATAGGTGCTTGCCAATTATTTCTAAAGGGAGATCCTGGTGATCTTGCGATGCCAGAATTTATGCGTCACCATGTACTACCTGGTGAAGCCCATATCGACTGGATTGCGTGTCATCCTGATCACACGGGCAAAGGGATTGGATCAAAACTTTTGAAGTGGGCAGAAACTTACTCCATCGAGAATGGAGCCGCTTATCTGAGTCTCGAAGTAATGAAGGCCAATGATGGAGCCTTTAGATTGTACGAGCGGAAAGGCTACGAATTGAAAAAGGACGACACTCATGCTGATGAATGTGACTTTCTTTGTGTTGGTCCACTTGTGTTTTGTTGCTTGGGATGCAAGTATTGGACTGTTTATTACATGGAAAAGAAACTGATATCCGGTGGGGATGTCATGCCCGCAGAGGAAATGAATCGATAAATCGTGTCCGACAGAGGTCTTGAAGAACTTGCCATTTTGAGAAAAACTTCCGCCCGCTTTCATCCACACATGTGCAATTTCACTTGGCGAGCAAGAAGACCATTAATCACACTTGTAAAGTAAAGGCTTGCCTCTTAATCTATGCAACTATTGATATACAGTGTCGTATGTGTAGTAGTACGTAGCGCAAATGTAGATGACCTCTTCTAGCATGAGTGGTTCAGACATGACTGATGCAATGGCTGAGTTTAAACGTGTTACTGATCGAGATCATAATCACTTCAATTGCTAATGAAGAGAAGGACTGCTGATGATTCGCCTACCACGACACGCATGAAGCAAGATAACGAAAATTAGTGTGTGAAGTCGTCATTTAAGCGGTTTGTTGCACTGGGGGTGGACAGTGAACTGTGATTGAATGTTTGTTTCGATTAAAGTTCAGTTGCTTCTATAATGGTGGCCAGAATGTCAACAAATGTTGCTAATCCTTAAAGGGGGAGGAGGTTTCTCATAGCTGTTTATATAGACTCTAGGAAACAAAATGATGTTGATAGTGTATGCCATTCTCCTTGGTTTTCGTACATACGCGTTTTGTTCCACAAGCACTTACTACTGGCATGCTGGTTCTATTGTTGCTCTTTACAGGTAAGCTGAACTCCAGTTGTATTAAAAGGTTATAATTGACTGAAGTACGAGTAGCGCATGATGGGGGATGAGGGGTTGTTTAATGGGTAGTCTCAAGCAGTGGAGCAATGGAAAGATTTTCTACCCAGAAGTAATTGACCCACTGCCCACTGCCTCATGATATTCCTGAACCCTTGGGTAATTCAATCTAGGTAGCACTTCCAAAAACTAGATCATTTGCTACTTTGATCACATCATGCTAGAAATATTTTGAATAGAAGGTCGCACGCAGGTATTGATTTTGTCGAAATCATTGAGTCCTTGTGAGTTCTGCCAGCATCACAGTTTTATGGCATGTTTTTAGAATAATGATGCTACGAGTAAGTATGTACTTACAAGAACCCGTAACTTCGTAGAAAGTACTTTGCTACTACGATACAACATCAACAGTATGGTAGTAGTAGGTGTCGAAAACACGCAGAGTCAGATTAATTCGAAGAATGACCATGTTCATTCAACGGCTTTGCCTACACTTCCTCCTACGACGGAAGGGACAGTATTCCCAAATGATAAAGTTAATGAGTTACATGATGACGGCAATAGTACAATGGTTACTCCAACAAATGCAGAAGAATCTTCTACTTCGTCTACTGAAGCAGAGGTCAACGTAACACCTCAACCCACTCGATCTCCCACAGCTGCTACAGATACCGCCGTAGCCCCAGATCTCTCAAAGTGTACAAGTGTAGATGAATGGATCGTCGGTGGAAATTCCCAATATGGTGGATTGACTTGTGTCATAGTGTGATCAATATAACTGATGCACTTCATGATAGAAAAATGGCTGCTGAAGCATGCTGCCAATGCGACGGTGGGTTCTATGATACTACTTCCTCGCCTGAAGACGACAACAATGGAGATGGTGCATCGAAGAACAGCGGAAGTTCGAGTACCAACGAAATTGATGATGCCAATAAAAATTCTGGTAAGAACGATGCTACAGATGCAACAACTGATGATGGCGGAACCGGCGAGGAAAATGGAAGTATTCATAGTGTTGGCGAGGATATCACATGTCTAAAGGTTACAGACACAGTATAAAGTCAAAATGAAACTGCCTAGGAGAGTGATAATGACACATACCCAACAGGCAATGATGATGGAACTGCCAAAGAGGATGGAAATGATGTTGCAGATGTGAAGGTTATAGGCACAGTATCTGGTAATGATGAAAGTGCCGAGGAGAGTAGTAATGATACAGACCCAGCATCTGACGACAACGGAATCAGGACAGCATGTCGCAGATCAGAAGGCTTCAGACACAGCATCCGATAACAATGACGATGGAACTGCTGACGAGGATAGAAAGGATGTCGCAGATGCAAAGGCTACAGGCACAGTAGTATCTGGTGATAATGATATAGACCCAACCCCTGATGACAACGGAAAGGATGACGAGCATGTCGCAGATCAGAAGGCTACAGAAGAGGTCTCATGTTCTATAGAGTTAAATGGTTTAGATGTTGATCCCAAAGAGAGCGCTGAAGAGGACGTCAGAGGACTACACTTACCTGGTACAAGGAGTGGTTTTTACACTTTGAATATAAATGGGGCAAATCATTGACCAGGTTGATTGATGTGTGTTCTACGTGTAGGATAAGTCCGCGAGACAGACAACAAATCATTGATGCCAAGTATGATATTGAGTACTGTTCTCTCCTGAGTTGGCCAATGTATGCATGGTACGAGGAAGATGTAAAGATGAGAAGTGGAAATGATACATGGAAGAATAAGTACATGGGCATGAGGCCAGTCATGTGGGACATGACAAATATTCACGCATATGCATTCACTGATGCTGACTTACAACGATTTACCTTCAATCAATATTATGCTGAGAATTGTTTGAAAGGTGGTATATTCACTCAGTGTTGTGGCTGGCATGGAGTGTATGATTTATGGATGGGTGCAGTTAGTGATATAGATTACGAGTACATCAGACGTGCAGGATATGTGCAGCAACAAGAAGAATTCCAAAACATTGATTTAGTGGAAGGTCAGGTCGTACCTTTTCTGAATATTTACGACAAGGGTTACCGAGCAAAGATGGTTGCATGGAAAAATGGTAAACAGAAGGTTCTGCAACCGGAATATATGCAAATAGCGACTGTCGTTTCAATCAAATAGAGACCCTTGCATCTGCGTCTGTTGCATCTGACCGTGGAGGTAACGAGCGATCTGTCAATGTCAGTAAGAGGGCAGGGTATGTTAGTAGGGGGTTCAGGCCATACATGAGTCCCGTTCGTTATAAAAAGCATGGCGCACATGGGCATTTCAGTCAAACTTTTTTATGTTCAAACCAGTATTGTAAATATAATATAAATGAAACTTACCTCTAATAATGCTATGCTGGTAGTTTCTATACAAGGGCACAGGTTTAAGTAGCCTGGGGTAGCATCTCAAAAAAAAGGATACTGCAGACACCTTGAGAGCATCTGCTACGCATTCTAAGAGGAGCATCAGTTTAGGTTGTCCAGGTTTGGCGGTAAATTTGGACGGCGTGCAAAGATAAATACGACATGAAAAACACTCCTTAATCCATAATCACAACAAACAAAAATCATCAATCAAGCTTCAAGCCTTATGTATTAGTCATTGCAATTCTTATTGAAGCATCATTAGCATCATCATCACTAGTTCACCTTTCACCCTTTCAGCAAAAATGAGAATAAAGTATTTCGCAATCCATCTTATTCTCCTGTCGCTTCTTTCCTGTCCTTTCAATGTGAATCCCCTAAGCACAAGCACAAGCGCAATTAATAGTAATAGTGTACTAGCTACTACCAGTTGTATCACCAGCAATTCTCCGCAATCTAAACGCCATTTTTTCTCATATTGAAAACCCACACCTATATTCTGCAGAATGGGCAAACATGATTGAATTCAATGAAGATGCACTGCCTGTTGCGAGGAGTCCCATCAAAGAAGGAGATATTCTATCTTTACGCACAGAATCAAAATCAAGAAATACAAACCAATAAAAAAATTCCTCCAACATTCCATGATTCCATCCCATTCACACGTCTTACCCCAAAATCCAACAAATTCACACTGATCCAGACATCTATCATCCCTAATTTTCTAACACGGGAAGAATGTGATAAACTCATCATCAAATCAAGCCAAAATATGCAATCATGCTTGGTAAAGAATGCTGATACTGGCGCTGTCGAACCAGATCCATCGCGAACTAGCACCAATGCCAACATCTCCCAGCGTGAAGTGCCAACTATCACTCAAAAGCTGGCATTGATGACTAACCGCCAAACAGAACAATTGGAAACATTGCAAGTATTGAATTATCAACATGGGCAGCAGTTCCAGCCTCATACCGATGGATTTGATGGGCCGACGAATGCCTGTGGCTTTCTAGATTCAGGAAGGATCGTGACGATCTTCTGTTATTTGAATGATGTCGAAGAAGGTGGGAAGACGATGTTTACGAAATTGGGATTGGAGATAAAGCCTGTAAAGGGATTGGCTGTGGTTCATTTTCCAATGAGTTTGGAGTTGGTGGAGGATGAGAGGACGGAGCACCAGGGGAATGCTGCAGTGGATGAAAAGTGGATCCTAACGACATGGGTTTGGAAACATTGGAAGGGGGATTATAGATATGATGATGATAAATTGCCCGTCCTGAGCGAAGATATTATCTGAAGATGAAAAGAGAATTTATTATAATATGTTGGGTGGTTGGATGAGGTTGGATGGATGGATGGATGATTGGCTGCATGATTGGCTGGCTGCAGTTTGCTTGTTCGAGGTTCCATCTGATCAGGGGTCGTCGGGTGAGTCACAAATGAAAATAATCGAGATCAAACATTTGAATACATGTTTGTTTGTTTGTATTTACAATAGCCTTATAATCTATATTATGCGGAACAAAGGCACAAGGGGGTCAATCACGGACGGTTGGCGAACGGATGACATTTCAATTTGCAATGAAAGAAAGGAGAGCATTAGTGTGTCGAAAATGCCACTGGACTCGCAACAAGTAAGGTGGGTGAAACAAATTAATACTCCAATGCAATTTAAATTTTTGAACAAGACCTTCTTGAACCTTAACACGTGATGCTTATTTACATTAACATTGTTCGTTCTTCATCCCACAGCGCACTAAAATTTATCTTCCGTTCAAATCACGATTGTCCCATAAATGTTCTCGAGAGTGTTGCGAATGAATGCTTTCCTTTACACAGAAGCGATCGGTACATTATCGAGGACATCATTTTACAGATGGCATCAAACGCCCATGGCAAGTTGAACGACATTAGATTTGTTGCGCTCATTGAAATTATACACGATGTCATATCTACCCAAGAGTGCTTTGCGATGAAATATCCTTTCAACATTGCCTTGAACGTCCTACTCCAAGAACAAACAATTGCACGTCCAATGGAAAATACATGGAAGCTGCAGAAGGCCAAAAACATCATGATGTTTTATTCGACTTCGAGGTATCGCGGTGCCATAAAGGATT
>Ga0307981_1001398_pt1 | contig 21735 bp, 22 predicted proteins | sample OrgLakmetagen987_FD_201849 | JGI IMG/M metagenome (GOLD analysis project Ga0307981, IMG submission 201849) | Saline water microbial communities from Organic Lake, Antarctica - #987 | ecosystem: Environmental > Aquatic > Non-marine Saline and Alkaline > Saline | place: Antarctica: Organic Lake... | reverse complement strand
TACTGTTGATCACACGCTCAATGACTTGCGGATTTCCCAACTATCCCCCTCTGAAAGTCAGCAGGAGTCAGTCTAGCTGAAATAAGTCTCCCCCGGGAGGGGGATACTTGGTGAAGGTCCACTGTACATAGTCTTCTCTCTTACCGTTATGAGCAGGGTTATGAGTTGTTAGTCGTGAATCGTGAATCACAGTTATTAAGAGCCATACAGCCGTCCGCCGGGGGTGGGTGGACCAGCAAAACCGTATCAGAATAATCTAGATTAGCCATTTTAAAAAGTGAGCAAGAAGAACACCTTCGTGCACCATGCAGTAGTCAGTAGTACCGGTACAGCAAACAACAAACTTAGTTGCGGCTTTACAAACCTGCGCCTCTTCTATCATCGAACATGCACGCAGGAAACCGACCAGAACAGTCACTTCCTATTACGAGTCTCGAGCGTGATGTTGATTTGATTACCCAACTGCAAAATGCATCAGCAAGCATTCAAAGTAAAACGCTATCTCTCTCTGAAAAACTAGAAATCATGGATACAAAACTGCGACGTGTTCAAACCGGTGCAGTAGGGGCTGAGCTTGAGTTTATTCGTAGAAAGAATCGGAACCCTTCACGCTTTGAAATCTCGGACGATGATTTGAATCGTGGTAATGGAATTCTTTCCCAGGATAGATATTCCAGCAATATAAGTGCGGAATGTGATGAGACACAAGCCATCCGAGATCAAGAGATAAGAGCTATAAGAGATGGACTGGAAGGACTGAGGTTCTTTCATGATTATTCAAACATTCAAGATAATGACCACTGGTTGGCAGATCATTATTTTTCTGAAGTTATTGAATCGGCTTCTGATTATGAGTCTACCACCTCCGATGTATTCAATCAGAGGCCGTTACCATTTGTCATTGGAACCAAACTATTCATGGAGAGCAGTGATGGTGGTTTAGAAAGCGAAGATGGCGATAGCTTGGCTGATGCTTGAAATTATGAATGTGCGCGTCTTTTTGAAAGTATTTGATTAAATTAGAGATTATATTATTGTGTGTACACGAAGGTTTTTATCCTAGAGTAGACTGCAACTTTGGCTTATTCTTTTTGAGCCATACCCACCATAGTTCCTTTCAAATAGTACGTGTGGCATTCTTCAATCTCAACATTTATAAGTTTTCCGCGAAGTTGGTCGATTTCACCGTCGCAATAAACAATGTATCCATGAGTTGTTCTTCCCATGACCTGTGTTGGTAGCTTGACATTTCTCTCTTCTACCAGAACCTCTTCCGTGCGACCCTGCATTCTTGATCTCTTCTCAGCAGCATGCACAAGATTCAATCTATTGATTTTTTGAAGCCGTTCCTGCTTGGCATCGTCATTTACCTGGTTTTCCCATATTGCAGCGGGTGTGTTTGGTCTTGGAGAGTATGCAGCAGTATTTACAGAATCAAATTTTACTTCTTCCATCAGCCTCAAAGTGTCTTCAAATTGCTCCTCGGTCTCTCCTGGAAAGCCCACAATAATGTCTGCTGTAATCGCAGCGTCTGGAAGACGATCACGAATTCTCTCGACAATTTGTAGGAATTTCTCTCTAGTATGTCCTCTACCCATTGCTGCCAGAATTTCGTTAGATCCACTTTGAGGCGGAATGTGGAAGTTCAAGCATGCAGTGGGTGTCTCTGCAACGGCATCGATCACTCCTAAACTCATGTAACGGGGATGAGATGTCACAAATCGAAGTCGCTTTAGCCCAGGAACAGCACCAACGGTTCTAAGAAGATCTGAAAATTTACGCTTGGGAATCATATCTCTTCCATAAGCACTACGTTACGTCAAAAGGAGGAATCAGAAAAAAATGAACCAGAGGAATGTCATATAATGAACGAAAGTGACTTACTCAATGTTTTGACCAAGAAGTGTAACTTCCTTATATCCTTGACTGACTAATTCGGTGACCTCTTCCACAATGCTTTCAACCGGACGACTTTGCTCCACACCGCGAGTAGTGGGTACAATGCAGTAAGTACATCTCTCATTGCATCCGTAGATGACGTTAACCCATGCCGCAACTGTTGATGATCGCCTTGGCTTCGTGGAATCTTCCATAATATGACTAGCTTCAGTTGCTACAACTTGATTTCCATTGGCAACATCTTCGAGCAAGTCTCCAAGCCTGTTAGCAAATTGTGGGCCCATAACAAGATCTACCTCTGGAGCCCTACGAAGTAAGGCTTGTCCTTCTTGTTGTGCAACGCACCCAGCAACTATGATTGTGACATCTTCCCCTTCACGCTTCCTCTTCGCGTAAGGTCCAATGTAGGAATATACCTTCTGCTCCGCATGATCACGAATAGAGCAAGTGTTTAGCACCACCAGGTCAACCTTTCTACCTTTGTCTGCAATTTCATCAAACGGACGAATGCCAAGATTTTGAAGTTGTCCTTCCATACGTTCTGAATCAGCGATATTCATCTGACAGCCCATTGTCTCAACTTTATAGATGAGATCCTGCTTGAACTCAACTCCTTCCTGCTCTGCAGCAATGGCACCACCGAGTATTCCTTTATATTCGATTTCTTTTCCGTTCTTATCTTTTTTCTTCTTTCTCAGTTTTGTGGTTGACATCTTTCTCACATCTACCATGACATCTGCAATCTGTACCAAATGAAAGCCACGTTCTGATTCGGCCATTACGATGTCACCAGGCTTTGTCGATGTCCCCAAAACTTTAGATCTTGCAGCATCTGGTAGTATGAGGTCAAGATGTTCATTGTTTGCACCCTCAAAAACACTAGCCCATCCGATATCTCCTCCCTTATCTCTAGTTTCAGCGCAGTTGCTAATCTGGGAAGCAAGATCATCGAAACTTGTTTGGGCAGAGCGAAGTTGAGCCAAACTCAGTTTTGCTAATTCTTCTGAAGCAAAGACAATATGCTTGAGACGTACTGCAGTAAGATTGTCTCTACCTGATCCCCCAGCAACGACCTTACGAGAATCTACTGTGGACCCACGCTCAGTAGGATATATTGACGCAGGTGTGGCTGGGGCTGCTACCATGCGCAGTGCTGTTGGCTGAAGAAACGTCTTTCCAAGAGCATGATTGTGTACATAATTTGGTGAAATGAATGCGGATGCAGTTGCAAGCACAAAAGTGGAAAATGCCAAAGTGCTGAACATTTAGCTGATAATATTGGGTCAGACGGCAATGGTTACTGTCAAAAATCACAACAGTAGTCGGTTCACACAAACAGTAACATTAGTAGTACCTTGTATTCTGACTTCTGACGCCTGTTGATGCTCTTCAAAATTCAAAAGATACTGAAAAGCCTCAAACATCAGTCTCATCGAGTGGTTGCCAGATCAGATTTTGAATATTAATAATCCCGACCCTGTTGAGATACGATTTCTCTTCGCGGGTTTTCAGTCTGACGATCCAAGTTTCTCTCTGCAACTTGAAGTTCGCAGGGAGTGGTTGGTGGAAGAAGATGGCAGGCGGAAAGTGGAAAGTGGAGGAAGAAGGATCGTATACCTACGTCTATTGTCTATTGGATACCTACCTTGTCACTACTTGTAATTACTCTTTCCTCCTATTTAATAGAATCAGTTGAAAATGAAAACATCTGTTGCCGCAATTGCTCTTGCCACTATGGCGGTCTCTGTTCAGGGATTTGCTCCTCAACCTACTCGAGTTTCAAGCATGAAGCTGGCTTCTTCTGTTGACGACAAAACTGAAGTCCGTGAATATTTTAATACCGAGGGATTCAGCCGTTGGAACAAGATCTATTCTGAATCTGATGAGGTCAACACCGTGCAGCTTGATATCCGCACAGGTCATGATCAAACTATTCAGAAAATTTTGAATTGGGTCAAAGACGATGGAGACATTAAGGGGAAAACAGTATGTGATTGTGGCTGTGGAGTAGGAAGCCTTGCTATTCCTCTTGCCCAAATGGGTGAGTTCATCATTGTAAAATGCGCAATAGAGCGTTAGTGTTTCTTGTACGTACTAATTGAACTAATTCATTTCGCGATCCTTTCTGTTTTGCATCGAAATTGTAGGAGCAAAGATCAGTGCGAGTGATATCTCTGATTCAATGTCTACCGAGGCTAGTAGAAGAGCGAAGGAGCTCAACATTAGAGGCGCCAAGTTCTACACTTCCGATCTTGAATCCGTGAAAGGAAAGTACAATACTGTTACTTGCGTTGATGTTGCAATTCATTACCCTTCAGACAAGATGGGAGAGATGATTCAGCACCTTTGTGGCCTAGCTGATGATCGTCTTATTATTTCTTTTGCACCCAAAACCTGGTATTATGTTTTGCTGAAGAAATTTGGAGAGCTTTTCCCAGGACCTTCCAAAACTACCAGGGCTTATTTGCATGAAGAATCTTTTGTTCGTGAGCAGTTGAAAGCAGCTGGATTTGAGGTTGCTAGAGAAGAAATGACTGGGACTAACTTTTACTTCTCTCGTCTTCTTGAGGCAAGGCGTATTAAGTAAATGTATTAATGGGAGAGTTTAGCCTTCGTGCTGAATGCATTATTATTATTTGCAATATTTCTTGTTTGTGCACTGGAAAAGTTCATGAGATTTTAAATGAGATTACTTTAGGAAATATGCGACAGTGATGGGTTTCTTCATTTATTATACCACATCTGTATGATGCGCCTCTAATTCCCCCGTAGATAGTGGTGGAAGAGAGGAGTTATGTTCAGCTTCTTTTTGCATCCTTCTCCTTTTAAATAAAAATCCCCCAGCAGCAGCCACGATAAGGAGAGGTAATGAAATTCCTAGACCAATAGCAGTTTTATTAGAATGTTTGTAAGGAGCTGTACCAACTTTGTATTCGCAAAAGTCTCCTTCGTATCCGTCGGTACAGTTGCATCCTGGATGACTACCGCCATGTAGTAAAATATAGGGTGATCGTAAATGTTAGATGAAGTTAATAAATTTACGGGCAAGAAATGATGGTGACCCACGACCCTACACAATGGACAATGGTCAAAGGTTTGACTGACGGCTGACGACTTACGTTAGTTTTTCTCCTTCACCTAGAATGATATTTTCAAGACACGATCCATTTGTGCAAAACGCTTCAAATTTCTGGTCAGTGGTAGCGTATGGTCCATCAATACAATAGTCAGTGGCATCATAATCACAGCCATATCCCGCATAGAAATCAGAACCAGAGGTTAAAAGATGTGAACAATCACAACGATAGGTCCTTCCTTTCATTGGTGATCTAAACCCTTTTTCTAGCTTCATACATGTTGATCCGCTGAAGCAAAAATTACCTATGATAATAGATTGAGATAAATAGAGATCAGAGTTTCTTCTTCGTTGTTGTCACCTTCCAAGCATGTAATGGAAATGTCCTTCACTTACCATCAGGGCAAGTATCAGAAATAATATCACCAGGAGGCAAATCGCTATCTGATGCAACAGCGGATAGAAAAATAAGAATGTGCACAAGCTTCATTTGATGAGGTTTCTGGTTGTTTCTTTGATCGAATTTCTGGAATTCTGTTGAAAAGGGCTGAATAAATAATTCTGCTTCTTCCGATAACGGCGGCGGTGGTGGTATTATTTGTGATTTTGGTGGTGGTTCAAAACTCTCTCTAAGCTAGGAAAGTGAAGAACGTGATACAAAAATCAAAAATGAGGGTTTTGGCAAAGTTTGATTTTTTGAAGAGCCGTGACCCGCGACGAGCGAGGGGGGAAGTGAAAAAAGATTGAGTCAAATAAATATATGTAATCGCGGTGTCATTATTGCATTCTGTAGACTGTAGATCAAGCATATCCTATCTCATAACTACTCATAATCTCTTTGTGATAAAAGATATTGATGATGAACTGTATGAACGCAGCTTTTTCTGTACTGCTTCTTTTGTTCTCAATCTTCAATAATAGCAGCGCGTTGAGTAGTATGAGCCCCCAGGAAATCTACAACATTCCAGGTAAGATCCTTTGCTCATGGTTGATGATGGCCAATAGGATAGCTAATAATACTACTAGGTGATTGTTCTTATTCTTATCATGATTGCATGCCATGTAATCTCTTTATCCATGGCGCTGATTTTTTAACATGCTTTCTATGCTCTATTGCTGTTAGGTGGAAGCTGGTCAAGTCCTAATTGGAATTGGGGATATGGACAAGGTACAGGTCACGATTGTGCACTGCTTTGCAGGCAGCGTTACAGGACTCGAAAGGATCGAAAAGAACTGCTAGATATGTTATGGGAACCAATGGATTTAAAAAAAGAAGAGGACATCAGTACTGAAGCTCGGCAACCACCATTTGAAGAAGTCAAGTTAGTCCTTGGTCTTGCTTGGCAAAATGGTAGGCGGGATGGATCAGATGGTGGAATCGGGGGGTATGGGGATGTATTGAAAAATATGGCTGCATGTCGATATGAAGGTGAAGACGAAGAATCCAATGCGATCCATCTTGTGGCAGATATGAAAGAAAGATTCCATTTGATTGCTTCCGACGCAAGTGCTGGGAAAATGAAGGAAATCGATCGATTGAGTAATACTGACGTTGATCTTATGAGAAGAAAGTGTGCTTCATTGGTACTTTCAGAGATGGGATTCGTGAATAATGGGCTTTGAAGTTATCATTTAAACTGCAAGTAGATTTGTCTAACTTACTACTGTAGACGGTGGTAATAGGTTTTTGTTTTGTGTATCAAGCCTGTGTTGGCATTACGTTCAAAACAATATTTTAATGAACCTTCAATCATACGGATGGGGAGGAGTATCTTGGACGGGGTATTGACAAAGATTCATGAATTTCAAATGGCGTTGAACACGAATATGAAAGAAATGTCGACATTGGTTGATCTGGATAATTGGTGGAATAATGCCGAGGTTCTGAACAGAGTAGTCAAGTGGATGTTGTATAAACAATGTCAATTTAATGAGATTGTTCATGAGAACAATAAGGGCTATTCGACAGATACCCAGGGTGTGATCCGCGTTGGCGATGATTGTGTATATCCTTTTACGGGGATTTAATAGTAACCAAAATAGATTTCCTTGTTGTTTCGTTGTTGAGGGAAAGAATTATACATCGAGAGTATTCCACATTCACAGCTATGGTAGCTTGTCAGGGAGTCGCAGATATTCTAAAATCCAAAAATCCAAGCAGATCCAATTTTACAAAAGGTTGACAATACTGTTTTTATCTCGTCGTTATCTACAACCTCGTGGACTGGATTACATACACAAAGGGGACGGTATCACAACTTGTCTTTTATCCTGGTAGAAATTTAGGTGCCCGGTTGAGATTTTAGACATGGAATACTTCATACTCTGATACTGTGAGATAGCTTAATCCTGTCAGGAAGCGTTTATCACAATTGGCTGGAGGCTGATAGGTACAGCCAATGGCGCTATTAGATGCTGAAGCATTGAAATTTACATTGGTGGCAATAAGAAGATCACGACCGAATACTGGACCAAAATTTGGATTATGGTATACCGCATGTACCCTTTGGTTAACTTTAATGGGCATCTTCACTGGACCAATACCTGTAAAATCCTTCAAGCTATACGAAAAAGATTCAGATGAGGACTTGTAAGAACCACACATTCCCCATGCAGCACCCGTGTACCCTCCAAAGATGTAGCCAACACTGCTTTTCACAACCACGATTGTTGCACCCTTGCCATCGCACATACGATAAAGTCAGCAGCAGTCCACCCAGCTGCTCGATCTTCCCGGCACTTGCTAGCCACTCCTTGATCTTCTCTTCGTCGTCTATAGATGTGATGATGGTGCTCTCAATTCCACCATAGATCGAGTGAAGGATCTCATATTCACCACCATAAAGGTACTTGATCAACCTCGGCATGCACTCCGACACAATGGAAAGTCGCACCATCTTAGCTCCTTCAGTGGTACCACCAGGAGTAATGCTCTTAAGATGACTATAATCTACCAAAGCCTTGACCTCAGCTCCAGGATACTCCACGAGAATACATGTCTTGCCATCTTCGGTCACAATCGTATGCTCACGGACCCAGGACTTATCAGACAAGTCTTGGGCAAGCTTGGATGTCATGTCTCCGCAGAGAGTATTGACTCTGTAAGGTACAATATCATCATTTAAATAGAGAGTGATGATACCATTACTCATAGGGATCTTACTTTCCGGCTTGTTGCAGAGATCGTCGCTCTTAAGTGAAGTAGGAAAAGAGATCTCGCTACTGAAGCTTTCGTCGGTAGCGATATCTCCATCATTGTGATCTTTTGTGAAGAAGGCAACAAAGGACTCCTCATTTTCAAGTGATTTCTGAATAGTATCCAGCTCTTGCTTCGTCTTGGCAAGCATTTTCTTCTAGCCTGTAGAAGTGAATATATTAATACTAATGTCTGATTTGGAAGAGAAGCTTTTAATGTGATCTTTCCCTCGCTTCGGAGCTTGAAGAAGTCCAAGTATGAAGAATCAAACTTGTCCTTCTTTGATACATCGACTTCGGACATAGGTGGTTCACCATATACAAGTACTCCAAGATCTTCTTGAATGACTTCGGATCAACATCCATGAAGACCCGGCCTTGATCATCACGGAGAAGCTGGTTCTCCCAGCGACCGCTGAAGAGAGCTTCCAAGCGACAGCTCTTAACAACAGTGAGAGTATCCCTGCAAGCAAATATCTCAGTACCGCGCACATTGAGATGGATGATATCAGAAAGCTTAATGTCTGCTCCTCCGTGCTTATGTGCGCGAGATCTTCTTGACGGTCAATGAGATGTTGGTACTGTTTCTTGAGAGCTTAATGCTTGTCGTTGATCTTGGTGATACTTGAATCTAGCTCACTATTGAGAACGTCAATCGCCAAAGAAAGTGCATGTTTGGCAGTGTGGGACTTTATTATAAAATAGGGATCTACGTATTACAACTCCGGGGTATTCATGGTATAACTAAGGTACCAGAGCATGGTGCTCTTACCTTTCGCTTAGTACGAATCGAAATTTATGAGAAGTACAAGAATGAATCGTCAGCAAGCATCGTTTACTGTATCTGCGCCTGCGTGACAAATCATGATCGATCTAATTTATTCTTTTCGCTAGGAACTACCTCATATTATCTCACGATGTGTTGGTCCATGATGATAAATTCCGACCCCGTTTATGCCTAAATTCAAAAGTTGAGTTGACCGCTTGGAAGAGGATGGGCACAGCGGCCTCACTACATAACGATCGATGATCAGGCTCTCACCAAATAAGTTTTTCAAATCCGTCCATCTTTTGACACGTTCGTCTGCAAGTCGTATCGTATCCTTGGTGGTAAGTAACCACCTTTTTCGAAGCAATAATCTTACCCTTCCATACATTTAAATTAGTATGCCTCATTTCCAGCTCAAAGTCAGATAACATGCTATCTAGGAAACCTATCAAATCTCCTTTGCTTGCTCCTCATTGTGAACATGGCTATGATACCATATAGAAAGCCAATCATCATAACACAATGCTCCATTCAATCACTTCCTGGACATTTCACGACGCTCGTAGGCCTTGATCGAAGAAGTAGAACTCAATCAGTTAGTACTATTTCAGAAATGATGGAATACTGAATGTAGAAACAGTTACAATTCTTATAAATTTATAATGGTATATTACTATCAGCTTGTATCTTTAGCCAAAAAACACTTCATACTCTGATTCTGTGAATTCCATTGATCCTGTGAAGAAGTATTCATCAGCACAATTGGCTGAAAACTCATACGTATAGCCAATGGTGCTATAACTTGAAGCACTTGTATAATCATTCGTAATAATATAAAGATCATGACCTGGCCCAACGATAACCCCATTGACCGAATAGCGAGCGTTCTCAATCCACCGTCGACTGTCGCCATTGAAGCCCATTCCCATTCAGACTTGCATAGCAACACACCGATCGATGACAAATGGGAACCATTCAATACAACAAATCCTCGCGTAGAATCATGGTGTCCCGGAGCCAAATATCTCAATTCGCCCCTCTGCCTCCCCTGCAAACGCAGACATTGTCTTTTCACCTCTGTAGGGAGAATATCAGCAATTAGTTTACATTGCATCGTTCACCATTCCATTGGATCCATCCATCAATTGTTTGTCAGCGAGTATATGGTTGAGCAGAGAAAAGGCAGATATAAAATATATGAGAGATGTGAGGTTGTGAGGGGGAAAGGAGGCGTAGATCATATTATATCATTCAGCCACTGCTGTAATGTTTTCATAACTAATAATCACGTCTTTAGAATAGAGGCGTAATTACTTGCTTGTCAGAGACCTATATCCATCCCAATTGGAAGGGCATATCCAATCTCTTGCACCCATATATGATAATAGCGCCATACTTGGTCCGTCGCCTTTCGTGTCACTTCCATCCATCATTTCATTCGCCTTAGTAAGCGAATTTTTGGCTTTAAGCCAATCACCCCCGAGATACTGTTCGAGTCCGGCACGGTAAATTTTCAGAAATTCTGGCGTTACTAGACATCTCAATTGAACCAGGTCTTGATCATTTTTCCATATTGCAACATCATAGCTGTCTGCTTGCCTTTTCAGTACTTCTTCGAGGTTGAGACCACTAAATTTTGGTGGGGTTTTGAGAACAGGAAAAGTCTGATTCTGAAGAGCATCATAAGTGTAAATTGGCATGGGTGTAGAGCTTCCCTTTACTGCTACGACATCTAATTTTCTGCAGTAAGCTTGCGCTTCTGAGGTCATGACCTGTTTAAAGAATAGAGCGAAATGAATATTAGGAATACTTTAGATCGATAAAACAATGAAGTGAAATCATATTGAGCCATACCTCGTAAAATCTTTCTGTGAAAAGAATTGCTACTCCGAATTGACGAGATGCTACCTCCATTCTTGCAGCCATGTTGACGTGTGGAGATAAATACGTCGCATCTACTTTTTGTAAGGAACCTACCGCCCCTTCAATCGCCCATCCTGCGTGTAATCCAAAACCCATGCGTAATTTGAAGGGACCTGCTGGACCTGCCAATCGAATATCCTTCCTGTATCCTAACACTTGATCATCCCTGTTAACTTCAACCAGCACTTTGAGAAATCCAATTAATGCCTTATCTGCCACTATGTCTAATCCTGAAATTTTGATAATGTTAATAATTGTATTTCGAAATAATTACCGAATTTGCTATCGGCACTCACCTGGTATTCGTCGAAGATCAACTGGCAATCTTCTCGACCTTGTATTAGATGGTCGAGTGGTTAGACTTGATGAAGTTCCACTAAAACTGTTCCGTTGACTCTTTCTCCTCTTTTTACTAGAGAGGGGCTGTAGAGTGTTCTCGTCACCTATTCTCCAAACCATCAAGAATGCGTTTCCGAGGTTCTTGTTACAAAGTCCGCCCCATCTAGTAACTTCATTGTGCACGATCCTCGCAACGCTATTAACGAATGTCATTATTTCGTCTTCAAGCTTTTCAGTACACAGGTCGAAAGAATGAATGTCACAAAAACCAAAGATGGCATAAATTCGTTTTCCTGGAATCATTGGATCTAGGACGTTGCTTCCCTCTCCTTCAACGACCATATTTGTAGAAATGATTTCAGCTCCAGCAACACCAAAACCGATTCTTAGCAATGCTGTGATTTTCTGGATTGCAACCTGCACAACTCTAGTCTCATATTGAACAGTACGAGAAACTTCGCTGAAATCATAATCTTCAAGAGGATCGCGAGCAACCATGTTAATCATCTCCATCATGCTTTCAATTGGAGCAAGAACTAGCTTTTGCGCATCACCAGTAAATTGAGTTGATAACATAACAAGCATAAATACGACGAACATGGTCAAATATATACCAGCTCTTGCTTCCTCTTCAAGAACGTATTTCATATTGTAAATGGCAGTTACACGGGCTATGGATCCATCAGTAGTAACACTCGAAAGAGTGATTTCTCGTAGTTCCTTGGCTCTATAGTTTTCTGGGAAGTATTCTTTCAAGGTTATATCTGTGTCACATCTCTTCGGCAATATATCAAGGTGAAGTAGAAACCTGTGTTCTTCGCTGTCTGATTCGATGATGCCGTCCATAAAGCTGGTGAATTCAAGGGTGGCAGATTCTAGATAAACGCAATTTGTGTCGCCACCAATCCCAGCTTTCGAATTGATGGATTGCAAAAATGCTGTTGCTTGCAGTTCATCTTGCTCAGAGGAAGTATAGGACAATAGAGGAATTACTAGAAGCATGAGTAGCACCGCAATGATCACTCTTCGAGTAATGATGTCAGACAGCTCACTTCCTACCTTACTCTGTCTCTGAGGAGAATTCATTTTATCAAGGTAAGAGTCAATATCATCTCGGTCAACATGTCCAAGCTCAATAAGCTTTCCAAGGTCCTCAACCATCTTTCTTTCCTTATTTCTTTGAGACGTAATCTTGTACAATTTCACCAAACGAACAAGCCTTGCCATCCTAATAACGCGGCCTGTTTTTGCTCCAATCTTTCCAGCTTTGCCAGTGGCACCTACATCATGTCCATTTTCTGAAATGTCTCTCATTCCAAATAATGAGGATGCCCAATGCAAGTCTGGAATCATTGAAAAGATACAGAGTAGATCAAGCCAAAAGAAAAAGCTAAACATGTACCCTTTCACACGAAAAGGACCACCCGAGAAGTCGCTTTTCGCCCAACAATTCATCACGAGTTCCAAAACAAATAGGACGAATGCAACATTGTGTAAAACATCAAATATTGCATCAGCAGAAGGCGGAAATAATAGAGTTCTAATCCAATCACCAAAAAGCACGAAAAGAGTTGCGATTGTCATAAAATCATCATACTTTATTTTGTGTAGATGCAATTGGAAGACGTGAGAAGAGCACTGCATGGAATGGAACCAAAATATGCTGGATCATATTTGCTATATATCACTCACTGATATATTGAGACGAGCAGAATCAAGGAACCAACAAACATAATCACGGCAAATATGGTTCCATGGTTCCTTCTCAAGACAAATAGAATGCTGCTTTTCAATGAGTTTTTCTAGAGATTTTCTTCTTCCTCCTTTATGTTCTAGCAACAACTCTTCAGGAGATAGTAAACCAGGATCAATGTGCTCAACTCTGGTAAATTCCATTGACGGCTTGTCCATAACAATTGCTCTTCGGAAAGTACAATTCCTTTGGTAATGACTGTGGAGAAAAATTCGAAATGATTGATTACCAAAAGTCTCAGATTTAAATGTTAGAGCTCCTCCGCTGAAATCCTCCAATCACCAGTTTCGGTGACAATGGAAGTGCCTCTGGTTAGTCCCTCAGTCCCTCTTTAATCTAACAGGACAAAAGCACAAAAAAGGAAGCAGGATTAAGAGACAGTGCTTAAAAATAAAGACACAGAAGTTCCTTGTACGAGAAGGTATTCAGGAGAAGAAATACAGGCTCGTTGCAAGGGCTTGATAAGAATCAACACCTTCAATTGAATGTATACACAATGGGATAAGCAGGCGCATAGGACGACATCGGAACGAAGTCTACACCTGGCAGTACTTTCATCAACCTTGGAAAATATAAGTAAATACATTGTCAGACATTGTTGAGTGCCAAGCCAACTCTCTTCGTTTCAGAACCTACAGCATGGCACACCCCACCTCTTTCCACCATCACTATGCAAACGCTGCCCGGCACTCACATTTTGTCAACTAGAGGTGTTTCGGGCGACAGAAAGAACTTGGATTGTAATCCTGTCCCAAGGCTAGTACAACCTTCTGCTATTACTTTGGTTTCTTGCCACAATAGACATTATTGCAATTCTAATCGAATACTTTCGAATCGCAATCAAACTCCGTTGAAATAATGGCGTCACTTCAGAGGTAAGGAAATACTGCTAGCATACCCCACGTTAAAAGAAAACAACACTATCTGATAACAAGGTAAATTCAAAGCCTCCAACAGCGCCATTAATCATGTTATTTTGTACTTGTTTTTGTGGGATTAAACCTGAAGTTTCTTGTTTCAAAGAAAGAGACATGCGGGAGCAAAGTTGTGAGTTGTTACGTAACTGAAGAAATTGAGAGACAGTCCCTGTCTCAAAAAAGATAAATATTAATAGCACCAAAAAGGAAACAACACGACAAATGACGATGCCGACAAGAAAAAACAAAGCAAAACAGTTGGCTGAACGAGAAGCTTTTGGCGAAAAGAAGTGCAGGCTAATTCAAGCGTTAACTCAAAAGTTATTGGTAAGCTTCATCTTAGAATCATTCAACTTGCTTGCTCTGGGCGAGAAGGTTATACTAACTCAATCTCCCGTCCAGCCAAGGTATGGACCGAATACGGAAAGAGGCTTGAAGAAGCGCCAAATTGTCGAAGTTATCAATGACTTTTTCGATCATTGTCCATCGTTGGTCAAGATATCAACATTACACGCCCTTGATGATTTGGCATCAGCAGTTGAGGCTAATCTGCATAACGTACCTAAACTGAAAAAGCCCGAAGGTAAAGACAGTAAGCCCATTGACATCAAGAAGGTAGACGAACGTCTGTCTGAAATCCAATCTCCACACATGCCGAACAAAAACACAGAAGTTCATAACTTTGGTACCGATGATAATCTGAGTCCATGGTCGTTGATTGAAAAATACAAAATTCTTGAGAATGGAGAAGCAGAACAGAAGGGTCAACATGCATCAGAGGCAAGAAAGAAGGAAATTTCGAAAGCTCTAAATGCTCAGGTCAAATTAAAACAGGTAAACCTGCAACTCGAGAAGGCAGAAGATGCAAAATTTGTCAACGTGCAGCGCAATGGACAAGATGATTGGGAAGAAGAGCAGAGAAAACTCACCATTATTGAGAGAGAAAAGATCGAGCACCTAAAGAAGGCAAGACAGGATCAAATTGAAGAAAGGGTAAGAAGCCGGGAATCCCAGAAAGAAACACAAAGAGCGGAGGAATTGCGTGAGATTCAAAACATTACGAAAGCACTCGCGAGGGAAGAGGAAGATAGGTACTGTAAACGTCAAGTAGAAAAGAAACAGTGGGACCTGATCAAAATTGAAAACGCAAGTAAAATCGAAAAAAAACGTCAAAGAGCAAAAGAAGAACAGAATATGGATGCGAAATTGATGGCAGACATTAAAGAGAAGATGGACAATGAAGAAGCTAAGAGGGTAAACGCAATCCAGCATAGGAAGGAAGATGCTGCTTCCGCCATTCAGCGGCTTGATAAGAACCAAAACCTCGAATTGGATATGCTGAGATTGAAGAAGAGGGAAATCAGAAAATCGGAACAAAGCCAACTCCTGGCAGCACAAGAAAGAGAAAGAGCGCTAACAGTAGACGACAACAGGAAGAAAGAGGCATTGAGAGCGAGAAGGGAGGAACTCACTGAAAGCAACAAGAGAATAGTGGATGGAAAGAAAAGACAGGAAAAAGCAATTGAACAAGAGAATGAGGCATATGCAACCCAATGTCTCAAAGAAGTGGAAAGTGTGAAGAAAGAGGAAGACATTGCAATTGCAAAGCAAAGGGAGACACAATATCAATTTCGGCAGTTACTAGATGGTCAAGTACAACAGAAGAAAGAACAGTTGAACACAGAAGTAGATGGTATGACAGATGTAGAGCGATCCATTAACAAGAAAATTATCACGGATGCTGAATTATTCCTTAAAGATCGCAAAAGCCTGACTTGCCAAGGATTAGCCTGACTATCACCTCAAGAATTGAGTTTAAGAGAATAGATTGGGAGTTTGTGAGGCTGATAGACTTTCATAACCAAACCCGTTACACAAGTTTTAATTTCTTCGTCATAATATATTACAGTGAAAGTAGGCCTATGAGACTTGAATTACATAGGTAAAGCTTGGTTCTGAAAACATCTAGGAATCGGACCAAAGAAACTTCGTTTATTTTGCAATCTCAAAAAATCCTCTTCGTGGCCATAATTCTTTAGATGCTTTGAACCAAGAGAATCCACCGCGCCCTTCATCACGGTCGAAATAAATATCAATCCACTTATAGAAATAAGCCAGTCTTTTGCGTTTTTGTTGCACGAAACACCCCCTAAGAATGTGCCACTCCAGAAGATGACTTCACCCAAGTAGTTGGGATGACTGAAATAAGCCCAGATCCCGGTATTACAGAATTTGTTTCTGTTACCAGGTCTTCGTTTGAAGTCTCCTTTTTGCGCATCGGCAATTGTCTCCATCAAAATCCCAAGCAGTTGGCATGTCAATCCCGTCTTTCCTATTCCTCCCCAAGTCTTTGCGCCTTGCCCGTTCACGATGGCATCCTTCATTCGATTTACGCATGGATACATCATCATTGCATAGAACGCACCACAAGTTAACCAAATTGTAGCCTTGGACTGTAAAGTTGCACGCCTATTGACTTCGCCTACTTTTGCATGCCATTCAGGCCAATTTATGAATTCTCTATGAAGTAGAAAAGTCGTCAACCGTATAGCCCAAACAAGGGTAGCTCCAGTATGGACATTTGATAAGATAGGAATTGGCGTTTTGGCAACCAACTGAGTAATGGTGAGAAGTGTCCATATATATAAATGTGAAGATGTTTTTACATACATATTGCTGATTTACTTACATTTCCAACAACCAAAAGAGAGCACGCAATCATAGCAATAGATGCTCCATAACCAACCGACACAAAGTATAAAAAGCTCAAGAATCCAAGAGAGGTACCAACGAGCGAGCAAGCAAATGTACATAAGATTACTAACATTTCTTCGCTTATCCTAAACTCGAGTGCAGAATGGATTGCCAACCCCGAGACATTTCGTATTCGATGCTTTGCGTCAAAGGCACGAGTCATAATGCTAGCATGGACTGAAGATTTATCTAAAGCTTGTAGATGCTGGAGTGTAATGAACTTCATTGCGTTTATTTTTGAAGCTGTTTCTCCATATCTTCCCTTGACTTCTTTTGCAAAATTCAGAGCTATTGGTTTTTGTGATTCCAAAAGTCTCTGGAGGGAAATAGAAGCATCAGCAAATCGATCACGTAATCCATTATTGATTTTTCGATCAATTGGTTCCATCTCAGATTTTTCAGCTTTTGGTACGAAGGCCACACCTTCTGGGGATCTCGTCGACTCCTCTGGTTTCTGATGGTGGATTCGATGGTGGTTTTCACTATTACTTTGATCTCGGTCTACAGCACTACCAGTTCGTAGTTCGCGTATTTGTTTTCTTTCACTATTTGCAGTCGTCCTCGTACTCGAATTGTCTCGCCCTGCTGCTGTCTTCACTGCTTCATCCTGGGTCTTCTTTTCATCCAGGAAACTGGGATTTATTTCAATGACTTTAGGGGATTTATTGATTCGTTGATTGCGACCATCTCTTTCTTTGTGACCTAATGTACTTTCCTGTGTGTCAATATCATCATCAAATGCGCCTCCTCCACGAAGTTGAAGTACATGATGTGGTTGGCGATGATAGCAAGAAAAGGTACTGTTAACTTTAAAAAGAAAAAGAACGCAAAGAATTTTCATCTCGCACAAATAAATCCTTTCCCTGAATTCGAGAGAGAAACGCCCTGGTCTACACCTGGTTGATGGATCCTTGTACTACTGTGACCCGAGAAGCGAGCTAGTTGCGCAATAGACAAAAGTAATGATACTGTTGAGATCATTGCCAGTCGCCAGTCGCCAGGTGACAGGTGACAACAGCAGATGAATGATTGTGGGTGCACGTTATTAGATTTTGGAGAATAAAACAAAATGCGCGCGACTTAAAAAAAGAAACATGCCAACAGGCCTGCCTGCTGCCTGCCTCCTCTTCCTCCTATTTCAAACCTCAGAATTGGTAATCCTATCGTCAGGGTTAGGTCCGGTACTGCAGCAATAGAGTGGGGACCTTCTATCATTACAAGCAAAGAGCATGCTCGCATGGTGCCGTGCAGGTCGACTCTAGCAACACTTGCGACTTGCTGATGGCGTAAACCTGACATAATTATTATTTTACAACTACACCTCCCACGAACCATCCACTTTTTAATACTGGAAATGCTGTTACTAATCTCTGCATGCAATCTCTCATCTATGCATGTATGTTTATACATACTCAAAATATTCAACTGCTTGTTGCCTCCGTTTTCCATTGAAATTGGTCTAATGCATTGGCATTGTCACACCCTCACCGATGCCTGTATATTTTAAGTAGGAAGTTCGTTCCATTTCGGGCAAGACCTTGACTTTCTACCATGGAGGTAGATTCTGGATTGACCTTGACCTCGCGCTGCTGGAATTCCCTGAGGAAAAAGGTTATCCCAAGATACTGAAGTTGAAAACGAAAGAGATGGAGTTGAAAATTCTTCATCGACACTTTTTGACGACCCTTGAAAACGAAACCCAAAAGACCCTACGATGCACGACTGAGTCGTTTTGATTTTAATTTGGTTGTGCTTTTCTTGTTGTTAGTCTTGAACTTCGAAAGGGTAGTCCTTTTCTGGGCTTTTGTTTTCGCACCACTTCTTTCTTTCTTCGCACCACTGATGTCGGCACCGTGCATGGACACAAGCGATCCGTAGAAACCTAATGGCTGCGTATCAATATTTGCATCGTCTTTCAATCTTTTGAGTTGATGCTCTGCATTTTTGGCAGCTTTTTCTTGCATGAGGGCTTCCTCTTGAACATCCTGTTGCTTCTTTAGTGCTTCTTCTTTCTTTATTCTTAGGAGCTCTGCAGATGCACTCGTAATTGAGGAATTTGTTGGGATCAGTTCCGATAAATCAAGGCCTGCGCTGAAGGAGGCTTCAAATCTGTTTGCCATTATTGTAGCTATCTAGCTGGATGTATGATATCAATATCGAATTCTGATGTGTCGCAACACAACGATGTAAACTACTGGAACTTCTAAAACGACAACTTGTTCTTGACTCTTGACTGTTGTTTTGGATGAATGGCGACAGCAAGCTACAAGCAGTCATTCAGAAATAAAAAGAGAAGAAAGAGAAGCAAATAAGAAGGCTGTGAACGGTCTGTGATCTGTCTGGGGGTCTTCATATCCCTAAAACTATCATGGATAATCATTCATCAGGAGACGACGAGGGACGAGCGACGACACACCAAAAAACACAAGATGTGTAAAATACACAATACACAACAAGTAGAGGTAGCAGTAGCAAGCTAGCAAGCAACGCAATAAAGCAACAAACAGGAGAGACTGCAAACAAAATATTGTACCAAGGACTAGCACTACCTCACTACCTTAGCAAGTTCGATTCATGAGTCTATTACTCGAGACGTCTCTGGGGGATCTCATAATTGATTTAGATGTTGAAGGTTCACCTCTTTTGTGTCAGAATATTCTAAAACTTGCCAAGGCACGGTATTATACTGCAAGCTTGGTGTATAATGTAGTGGAGGGCAGGTATTTCCAAACTGGAGACCCAGTAGGCGATGGAAGTGGAGGAACTTCCATCTATGGTCTCGTCCATGCCATTAAGCACAAGATCGATGTGAAGAAATGTCCGAACAGATTCATCAAATCCATCGGCAGAAAGTTGACCAGAGATGAATTGAAAGAAAAAGGAAGAGTCGCAGCAATAGAGATGGCTGGTATGCAGGATACAATTGGATCGCAGTTTATGATCACAATTGATTCTGGCCAAGATCGCGCTCTGGACGGAACTGGAAGGGATTACTTTTCCATTGGAACTGTGGCTGAAGATGACACGGATGTACTTGGAAAAATCAATGCATTATACTGCGACAAAACTGGACGGCCATACGCTGACGTGAGAATCATTAAGGCACATATTCTTGATGATCCGTTCCTTGATGACCCTGTCGATCTCAATTTGGTTTTGGAACAAAACAATGTCAAACTGATGGACAAGACAGATTTGCCACCTCAATTCAATGAATGTGCGAGGTGGTTGTCATCAGCCTCTCCTTCGGTAGAAAAGCCAAGAGAAGAAACCGTCGAAATTAGGATTAGCACGAATGATGCAATGGCCGAGGTCGATGCTGAAACTGAAAAGAAAAGAACAGCTGAAATGGCCAACAAGGAAGAGAATTCAAATGCAGTTATGCTTGAGATGCTCGGGGACTTGCCATCCGCCGAGTTAAAACCACCAGAGAACGTTTTATTTGTGTGTAAACTTAACCCAGCTACCGATGACGAGGACCTCACATTAATATTTTCCAGATTTGATCAAAACGCAAAGGCAGAAATAATCAGAGATCAAGAGACAGGGGATTCTTTGCAATATGCTTTTGTTGAGTTCGACACTGAAGCCGCTTGTAATGAAGCCTATTTCAAAATGAACAACGCGTTGATCGATGATAGAAGGATAAAAGTTGATTTCTCTCAAAGTGTGTCAAAAGAGTGGAACCGATATGCCCAAAGAAAACGCGGAGTGCGGCAAGATTTTCGTTCTCTGGATCACACCAAAAATGCTTATCGATCAAATAGACAGACAATGAGCCAGCTTCATGTCGACCACGAAGCGATGAATAGAAGTCAGAGTAGACATAAAGAGAAAACACATGACAACTACCGGAGTGAAGAGCAACCCTACGTCGATAGAAGAGATCGTAATTCAAATAGGGGACGCGAAAGAGAAGGAAATGATAGAATGCGCAGAGGTCGTAGAGATCGTAGGTCTAGAAGCAGGAGTTCATCGATAAGCGATGGGAAGACAAGAAGAAGGAAAGACAGGAGACGAAGGCACGATGACAGTGAACGGAAAAGCAAAAAGCGGCATAAATCATCTCATCGACAAAAGAAGCGGCGATATCGCAGCCGAAGCCGAAGCAGGAGCAGGAGTAAAAGTTTTTAACATTTCTTCCTATTTTGTCAATGAATCATCATCATTGCGATTTTTTTTGCCGAACTTTGGAGCATGCATGACAAACCGTCATCACATCCATTATTATTGCCACAGCAACATAATTAATTTGGAGTCAAACAACACTGTTCTCGACTTCTTCAAAAGCTTCAGTAAAAAATTTTAATTCGCCTGTTTTGTTCGCCGTTGCTTCCGATTTTTCTTTCTGTGTAATTTTGTAATTTTGAGTCTCGGCCATTGCGCGCGCAATTGGATTCGTGAGTCAGCTTTCTCGTCGTCACTTGTTTACAACGTTTTTCTCACCAACCGTCACAAACTCATCGTGTCATCAGACGTCAGGCGAGAACACTGCTACTCGCTACTACCCGTCCGCCGGTACCAACCACCAACCACTAAATGTGTTCATTATCTCACATACTTCTTATTTAACTCAAACAAATATAACCATGTCTCGTCTTAATTTAGCTTGCGCAATCATGTTAATGACAACTGCATTGACAACCAATGCTCTTGCACCATCATCCGCCACTAGATCTAATGTTGAGCGTCGCCAAATGTTTGGTATTCTTGGATCTGTCATTACCGGAGCTGCTGTCATGGCTTCTGTTCCACAAGGAGCAAATGCTATCCCTTCTCTAAAGGTTGGACCTGCTAGTCCATTTGCTGGTGACTATGAGGATCCAAATCACCCAGGATGTCTGCGTCAGGTAAAAGTTGTTGGAGCACCATTGCGCGCTGATGGTACGCGTCCTAACACCCCAGTCATGGAGATCACCGGTTATGACGGTAATGGGTCATCAGGAAATATCTGCACCGAAGCAGATCGACCCACTCGTTCTGATTTGTGGAAAATTCAGGGAAAAGTGAAGTCCAACTCAGAAGTTGCTATCGATTTCTCGCCCAAGGGCGGTCCATCCAATTTAATTGGAACATTTGATGGTGATGGCATTGTTTTCCCTGATGGAAA
>Ga0307981_1001395_pt1 | contig 21747 bp, 12 predicted proteins | sample OrgLakmetagen987_FD_201849 | JGI IMG/M metagenome (GOLD analysis project Ga0307981, IMG submission 201849) | Saline water microbial communities from Organic Lake, Antarctica - #987 | ecosystem: Environmental > Aquatic > Non-marine Saline and Alkaline > Saline | place: Antarctica: Organic Lake... | reverse complement strand
CAACCCTCTAGTAATAGTAATGTTGGAGCCAACGCTTCAAAATCGCTTCGATGGCTTATTGATGAAGACCCGCTCCTTCAAGAATTACACCTAACCACACTTCAACAGAAAAGTAATGCAAATACCAGTGAACCCGCCTTTGCCTATGCAGCTGAACCGGCCTTTGCCTATGCAGCAGCACTCATCAATGCAGATAGTCACAATGCTGATGAACTGTGGGCATCTTCTGATTCATCGCTTGGAGGAAATGTCCAGCAAAAGGCCAAAGATGCATTGTCGGAAGTGGACCGAAAGCTGGCACTCGTTGAAAGTCTCAGTGAGAGAATAAGCAGGGAGAAACCTGAACATGTGGCTGCCCCCCTTTTGAGATTGCATGGATTTTCTCCTTTTCTAGATGAACAGGGAGATTCATCATCTAATGCTAATGGGACAGGCATGTCCCCAGGGTTAACTTCGACCCTTGATAAATGTGACAGGATTGCTAGGCAGTCACAGGTACTGGATTCGGTCGCGAATAGGGTGGAGACGACATTGGAACGAGGTCTAGGTCGAATGAATTGTGCAACTGAAAAGTTAGAGAGGGTGCTCAAGACATCTCAGGTTCTCAAAATGGTCATGAGGTTGAAGTTCGAGGCGAAGAAAGTATTAGGGAGCGGTCTTGATTTTGAAGCATTGGAGAATGCTAGTGATGATGATGTTTTACATGCGGCACATGTTGATCTCAGAGATTTGACTAGAGCAGCCGCAAGTGTTGCAGTAATAGAAGAATTGTTGAACCATGAAGATTTGAAGAATCAGGGCATTGATATTGTGGAACAAATGAGGCCCGAGGCGGAAAGAATTTCGAGGGCTGTAAAAAAGGCTGCTGCAGGATTATTGGCAGAGCAGCATGGCGGATCTGGTGTTGGGAGTACTACGAGGTTACCATCAGCTACCAAACTTGGTGCTACTCTTCAAGTGTATTATCACCTTGGGGAATTACCTTCTGCTGCGTGGAATGCAGTCTGTCTTGGATTGGATCGTGCTGAAAAAGCAAATGGAAAGTTCTTGAATCCTTCAGCCATGAAGAGGCTGATTGAAAGTGCAAAAGTTGAAGCTAAAGCTGATGCAGAAAAGGAAGTTACTGCGACGGGAGGCAATAAGAGGCAAAGAGATTTGGCGTATGACCGATTTCTGAAAGTGAAATTAAGAGAAAAAAAGGCAGAAGATTCTTCGAAATGGGCATCGGGTGTAGCGGAAGCTGCGTTGCAAGTTTTCAATTTGCACCGTGTCCTAATGCGTAAATCAGATCCTGTCACAAGGCAGAACTTTATGGAGGTTGTTAGTGCAGCTCCCATTCCTGAAAATTTTGCTGAAGCACAAGAGTTGTCCAATGCTGCTTTGAAGACTCAAAAGTCGCAGCAGCAACTTTCGATCTTTTCGTTATTTTGGAATCAAATGTCTATCAATCTAGGAACGCGCATGCAAAGATTACTGAAATATGAGAATGGTGTTATTGCAGCTGAAGTTGCCACCTTTTATCCTGCGGTGCGTTCAGCCGCGTTGGAGATGTTGAGTTCTGTGCAAGATGCCATGCAAGCAGGAGCTCTGTCGTCTTCCACCATGTTGAATGAGGATACTCAGGCAGATGGATCAAGAATTTCAGGCGGAGGAATTATGGGTGGATCAGCTGCTTTAGAGGACTCTCTCTTTTTTGATTTTGAAGGAAATGACAGGGATGGAGCAGGCTCGAATTATGATGCCTTGGAGGTTGGCTTTGGAACTGTGAGTGCGGATCAATGGACAAAGAAGCATACTATTTCTGTTGTTGATAGAAGTGGAGAGCATTCCAATCGTGCTGGAGGTCAAACTCAGACTTCCTCTGTTGTTTCAAGTATCCTGACGTCACCAGAATGGATTGCACTACAGGGATCAGGTGATATGGGGCTGTACCCGATGCAGCGTGCTTTCGTTGTCGCTCTTCGAGATAGGCTTCACAATCCTACGAAGACTCTATTTTTAGAGAATAGAGTTGTCGACGAAAATGGTATCGACATTAAAATGTTACCAACCCTACCGTCTGAAAAGGACCTCCAGAATATCGAGAAGCTTCTTCGAAATGAGCTTGCCCTTGCTGATCCTAGAGAAGGTGGTGGTGAGTTCAGTATGACAACCATGATTAGCGAGATTATTGTTGATGTTGTGGAGGGTGTCTGTTCGATGGCAAGAAGTGCGACAAGTGGAGCTCCGGAAAGCATGCTTATCAATGCAAAGAAGGGAACTCCTTCAGAAGATCTGCTGCATGATATGAAAGTTGCATGGGTACTGTCAACTCTCACCTCTCACTTGCGAAGCTTGCCAGAAGACACATTTGTTGTACCTTATCGGCCAGCTCACTCTCTGCAGCACGAAGAAGCTGCAAATATGTGCCAGATTGCATTGCTTCCAGCAATCCACGAGATTGAAAGCTTGGTGAAACATCAGCTTATCACACCTTTGTGTAATGTTTTGAATCAAGGAATTGGAGCAGAAATTGCGTTGATGCATCGCGGAGTATACATTGAATCAGATTCATCAACACAGGGATCGTTCGTCCAACACCAATTGGTGCCAAAGTACGAAAGCATAGCCTCGCGTGTTCTTAGCAGCTTACCCGCAGAATATGGAGGCATGGTTGCTGCAACAATTTGTGCATATTCCATTTACTGTTTTGTGTCAAATGCTTCTCTTATCAGGCCATTGGGAGAGATGGGTCGTCTCCGTATCACTCAAGATCTTGCTGACATCGAGCTGACTCTAGAACAACTTGTATTACAAGCAGGAGGGTCCACACCCCTAAACCAAATTTGTGGAGGAAAACCATATGCTGAACTCCGAGCAGTTCGACAAATGCTATTCTGGGGCGGGCTTGAGAATAAGGCAATGTCCTCAGAACAAGTTTCTAAGGCTTTCTTTAGAGAATTTTGGGTTAAGGATGTTAGGCCGTCAACGGCATTTCACTTCCTATTTACCTTTGCACCGTCATTGTTATCTTCACCGCACCATGCTAGCCGTATGAGTGCTGAAGAATATGTCAGAAGCCTTGTAAAGTTTGATGGGTCGGTGGATGATGGAGAGGCGAAGGCGTGGATGACCACAATGAGCTGTTGCGATTCTTTTGCTCAAAGGGAATCCATTGATGGCGGAGTCAGTATTGGAGACAGACGAGTTCCTGCCATTCTAATGATAATTGGGCCAGAACTTTTGAGGCGGCGGCGTTATTAAATATAATGAATAGAATTGAAGCCAGGTATTCGAGATTCATTTCACATTGAATTTTAGTAGTTATTCCATTGAAAAGAAAAATGGGTTAATCATATCGCTCGCGTGCTGTCCCTTTAGCTTGCCTGCAGTGCTTCATCGAGGCGCAAAGCATTTTCCCAGTCTTCAACTTTTGCCATGGAGCTTGTCTCTATTATGGTAGAGCGTCTTTCCCCTATACGACTTCTTGCTTGTAGTCTGGTGAGTAGAAGCCATTTGTGGAAATCACGCTCTTCGATATCTCTTAACGTGGAAGACCTATTATTCTTTCTCAAAGTGATGAAATCTTTTTGTGCCCTTTCGAGCAGACTTTTTGGTAACGAAATTGATTTTTGCTCAGTGTTCTGATTATTTGATCTGCATGTCACAAGGTATCTACGAATGCGTAGAATAGTGTCGTCGGGGATAGTATTAACTAAATCGACATCCGCTGCATTCGAACTCATAGATTCCATCTTCATTGACATGGAACATGGCAAAAGCTTGCTCCCTCTACCGCAAGAATCGTTACAAGACAATACGATGATACGAAGATCAGCCTCAAAGTCTATTTCCATCAAACCATCAAAGCGATAAGGGATAGAATGCGTCATTGTCATTTTTGACAATGCTGCCAGAGTTCGCTGGCCACTTTGGTTCAAATTTCCTTCCGAAAGCGCACCTTGATTGATGACTATACATGATGATTTGGGCAACTGTAGAACTGAGGGTTCTAGCCTGTTTGCAGCAGTTTTTGTGGGTGCGGTAATTGTATTGTAGTCAAGTGTGGCAAGATGATTATCACCCACATTCAATGCGGATAATGATAGATTAATATGCGCAGCAACTGGAGCAATCATTTTCATCAAAGAATCCAACTTGTTCTGCAGTAAGAGACAGGATCGAGGATCGGACAAGATAAAATTCATAGATCCACAGCCTAGTGTTTCCCCTGATGGCATTTGGATTGCTTTATTTTCATAACGCGTATCCCTTTCAGCCAATGACATCAATGACATGAGAAGCGCCTCCGATGCAATCTTGTTTCCTCCAAAAATGTACTTTGTAAAAGTATCAATTGCGAGTTGTCTCTCGCCGTCCGTGTGTACTGCTTGCGGCTCTAACGCCAGTTGTGTTACTTCTTGCACCATCATGTCATCTAAATCTAGATGATTGTATTTGAGGACATGAAGACGAGGTAAAAGACTAGGCGGAGGTAGAACCGTATGATCCATAAAGTCATGAAAATAGTCATCTTGTTGAGTGTTAAAGTCTGCGTTGTCTGAAGTGGTGTTTGTTTGACTGTTTCTGGGTTTATTTTCGAATGAAGCTCCAAGCGGGTTTAGCGAAAGGATTCCATACACTTCAACAATATCATTCAGCTGCAAACGCCGCTGAGATCGACTTGAGCTGCCTTCTTCCTTTTGATCATAATACATTTTGGCTAGAATAGAGCAATCTTCGTGATGACTATTCATGCATCCCCGAGGCCACCAGTCGTATTTGTTGATAGAATTATTCTTGCCAGAGCCTCCGGCATTGTCACCATTAATATATTGTTCCTTGCTGATACGTTTCTCGTCGGAATCATCTTCATCGCCGGTACCCATGATTTCCAGAGATCTCTTTCGGCCGAACGAGTTATCAGCAGCCTCGTGTTCCATTATTTGTTCCTTTCCTAGTCCGTCTTCTTTACTCTTATGACATGTAGCAGCAAGATGTTTGATCAACACCTCGGTCGCGTGTGGTATAGGAACAATGACAAGAGGCTGCCTCTCATCCAGCAAATGATTCATGGCAATTTCATCATCGATGTGGGAAGAATCATCATTGTCATCATTGAGACAATAGTATTCACGATATTTCGTGTGAACTCCATTAATCTTTGTCACGTAGTACTCTGGATCTAACATATCCTGAACCATGCCGACGTAGCGCACCAACGTAGAAGGGTTGCTAGCACATGTTGAGATGTAATTTCGATTGGCAAAGGGGATGGAAGTTTTGTCGGAAGTTTGGATTGCCTTGTTGAGATTGTCAAGTTCCTCTTGAGTGACTTCAATTCCTGATTGGATTTTATTCACAACTGATTGAATGACATCAGCAGGAGAATCTTCCTTCGCTTGCGGTGATGGTGGGATCAGTACTGCAGGCATTGCTTTTGAAACGGCAATATAAGATATACAATATTATGGGTTGCTGATTAATAGGTGATTAATGGATGATGATTGATGATGTCGCTTATTAAAAGATAATCCAAGAAAATGATCAAAAATTGATGGAAAATGAGTCTTGTAAATGATATTCCGCCCCAAAGTGAAAGTAAGTATGTAATGCGTGAAAGCAAGCGACAAGCGCTTTGTTAGATTATGATGAATAATGATGTCATGGCCATCATGAATGTCCTTTGGCAACGAATCCATTTCTAGTTAACAAGTACGGTAGTAGTATGTAAACACCAACTGGAACGCACGGCCCAACACTAAACGTGGCAAATACTTTTCTTGCTCGCAGGAGCGGTATATCTAGTACTATCTATTATCTACCTTTTGTTGTGTACTTTATGCAGATCTATGCGCATTCTACTTTGTGTTTTATCGCTGCATGATATACTATATTACGGGGCATGTATGAATGTGGTAATAAAGTTAATTCGACAATTCTAGACTGAAGATGGTCCTGTCAAAAAGCAATGAAGTTTGTATATGGTAGGTAGTCAAGTCAATGCCACTGTATTGTTTTTAATTTCGATTTACTTAAAATGGAAGGAAACATTCTTGTTGGTCAACTTATTGTAAACACTAGCATATGTCGATATTCTTGCCTCTACGTTCGCCTGATCTTTGGAACTAAGGTAAACTTTCAAGACTTTGGATCCGTCAACCTTGCATCTAGTTCTCTTCCCCTCAATCTCGGTGGGGTATACAATATCATCAAGGATAGCATCCTGTACAGCAGTCAAGGTACGACTACGAGGACGAAGTCCCGTGGTCTTATGTGATCTAGCAAATGATTTTCCAAGAATAGTGCGTTGGGCGATAATCAATATGTGAGCACCGGAAAACTTTTTCTCCAACTCTCTGACAAGACGGTCCTGAATAGCACGAAAAGACTGTGCAAGTTTGAATGGTACATACAAGACAATTGCCTTGTTTGCCCCACAGTCAACTTCTTTCGCAGCGGTAATGTATAGATCTTTGAGGGAAGCCTTGAGCTCAACAGACGAGGTTTCAAGTCTGAGGAGTTCTTCCGCGATGGAGAGTTCGAATTCATCAGCGCTTACCTATGAGGAGATGAGAGAATGAGGCAATTTCCATTTTGTGGAAATGCACAATGTGAACAGAGATGATCTTTTGTTAGTGACTGGAAAGGCCAAGTCTTTGTCATCCCAACCCACATGTGATGCTCATAACAGCTCATGCACATGTATCGTGGTTTGTTGTGTGGTTTATGTTGTGTGATTTAATTAATGCAACCACAGGGGTCGTTGCAGTTACTGTTATTGATAACCCTAGTCACTTACGCCGGCAGCTTTGCAGATCTTGGATGACATCTTGTTTGTTGGTTGGTTGTAGGTAAAGGATAAGGATGATATGTGGATGTTCATTTATTCCAGGATTTCCCTTTTGAACCGTCATGATGATGTTGTGATCTTTCAAGTAAGGAGGTAAGTAAGTATAAGGCCTTTGATGATGTCATTGAGAACCCAAAACATGATGTCAATCATCAATCTATCGAACGCACCAGACATCAGTCACCAATCAATTAATTAATTAATTATTTTGCAACTTCAACACAGCACACAGCATCTTGTGTGAATCTGGTTTCCGATTAATCATTACCCTGCTTGCACCAGTGATCCGTGATCCTGCCACTACATCGTCCTCTACAAAACCACTTCAAAATGAAATTTCAGCACTTGGCCATACTTGCCTTGACACAAATCGGCTCAACTGTAGCCTTTATACCTGGAAATACCAGAATCAGCCAAACTTCTTCTACTCCAAGCTCATTCTCATCCTTAGCCCTTAATGCGCTTCCTACTCCTGAAGAATCCGCAAAAGCTCTGACTGCGTACATGGCAAAAGCCCATGAAGAAAAGATCAAAGCACTCAGGAATCTAGAGGAGAAAAAGAATGGTGAAATTGCTGCTCTCAAATCACAAGTAGATAACAGCAGTACTGCCATCGTACAATCTGCCCCAGTGATGGGTGATATAGAGGTTCTTTCCAACAAACTTGTCTCATATCAGAAGTTCATGTCGGGATATATCGTCAAAGCTCAGGAAGAAAAAGCGAGGGCTGTGAAAGAGGCAGAGATCGCTGTTGCAAAGAAATATGAGGCGAAGTTGAATGCATTCATGCTCAGCCCTGCAGCTGAATCAAGTGATGCTGCTGCCGATGAGTCGACATTGTACAAGGAGAGAAATGCCAATATTGCAGCTGCTGCAAAGGCTGGTAAATCGAGATGGGGTGATAAAGAAGTGGAGAGAGCTGGGGCCAAGGCTCCCCCTTCCGAGCTCATTACTCCAATTACTAATATTGCATCATCCTCTGTTAATGGTGCAGTTCCAGAAGAAGTCATCGCTGCAGATCATGGACTTAGAGCAGATGGTGAATTGAGTCTTGCTGATAGAGTTATGAATGGTGCATCGACACCTGCTTCTGATTCCATTGCTCTAATTCATCCAGATTTTGAAAAGAGGAATGCCAAGATTGCAGCTGCTGCAAAGGCTGGTAAATCGAGATGGGGTGACAAAGAAGTGGAGAAAGTTGGGGCCAACGCTCCCCCTTCCAAGCTCATCACGCACGTTGCTGCTATTGCATCGTCATCTGTTAATGGTGCAGTTCCAGAAGAAGTCATCGCTGCAGATCATGGACTTAGAGCAGATGGTGGAGTAGGTGGCTTGAGTCTTGCTGAAAGAGTCATGAATGGTGCATCGGCACCCATCTATCATCCCATTGCTCTAATTCATCCAGATTTTGAAAAGAGGAATGCCAGAATTGCAGCTGCTGCAGAGGCTGGAAAGCAGAGCCGCTGGGGAAGCATGGAGGTTGAGAAGGCAATAGATTTCTTAGCAAATGTTCTTCCTGCTGCAAAGGTTGCAGATGTTGTTGTTCTTCCAGAGGTTGAAGCAGCAGATCATGGATTAAGAGCAGATGGAGGTGTTGGTGGACCTTCGCTGGCAGATAGGGTTAATCTTGGAGCTCGATTGTTGCAATAATAAGAAGTGAAGAGTGACGTTTGACAATATCATGCGACATGTGTTGAATGCATGGTGTTGGATGATCACAAAGAACATTATACTGCTACTTTTTAGATTTTCATAAATGCACAAACCTGTGCGTGTATTAAGAAAGAAATAGGATTCATGCATTCCGTATATTTTGTAACACGACATAACTCATACTTAGTCCACATGAATGCCGTTGCGCATATTTAGATGGGTGATAATGTACATTATGGTGGTCAATTTATGTTCATCCTAAACCAAATTCCTCCACATATTTTATTTCGATATGATCTCAATTCGTTTGAGGGCACAACCCTACTCCTTCTCCAACATTCAAGGCTTCTTCCACTAATTACACATTTTGAGCCGAGATATGCTGGCATTACTCATCAATCTGTCAACGCTTTGCTACCTGGTAAGTGGTCTCACTGTCTGCTTCCGCTAGATATAGTGCTTCTGCCATTCGCTTTATTAACACCATTCACACTTCCATTATTTGAAGGCGTTCTCATCATCGTCTCCTGCTCTAACTGATGAACCTCCTCCATGTCCATAGGAGGATCCTGGAACAAACTGTATTCTTCTTCGACCAACGTCCTAATTTGTTCTGGCAACTCCTCAAAGGAATCCAATCTATGCCCAAGAAAGTGCATGACCCCCATCCCATCTTGGATGAATGGCGGATTGGAACCTTGCCGACTCCATGACAACGATGGAGGACGATTGGCATCATGAGTCAAATCAAGGGTATAATCGTAAATTTCCCATGCTTGATATGTCCCTTTTGGCGTTTCAATATCTATAAATAATGGACACTGATAGTGAATCACATCACTCCCTGCATACCTTGGAGTAACTGGCATACAAGGCACAGACCTGGGTCCTTTGACGACAGAGGGTAATATAGGAGCCATGGATGGATCATTGGGATTGTATCCTCTTTTGAGATCAAAGACTTGCCAATCATATTTGATGGGTTGCACGGGCTGCCCATTGTATTCAGTGAGTAACTCATTTGTGTTGGGATCTCGGAACCAGAATATTTTCCTACTGAATTGTCGAATATGGTTTTGGTCCATGAAAACTCCCTTGGAGACGTCAAATCCTTCAATGTTTGCGATAATTTTTCCAGATGGTGATTCGTACAGTTGCCCTTCTCCCACCCAGTAGACTGCTTCGCTGGATCCTGGTGCTGGGCATTCGGCTTCTTTCCTGTTTGTTTCGGTCTTTGATTCAGTAGTGAGATGATTGTTGAGATCGATACCTGTTCTCATTGTAACAAATGATTCAAAAGTATCATGATCGTGTTTGGTGCGATACTTCTTGTAGTTTTGGTGATTGTTCATGTTTGGTAATGAGAATGCTGCTGCGCAGCTCATGTAAGAACATCTCGTTGCTGTATCGATAGTTCTGGATGTTAATGTATAACATAAGAATGGAAGAGAGATTGTGAGAAGAATCTTAGATATCATTTTGTAATTGATGCCCGCCTGTAGGTTGATGTAACGTATAGCGTATGAGTATAGTTTTTGTGTTTCCTTTCTTTTATGATAGAAGTTCGAATTCGATCATAGAAAAATGCGATTCGGTGGTAAAAGTACTACTGTTGTGAGAAGGTGGCAGAAGAATTGGGAAACGACACGACGATCATCGGACATCGCCACGTATAAATTGGTTGAAGAGTTTATAGCCTTAAAGAGCTCGTGCGCTCGTGCCAATGTTCCATCGATAATGAGATGTTTGGGAAACGTTACTTTGGGGGTGGTGGTGGTGGGGGTAGGTAATCTGGGGTAATGCGTTGTTACAGCACGCCAATTATTTGTGTCGTATTTATTTAATAACTTCGACACCAACCAGACACCAGACACCAAACACAAAATTGCAACAATCAAAAAGAAGAGACATTAGACATAATAGTAATATTAGAGAGTACTCTAGAGATAGAGTGTGATTGAAATTGTCAAATAGAATAGCTCAAGCCTTCACTTTTACTGCTAATTATCCAGCAATGCTACTAGTTCCAGCGCCAACGGACTCTTATGATCATGCCAGTTCTACAAGGGCAAATTTAGCATCCATGAATGCACTAATGGCAGCATTTGATGCATCCATGAACTCATTGAATGATGCGCTTGATGCGGAAATGCAAAGATTGAATATGCTTGAATCGAAATTAGACAAGAAACATGAAGATGGGAAGAAGAATAACGATATGAAGCTGCATAACAGTAGTAAGCTTACCACAATAACCTGCCCGTCGACATTGGAACAGGCTCTATTAGATCCATGCCTGTCCCATCATTCGCATCATCGTGATGGTCATAGAGATGATACTTCTTCCTACATCTTATCAAAAGCATATACGGCTCAGCAAGAAGCTCATACGGCAATATTTTCCGTACTCAAGCAAGAAGCTATAACTATGGAGATGTCCGCCAAACCATCGGATGAGTGGCTAGATCGGGCATCGGCATTTGAACTACAGCAAGCTTGTTCCTCTGCCAGGGACAAGAATCGTGTTCCTCCTCTATTTACCTCACTGCATAATTCAATACCTGATGGTGCTCGGGGGTCCAGTCAAAGTATCATGATGCAAGAAGTTGAGTATTATAAAGAAGCAAGGAGAAATGAGATATGCGTGAATCCTACCGGAACGGCGCATAACATTAAACAAGATTATAGCAAAGAAAATGATGACAATAGCGTTATGGACCAGAGTGTCATGTCAGGACGACGAACAGTTTACTCTACCATGGGAAATCAAAGTGTGTCCTCGCATAATACACAGGGGACAGCAGCACACCGTAGACGACAGAGGAAGGTACATGCTGCCATGAGGGCAAAGAATAGACAGGGTGGTGGAGATGGTGAATCGATGAGGGAGCTGGGTGAATCTGGTACTGCATTGAACATATCTGCTTCGAGGCAACATCTGATTACTGGAAGTCTGCCATTTGTTTGCGAGATGATTCATGATACGCATGGAATTGGAAAGATGGATGGTGGCGGGGTCTTTCCTCCTCTGGAAAGTGTTGGTGATTTGTTCTATCACGGGACCAAAGATTTGGCATATAATATTGGCAAAGGGGAGAGTAATGGAGATCGCAACAAGACGGTTACCAGTAATGGCAATGTATCTTTTAGTAGTGGCCGAAACAAATATGGAAAAGGCTTGACAGGGATGCGGGGCATGAATCGGATAAGTTCTTCTGAATTGTACAAGCTGACAGAGGATTCGTCTTTCTGATTCTTTGTTGCATTAGATTTCATCACCTCGTGGTAAATAAGAATTGTACCTGTAATATGTAACGACGGAATTACAATAGTTAGCCTTTATAAATGATTGATAATGAAATAGTTGATATTTGTTTTTAAATTTCTGTTATTATTTATTGTTTACTTGAATGTCAACGTGCTGCATAATAACTCTATTCGAAGTAGTGCGGAACCAGTTCCCGAAGCCACTTCGCCTCGATAGAAGAAACACTGCGCACTTCTATTCCTCCTCTACTGCCATCATAAGTTTCGCTAAAAATGATGTATTCGGAACTACTTCCGTGTTTGTGGAGCACTGAAGATGTGCTGATACTAATCATGTGGCCTCCTCTCAACGAATAGTACCTGCCGTCATTCCCCAGTTTAGCTGTGTTTGGAAACAGACCTGCAGTAATAACCCTTCTGCAAATAACACTAACTTCTTCTTCACTTTGACCATTATCCAATCCCTCTATTCGACCATATCTACGCAGAAACTTCCGCAATTGATGTTTCACCTCGCAAGCTCGCTTCAGTGCCATTCTACTAACAAACCGTTCTTTACAATCTTGTTCATTCAACGGTGTTCTTTCATGAAGTTGCATAAGATTAAAATAGGTCAAATGGTCACTTGCGTTATCCATAATTTCATCCATGGCAGCATCGTAGTCAATTTGCTGTGTGGGTGTCCTTGGTTGATAAAAGAGAGATCTGACCTGGAGAGCAGAAACGATACTCAGCATTTCCACTGAGCATCCATGGTTTAAAGATTCCAGTAAAATTCTTGATAGACGAGGTTCAGTTGGAAATTCGCTCATTTGCAATCCGAGCTTGGTGAGGTTTGTCGCCTCGTCAATTGCACCCAGGGCGAAGAGTGTCTCTAAGCCCTGACTGAGTGAAGGTATTGGAGGAACGTTGAGAAGATCAAAGCTGAGCACATTATGTATACCCAGCGCCTTAAGCATTAGAATGAAGGAAGACAGGTTGGTTCGAAGAATCTCAGGCTCGGTATTCAATTCCATAGTTTTTGCCATTGTTACTTCTGTGTAGAGGCGATAACATTTCCCTGGTCTTATGCGACCAGCCCTTCCAGCTCGCTAAAAGAGGGTGAGTACAAAAAAGGTAAAGCGACCAAAGTGATACAAATTTAATGAAATGCAGCTATTACTCTCACCTGCAAAGCACTTGCATGGCTAATGGGGCTAACAATTAGCCTATCAAAGCCAGTTTTCTGGTCAAAATATGGTAGCTTCACAAATCCACAATCAATAACCGACCCAATATTTGGAACAGTTACACTGGTCTCTGCAATATTTGTGGCAAAAATTACTCTTCGTCGTGTATCATTTACTGGCTTGGGTTGGAATACTCTTGATTGTAAATGATACGGTAATGTGCCATACAGCGGTAGGAATACAATCTGAGATGAGACACTCCCTCCGTTTACATCCCCCATTGAGTCAACGCGATCTTCAGCCATCTTGACGGCTCGATCAATCTCCTCTCCAGTAGCAACGAAACATAGAATGTCTCCACTATCAGGAATGTTCGAGTCCTGAAAATGTAAGCTTAACACAGTATCCACAGTTGCCTCTACATAGTCTGCCACTGGCTTTTCTGAAAAAAGAACGTCAACGGGATGCTGTCTTCCATCAATACTAATGATGACACCTCTGTTCTCAATACCATCATCATGATTTATAGTTTCTACAGCCTCTTGCTCAACATTATCTCCGACTTTTCCCCACCGCTTTCGTCTGGGTGGAGCCTTTTCGTCATCTTTAACATTTTCGTCCCTGACCTTCTTTGGTATGAAAAAATCAAGAAATGCCTCCGCATTAATTGATGCACTGGAAATAATTATTCTCAAATCTTTTCGTTTTCTTCTTATTTTCTTCACTACTCCAAGCAATATTTCAGTGTTTAAGTTCAGCTCATGCGCCTCGTCAATCATGATTACTGAGTACTGACTCAACAATGGATCCGAAAGGGCTGCTTCTCGCAACAAGATCCCATCAGTACAGTATTTGATACATGTTTCAGGACCAGTTTTATCATCAAAGCGGACAGTGTACCCTACAATCTGACCTAATGTTGTACCAACTTCTTGGGATACTCTCTGTGCAAGGGTTTGAGCGGCAATTCGCCTAGGTTGCGTGCAGCATACGGTGAAGCCCTCATCGCACCATCCGTTTTCAAATAGATATTGAGGTATTTGCGTAGACTTTCCACTTCCAGTTTCTCCTACTATAACAATTACGGAAAATTGTTCCAGTGCATATAGTAATTGAGTCCTGTGTTTTGCTATGGGGAGGCACTGCCTTTGCATAGATAGAGGGGTTCTTTGGAAGTTAAATGGCATCGAAGAATTTTCTGTTGTATTACTACTTTCATCTTGTAGATGTTGAGATGCAAAACCAGATGGTTTCCGAAAGCCGCTCCTGTTGCCTTGCATGTGTCCATGCATATTTCTTTCTTGGGAAAATATGTGTCTATAATTACTACGTAGTGCCTTCAAACTGGTGTATTATTTGAAGATTAATGATTGATGCAATGGGAACTGGTTTTCCTCTGGAGGTTTCCCTATTGCCTAGTAGAGGTTGTTTGCCTGCTCTAGCTGCTCTCTAGCTTCGTAGCTTGCGTGCTAGTCGCTAGTCGCTAGCGAGCTATGGTATCTGGTAGCGTGCGTGAAGAAGAAGAAGAGATATTAAAAGTAGGGAAAAATGAGAGGCTCTTTACATTTGTTTTCGTCACATTTCTAAAGATAAATACTACTACATGTGCTCGATAATAAATTGTATTAAGTCCACATTCAATCAATCGTAGTTAGATAAACACAATGGTTGAAGGAAAGTAATTCATTAAATTTATAAATCCACTGAGAAAAATGAAAGTTACTATTAAATTCTTTCACTATAAATTCCTTGACATGAAAGGGAGGAGAGGGGATTGATCACTAATGTAACAGTGTTATTCACTGTAGAGAGAAATACTGTCCTTTTTAAAGAGTGACTCGTCAAAACCACATGTATCTGCAAAAAGAGTATACTTGGCTCCCTCCACTCCAGCATAATGGGCGTAATGGACAGTGCAATTGCGGCGAAATAAAGATTGAAAGCCTGCAAATTGAAACGCATTGTCAAATTCAGACATTGGCGCAGGACTGAGATACAGCACCGGTGATCCTCCAAGGATTCTGGGCGTGTTGAAATCATCTGAAACAAAGCTGTTAGTCTTGAGATCCCCCTTTCCATTTGAAATCGAATCGCCCCTCCTGCGGTTGGGATGATGGTTCTGACGCTCATTGACCAAATGAGAATGGGGACAAATGTCAAGCAAGTTACATGGCCGGATTTTGCTGGTACATTTACGATTCTTGTACCGCAGGGGATGATAGTCAACTTCTTCTTGAGAGTGAGCAAATTCGCAAAGGTGTCCATTCTTGCAAGCATTTACGAAGCAGCCTTTGTAGATACTATCTTCACTAGTGATGGTTGTAGTAAATTCGCATAGCCGATCTTTGTAATCATGAATAGCAGGATCTCGCCTGAGCCATCCTCTATTTTCATTCGCATGTGCAAACCTACAAAGTTTTGCGTCGTGGTCATAGCGCTTGCAGCACCAGGTCGTTCTAAATTTGTTTAATTCATTCGAGTTCATTTGTCCACGTGCATCGGCACTCTTCTCCGAAACGTCGGGGGCCGTATCATTGAATGCGAGACTATCAGATACTTCTGAAGGAATGTCAAAGGATAGATAGGGAATGTCGCAACCTTCAGCACCACGAATCATGGGCGAAGTATAGACGCAAGCACCAACTGATGCGTTGGAATCAGCAGTAGTAATTGATTGAGAACAGTCGTCGTCCTTTCGGGTATAAAAAAACCTCCATTCTTCAGAAGAAAGAAATAAGTTGGCAGAGATAGCGGCATCTCTGATAAATTCATTGTGGCAGCGTAATATGTCTTCAGCGGATCGCACATTCTCGTGGAAGCAAAGAAGCACTGCGCGCTTTGGCTGAGACTGTTCGCTTCTAGTCGCAATTGAAGGTGTGTTTCCATTTCTGCCCTTTCGGTTTTCTGTCTTGCACTCCGAGATCTTGGGTTTTCGACCGGAGATTCCTTTGTCATTACCCGTATCTTCCAACACTTCCCCATCCTCGCAGTACATGACTTTATCAGCATCAGAAATATCCAAGTCATCCCAAGGAGCAAGAAGGCTTTTCAGTAAATGAGTATCATCTACCACGCTCTCCTTGAAAGATTTTGAAAAAGGCGCTCCGTCCTCTTCTGTGCCATCTGGCCTTGGGATTATGTAGTAAAAGCAGCTATTCAATATTATTTGCATACAACGATTTACTTTTGTACGCGTAATCATTCCTGACTCAATCTTCTTTGCCACAACGGCATGCACTCCAGCTTGAAGCATTTGACGTGAGAAATATCCTTTTGTGAGACCTAGCTGTCTTGCGACAAGCCAGGTAACGAGAGCAATTGCACGGGATGTGATCGGTTCATATAGACAGGCTTTCTTGCGTAAGAGCGTCTTAAGTACTTCAGGGGGAGATCTTGTGCCTCCTCCTTGAGAAAATTGTTGCCTTGAATGTAGGCCAGGTGAATTAGGAATCATGTTTCTTCCTGAAGAATAATGTGCATTACGAGAAGTTTGGTGCTTGTTTTGATGCTGCCAATTGCTATGAGCAGGAGGTTGCATGGGATTTCCGTGAGCGCGTCTGGGCCCACGCTGTTCTGACATAGATGTAGATCGAGCTCGTCCACTTGGTGTACTATGCTCATGAGTTGGGTGGGAATAGGCTGTCTGTATATCGCGATTTGGTGAATGAGGTACAGAGTGCGTGTTTGCAGCATGAGAAGCCATCGTAGGAACAGTTCCATGGCCAGCTAAAGATGCAGAATGCCTAAAGTGTGGTGATACAGGTGTTGTAGAGGGTGATACATTTTGTCTTCTTTCGGCGTGCATGTTTGTTTGCCGTTGATGTTGATGTTGATGCTGATGTTGACTTGCTGTTTGTTGATAAGTAGCCGAGGGGTACTGTGAAGATGGATGCATTCTAGAGGCGTTGTTCGCAAAGGCGATAATATTGCGAGGAGGCCCAGCTGTGTTAACATTTGCATGTGTATTTGGAACTACGGGACCCTTTGATTGATTATTGCTTCTAATATTTGCAATAGGTCTTGAAGTAGTTGAATGAATTGCTTGTGGAACAGGACGCCCGGGTTGGAAATCAGAATGAGACTGTAAGTTCCTTCTTGCAGATGCAGTTATATTTGTATATGCAGCTGTCCCTTTATTACCACCAGGATTAATCGAGTTTATGCTTTGATTTTGATACACGACAGGATCTCCATGGGTTGATACTGAATTTACACCAAGACTTGCACGAAGGCTCCGAGGACTATAAGGACTGGCACCGTTGGAATTGAGGTTGGCCTCCAAGTCGGGTATTTCGAGATGTTGCTGTTGTGCTATATTATTATGCAAATTGTTATCACCGACAACACTTGAATAGGAAGTCTTACTGTTGATGTTCATAAGGACGTCGTCGTCCAAGGATTTCGATTGAATTGTGGTAACGCTGGAGAAAATTGTGCTGGGCGTAGTGTCGTGATTATCACAGGCTTGATCCAAGTACGATTGATGAAGGCTTGGTCTTCGAATAGGAGGAGGGGTATGATTCCCCAAAATAGCTAGCTTGTTCTTCTCAGGATTGCTGGAATCAGCAAAACACGATTGGAAGTTTTGGTTGTTATTTTTTTGTGTTCGAGCCTGGTTCGCTGTGACCTGCATGAAGTTCTTTGGGTTCCTAAGCTGCTTCAGCTTCTGCTTCTGTTTCTCAGTAGTGAAGATGATGTTGCTACCCTCCTGATGGTCCTTTGAATGGATGGAATGGATAGATGACTGTATAGATGTTTCTGGTTGTTCGAGATGCTTAAGAATGGATCGTGACGCTGGCATTTGGGTTGCGGAGTGTCGCTCGAAGGACTTGAAGTGGGGCCGATTGATTAAGGGCTTCTGTTATGTGTTATTTAATGATCTGTGTCGAGAGTACAGAGTTACGAGTCAAACGTTTGATCTGTCACCTTTCTTCTTTCAATTTACTCTGTTGAAGTTTTTGGTCTCTATGATCTGGGTCAACTTTTATGTGTCAGTGTTGGTGGATTAGAAGAGAAGAGTCACAAAGAGTTCCGAATGGAAGAGGGGTTCTGGGCTTCTCCTTTCTAGCACATTCTCGATATCAAAAAAAAACGGATTCTTGACTCTTCCTTTGGTCACTAATTACAGGTCACACGCGGGTGAAAAGCTGACGGGTTTGTGAAGAAGTCATTAAATTGTTTCCTATTATTGGCTAAATTATGCTTATACATTATTATTTCGCCGGGTTTACAGCTAGAATTTTTTGGGACCAAGTCTACGATTAAAACATCAGTCCACCTACTACGATACAACAAACGCCATCATTACAGTGTTGAAAAATATTGCATTGAAATTCAAGTGTATTCTATTATTAGGAAACGGAGACTATTAGTAGATTGAAAGGTAACGCCTTGCATCCTAGGATTCTTCCTTATTTGCCACGAATCAAAAAATAATCAAAATTGGATTCTCCGAATTTTCCGTTATTCTTCCCAAAACATCCCAACTGACAACTGTCAAAGCAATGTCGCTAGGGGGGTTTTCCTTTTCAGGATCCCTTCAAAACTAAGGTAGTAGTACCTGGTAGTACTTATCAAAACACACCAATGGAAGGATACTTCATTTTGTAAGTACTTATGAGCAGTTTGCGGAAGGACTCAAGGTTTCAACTGCCAGCAAGGATGATATTAGGACCGGCAAGAATACATCTGAGAACAGATTTGTAAGTGGAATCCATATCTAGTCCTACCTACTTCTCATTTGTTGCAGCGAATTATTCTAGAACATTCTACTGATATGTTCATGAGAGGAGGGAGGAAGGAGTGCGATGAGTGGTCATGAGGTGAATTGGCCTGCTATATCATGAATGTTACATTTTTCTAGGACATCTCATGTGCTACTACTGTTGTAGCAACAGATTGTTCAAATCAAGCTCCATCAGTTGCAAGAATATGATTGACATAATGTGATGAGTAATACTTCTTCACGTGACGCACAATAATTTTTGTATAACTTAGCCTGGTGCATCTCTGCCTTTTCTTCGAGCTTCAATAGCTATATCATCCCACAGCACACACGTTCATCTTTAGACCTTCCGAACATTACTATCATCCTGCTCATGCATCTTTGGACTGTGGAGCCAACGCTTTTAAACCAACTACTTCATAAAAAATTAGTCACTAAATATTCGCCAATTTTTCATTTCGTATGTTCAGAAAATCAAATAAATAGCCTAGAGACAAATTCAAAAATGTAACGGAACGGATTTCCATTTTCTATTCATTTTCAAAATAGAAACTTATCTTTCAAAGAAGCAGTCAAGCTACTTGAACTTGTAGTAGCTACTTGACCAGTTTAATTCAATCATACACTGCAACATATAATCAACCAAACGAAGACTTTTCTTATTCAATGAATTTGATACGTGAGCTGGCCCTCCCAGAGGATGTGAGGGGAAGCAACAGCATATCGACCTCTTCCCAATGTTCTCGTGCTATTGCAATATCGAATAGCGTATACGGTATCACGCCTTCAAAGGCCGGGAGCACCAACGATGTAGAATCCATTTCGTGGTTTCAATGGAGAACTGAGCTTGAATCGAATATTACCTCAATCAAATCTACAGAGGATGGAAGTATCGTCGCTGCGTCAACAACTAATGGATCCGTGAGTCTCGTGAGAGGAAGCGATGGTGGCATTCTTTTAAACAAAAGCATTAGTTCGCCAGGAAATTCCGATGACAGCGATGATGATAATGCTATGTTTTCACACAGCATTGATTTTGTGCAAAATACGCTTCAGCATGATTCAAACGAAATGCTCATGATTTACAATCTACAATCAGAAAATATAGAAAATTCAAATAGAAATATGGACATGATTCTCGTTTCCAATATTGATGGCAAGGGCTTGAATTCAAGTGATCCTGCAATTGTCAAGGCATCCTCCAAATTTGCAATTGATGGTATCACATTTTCTCAAGGAGTCTCTTCATTGAATGCAGTGGTCGTTAGAGCATGTTTGATGCGAGAGCATATACTAAGATTTGTAATTGGTCATGACAATGGTTCTGTCTCAGTACATGATTATAATACATTTGAAAAGAAAATGGTTCTCGTGAACAAGTGTATCGTTGAAGGAATAGTCGATGTAGAGAAGGGGCTTCACATTGATGGGAACAATCCAGATGATCCATTTATTCTCGTTTCTGTCAGGAGAGAAGCCCATGAGGTACTGTGCTGGTACGATCTGCTTTCTTTGAAGTGTGTGAGGGAGTATAGGATTCCAAGGGGTGGTAGTGTCACAGCCCTGTGTCCACTCAAGTCTTGTTTTGAGAATACAGTTGCTGCTGCAATTGGAATGAAACTGAGTTCGGATTCAATCGGGAAAGTGGTGATTCTACAAGGCGTTCTCAATCAAGCTCATGGCGAGTCATCTATGGACACTGGTGGTGCATCACAGGCGAAAAGCATTGTCACAAACATTCATCAAGTCTACTCTATCGATTTGGAAATAGGACTTAAAATCAGTAGTTTGGTGGATGGCTCCATCAGTGATATCGATGAATACAGAGTGCGATACTGCGTCCACTCTTCTGCCTCTAGTGTGTCCTTCAAAGAATTATGTTCTGGACAAGATTGCGTTGTTGCGAAGGTGCGTTTGCTACTAGCTCAAAATCATGTTGAAGGTGCAGAAGAAGTCATGGCAGCCGCTTCAAAAGAATCTATTTCTACACCATATGGTTCAATTCACAGTTCTGAAGTAGTATTGGCTCGATTTTTGGAATTAATGAGAAATCCCAACATGCTAAGTGGAGAAAGTAAAGACCAAGTCAAGGAGTGCTTGAGAAAATTATCATTTGGTGCAGTTTCTGGAGGATCATGTGGTGTGCAGAGTTTAGTCCTTGCATCCAAAGCTTTGTATGGTTGGGATACATCATCAGATGTATCGGAACCTTACATTCGTGATTACCGCCTCGCATTATCAGTTATGGCCATGTCTATTGCGAACGCCGTCAAGGGTGTGTCCTACAAGTATGTGGATACGCTAAAGGAGGAAATTAACACCCTAGAAACAAAGGTGTCTGTACTAAAAACAATTGAAACAATCTTGGGTGGTCCTTCGGGAAAACCAAAAGTGCAGCTACACCCACCATTGCTGAACGTCAAGAACCACGATGAATTGTATCAACTTTTGATTGAACGGGGTGCTTTTCGTGTAGCTGAAATCATACGAAAGTCTGAAACTGGAATGAAAATGATTACTCCGAAGGTACTAGTAGACTCTCTTCAAAGAATTTCAGTGGATATTGATCCAAAAAGGTACTGCGCATGGCTAAAAGATACAATCTTCCCTAGTCTCACCATTCGTCATTATCTTCTTGAACCAGTGCTTGCTTGGGCATGTAAGACTGCAGATGCTTTCGACGAGAACGGAAGCTTTGGGATTGATGCTTCTATATTGTTGCTTGAGGTAAGTTTTATCTTTTACCAATTTGTCTGGTGCTTTCTTCCTCCCGTGAAATTCACCACAATCTTCTGATGCTCTTCTAGACAATCGAAAGTGCGCTTAATGAATTGAATGTGGACAGCCATGGATCTTTTGCTTCCTATAGTCCTTTCAGTGATGATGGCACAGTCCCTGAAGCAGCACTGCCTACACAAATTAATGTGAACTCATCCATGGGTTCAAATAGCAGCGGAGAGAGCAACCGGTCACGCAGCAATAGTATCATACATTCTGCGAGTAAAAGGCCTCCAGGTATCACCGAGGCAGGAGCGGACGGGAAACAAAATGTCTTCAACACAAAATTATCTCATGCAAGAATCATAAAGATGGCCAGGGAA
>Ga0307981_1001394_pt1 | contig 21748 bp, 15 predicted proteins | sample OrgLakmetagen987_FD_201849 | JGI IMG/M metagenome (GOLD analysis project Ga0307981, IMG submission 201849) | Saline water microbial communities from Organic Lake, Antarctica - #987 | ecosystem: Environmental > Aquatic > Non-marine Saline and Alkaline > Saline | place: Antarctica: Organic Lake... | reverse complement strand
CCAAACAAAAGTCGAGAAAGCTCGTGTTGGCACTGGCGGCAATGACGGAGCGACGATGAGGAGAATGGCGGCAGATAGCTTCATGGTAACAAGTAATAATGTTGGTATCGGTATCGGTATCGGTATAATGTATCGGTATCGCTATGATGTATCGGTAGTGTACTTGCAACAAGATACAATACTGTACTATGGTACGGTAACAATGCCAACGCATCAACTTATTGGCATTCATTTTAAATTACAGTACCGTACAGTATGCCAGTCGTCATCAGTACGTACTACACGCTGTACGTATGTCTGGTTGAGTCGAGTCAGTCGGTCTTCCGTCGTCCTCCTCATCCTTCCCGAATCAAAATGACTTTTGTTTCCGTTGGGAAAAGTTTTAGTACGAATAAATAGCATTTCAATAATTAATAATAATTAATCACGACCTTTTTCGAAATCCAAAGAAAAACCCAAACGAGTTTCGGCTCTCTTCACCCTCCAGCACGTGCTCTTTAGATTTGGACGCCACTCACTCAACACTCAACGCAGCGACAACGCTCCACGCTCCACGTGCCCCAATTCATTGAACATTGTATCTTGTTTAGCTGTTGTTACACTGCTTACTGGAGTGATTCATTGAAGCATGATGGCAATGGAGAAAGAACGAAAGGCTACCGTGTCGCAAGAGCAGCAGAACGAAGAAATGGCGGAGGAATCCAGCAATAAGATGGCATCGCCCGTCTGGACCGCGGTAAAACTCTTTGCTGCCGTTGCGTTTCTCTACGCGGCCTTGTCCAAGAACATTGGTAACAGGGCTGCTGCTGTTGGTGGCAATAATGGCGTCGAGTCTACGACGAGCTTTCACGGACGCCGTCTTGAGGCTCTGGGTGATGTCATTCCAACGTACATGGCGAACTTGATGAAGGACTTGGCCGATCGCAAAAAGCTTTTTGAGGATACGCCGCCGGAAGAAGTCAAGTACTGGTTCGAATACGCCGGTCCTTTGCAGGTGAGTGAATGAGACTGAAATGACTGCGTGGAGATTGTAGTGAGAGCATCCTGGGTTTGCGCTTGCGTTTTGTATTGTGTGTGTATTGTCCGGGAAGGGAGGAAAACCAAAGCATAGTTCATCCCAAGACCGAAGTTACCCTTCGCTTGAGGAAAACTTTACCATTTTATTTACAATCTGATCCCTGACGAACTAAACAAAACAAAACCCTTGCTGTCGATTCCTGTGCTACGAATTGATTTTAATGCGGCCGTGTGGAGATTGCGTGTGTTTGTGTTGTGTATTGTCTGGGAAGGGAGGAAAACCAAAGCATAGTTCATCCCAAGACCGAAGTTACCCTTCGCTTGAGGAAAACTTTACCATTTTATTTACAATCTAAACGAAGCGAGCGTGGAAGTGTCGATAACAACGCAGCTCCTCTCCTTACGGTTGTGATATCATTACCTAACCCACGCATTTGCCTTTAATGTTGCCCCATGCTCTCTCTCTGTATTGTTTTTTTACAGAAATACTTTTACCGCTACTCCAAGTCGCGGAGCAAGGCGGATTACTTTGAAGGCCGCGACGATTCGGGCGTCGTTTCAGCTCGTTATATGGAAGAGCCTGGGGCTAATGATGAATTCCGGCAGTTGCTGCAGGATGGCGCTGCCGACGAGACGGCCCGTGCCCGCTTGTTGGAAAACTGCTTGGCCATGGGAAGTGCCACCCGTCCAGATGGCAACCCGGGAACCGTATTTAACGATTTTTTTGGCAAGAATAGCAACCCTGCTGCGGACCGTTGTCGTGTCTTGTTTGCCATAAACATGGTGGGTGCTGGACGTGGCACTACCATGCTCTGGGAAACGAATCCTCCGACTATCCACGCTGAAGGCCCCAAGCCTTGGACTTCGGAACAAGAGACAGCTGCTACTCACTTGCAACGCAACTTGCAGGAGATTAATTCCATGTGCGCAACTGGCAAGATTGCTGCTCGTGTGCAGATTTTGGTTTGCGAACCCATCTCGCCAACGTGGACCGAATGGATGGACTCGCAGTTGGTGGATTGCGGTGGCAAGCCGTGGCCCAGCTCGCGCATGTTGAATGACGAAGTTACTGTGGAAGAGCGACCCAGCCCAGTGCAAGTGGTAGTGACGGCCAGCGCGTCTACTGCTGATACCTGCCACAATCTCAAGAGTGGATTTATGGAAAAGCGAATGCAAGATATGCTCTTGGCCATCCCGCTCAATGGCAAGACGACGGGTAGCACGGACCCTGCTGTCAAGGGAACGCACCCTGATCTGATTAGTACGGACGACCACGACGTTTACGTTGGAATGAAGTGGTCTTCGCTTGTGACCATTCGTGCCGTGCACTCGTTCCTTCAAGCCAGTGCCGATATTGCGGCCGCCGCGTCTTCGCCCGTGAACGCGCAGCCTCTCTCGCCCGAAACAACCAAGGACGGAGTGACTGTCACTGTTTCCGACAGTATTCCGAGTCCGTTTTTGATTCCTTCCTTTGTTCGCGTCTCGTATGTGAGTGAAGAAAACAGCAAGGTCGCCAAGTGGCGCATGCATGGCGATTTTTTTCATCCTGCCTCGTGGGAAATCTGCAAGGATTCCTTTGACATGTCGTGGATTCCGCACTCGTTGTCGGGAGCTGGTGGCGTTAATGGTATCTGCGATTCCAAGGATGCTGCTGTTCCCAAGCTGACGCAAGGTCAAGAATGTGGACAATGGTGGGTGTACTTTTCCGAGCTGCAAATGCCAACCAGTCCAGAAGTATTTGCCAGCGAAGCGACCCCACCCGTCGTGCAAGGCGGTTCCAACTTTTTCTGGATGGTCACGGAACGCCAACGAAAGGAGATTGTTTCTGGTCTCGTTTGCGTAAGCGAAAAGAAGAAGGACTGCCCCGATGCGCCACAGGGTGTCATTCCCTTGGGCGACTTGGAAAGTTTCCTCATTAACTACACTCCCAACACGGCTCTTGGCAAGAAGCACGTTCAAGGTCGACGACCTGGATACAGCAAGGAAGACGAGCGCGAACAGGACCGCAAGCGAGTGAAGGAACGCAAGCAGCTTCATGATCAAGAAGATATTGAAAAGGCTCTCTTTGACTATACTGTTTATCCGGCCGCTCTCTTTCACAAGGACGCCACTATCAAGGCCGCACGAGCGCGTGATGCCGTGCTTACCAAGTCTCGCGCAAAAGACGCTGTCGGTCCCCAGACGGTCAAGTCGAGCTACTATGATGTGACGATTACCAAGCCGCGCGAAGCCGTTTTGGGTTGGTGCCAAGCGATTGCCCGCAATGGTCTCTGCTCGTTGTACTCTGACTATTTCCGCACCAGCAATGATGACCGGTGCATGGAAGCTTGTGGTTTGAAGAAAGACTGGACTAAGATTGCCTAGTAGGTTTTGGAGATTCCGAGACGTTGGAGTATCGCTGTTTACAGGGAGCGATACGACGACACTCTGCCCGTTCCACTCGTTTTGTTGTTTGGAAAACGGAGAATTTAGTATGCATTATATATATATAATACTCAAACACTGAAGATCAATACAGTCTTGTACGATGCACCTCCCGCTGCGGTTGCCCCCAGCTACGGCCGGTCAGTAGGTTTACGTGAACTACCGGTAGTCTTAATGAATGTGCTCGGCTCAGGGGGTCAGGGATCCGAGAGATTTCTCGAAAATACGTAATACCAGCGTCCCATGACACCGACCCAGTAAAACTCCATCTTGGCCGATGGCACTCGGACGGCCGCCACATGGGCAGCCCCCGCCAGTGGCGTAATGTCCACTTCGTAACCCATACCCGTGGCCAGTTCGGTGGCAAGCGTGGCATTGATGCGAGCCAGCGTTTCGCTCATGAATCCTCTGGGCTTGTCCGGATGGTCCTGCGGCAAGTGGTAACCCCGCATGACGCGCTTGACTTCCTTTTTGGGTTCAAAGCTCTTTGCGGAGGGACAATTTTGAACCAAGTAAAGGTACAAAATTGGAAAGGCTAAAACGTACAAGCCAACCATTGCTGAACAAAGGACGCGAAAGAGAAAGAGGGCACCAATCGCGTAGGCAGCGTAGGTGAGCAACTGCTTGTTTTCTTGCATGGACAGCGTTCCTGTACCTGTTTCTGTTTCAGCTGCTGAAGACGATGATGTCGCAGTATTCGCAGTTCTAGTTGTTGCTGCACGGCGGACCGTGAATGGCTCATCCCATTGGGACACGCGCACGAGCTGCAACTGCTTGCCCACGGGTTTGCCGCGACTGTTTACCAAGACTTGGCCTTGGGCCCGTCCGTCTCGATTGGGTGTTAATATTCCCACCACGTTTCCCGACGCAGAATCGTAGTGCACGTCGAGAAAGTAATTGTCCGTCAAGGGCGCGTTGCGGCGCAGCAGTCGCACCGTGTTGGCCGTGGCCGTGAGCGCGCGCGATTCAATCGCCCAGCCGTCGGACGGTTGGATCCTTCGGAGGTGCTGCAACGCTGCTTGGGACGATGCGCTGCTCATATCCAGTACTTATGTAGGTGTGTGAGATGCGCTGGAAGTAGCAATGCAATGCAATGCAATGCAATACAACAACTAACGGTGCGAACACCAACTAATAATAATACCGAGAGAGCTTGTTATTGTGCCACCTATTCTTCATGTTCATTCTCGATCTTCATCGTCATCGTCGTAACGGTAGCGTCGTCCGCCACGAGTCCAGCAAAATGGCGCGAAACAATAAAGCAGAAAATTCCAACGGAAACTTTTTCCGTTTCTTCTATCTGGGAAAGCTTTCAGCTTTCAGCTCGTTCGACAATGTCGAACGTCGAACGCTATACCGGTAACTACATCACCATACATCATAGATAATCCACGACAATGATGCAGATACTCATCCTGTAGCACAGAACTCTCCAGAAGATGACTTGGGACGAAGGAGCATCGTCAACGCCTGAAGTTGGAGTAGGCGACGACAATGGACTCGACGCTCCACAAAGCAACACCACAACCACCACCAGTAGTAGTAGTAGTAATACTACAAACGATCGCATCTCCTTGATGCGCCTCTCGGATGCCCCGCGCAATTACACCGCCGCCACGGCGTGTCTCCGCAACTTTTGTCTCATGAGCGTGCTCTTTAGCGCCGTACCAGCGGCCGCACTCGCGTGTCTCTCGCTGGCCACGGCACGGCTCGGATCCACGGGAGCCTGGCAGAGCGGCATTCTCTACCTCACGTACACGCTGTCGGCGTGTACCGGAGCCACATACGTGGTCAAACGCATGGGATCGCGGGATGCCATGCGCCTGGGCATGACGCTATTTTGCGCCTACATTGCAGCCTTTTCCGTCGCGACAGTGTGGCCCTCGTCGTTGCAAGCGGCAGCCTGGACGGGTGCGGCACTGGGCGGCGCTGGATCCGGATTGCTGTGGACGGCACAGGGCGTATACTTTTCGCAAGCGGCAGAAGAATACTCGTTACTGTCGGGACGCGACTGGGAAGCGTCCACGTCGTCGTTGGCGGGAATATTTGCATTTTGCTTGCTGGCGGAAGAAACAGCACTCGACTTGGCCAGTACCTTTTTGATTCGAGTCTTTGGCGTGCCTTGGAAGTTCATTTTTGTCATGTTTGCCTTGGTGGCTGTCACGGCAACGGCAAGCATGACTGTCGTCAAGCAGTATCCGACAGAGATGGCTCCGGTGGCGTCGTTGGCGAGTATTTCCTACAAGGCAACGGCTGCCTTTCGGCTGCTGGCGAACGATTCCAAAATGAAGTATTTTATAGGCTTGAATGCTGTCTTTGGATTCGCGGGAGCTTTTCTAAACTCGTTTGTGTCGGGCGAAGTGGTACCCGTCGCCTTGCATGACTCGAGCTCTTCTTATGTCGGTCTCTTGGTTGCCATTCACGGCGGAGTGGCGGCAGTCTGTTCGCTCATATTTGGACAGTGGTCGCAACGAATCGGCAAGGGACCGATTCTCATTCTCGGCGCCCTTTCTTTCGCGGCCGTCGCCGTGCCGTTCTTGATTCAACCGAATCTGCAAGAGTGGACGTGGGGTCTCTTAATTATGGTGTACGCCTTTCAGGGCATGGGAAGGGCGACTTTTGAAGGGACTCTCAAGGCTATCTTTGCGGATTACTTTCCAATTGAGAAAGAGGGTGCCTTTGCCAATATCATTCTGCAGAATGGCTTGTCCAGCTCCATCGCCTACGTCTTGTCGTTTCGCTTGAGTTGCTCTCATCCGAGTACGTACTGCATCGAGTACCAAGACGGGAGCTTGCACGATATCTTTACGTTTGCAATGCTGGTGGTGGCCACAAGCGTTCTTGCTATTCTAGGATATTTGAGGGCTTCTGTCATCTTTGCAGCAGGTGAAGGAAAGGATGAATTATCCGCTTATCGAACAATGTCAATCATGTCGTATCGAAGCACTACCGGTGACCTGGTGCCTTTTGATAGGAGCACCTACGATGCCCTGGCGTCGACAATAGCAATGGAAGACGACAAGAACAACACTGTCGGCATTGTATGACGGCACCCTCTGCCACGTTCTATGTGTAAATTATATATAATTGTCACTCTCTACTAATAATCATTCTTGGGGCTACAACAGCGGGCTCCATAAAAGGCTGGAGTGATGGTACACGCCCACTATATTCGGGCATCTCGTTGGCAAAACATCTAAAGCGAACGCTGGCGTCCTCTTCCAGACTCACTGGCACGGAGGTTGGCCAAGCGGTTCTGGCTCATGGAGCGCTCAATCTGACGACGCATCTCGTCAATGTGACGGTTCTTCTCGGCAATCACACCATTCAAGCCTTGGACGTGACTGTTCAACTCGGTGACTTTGCGCTTGTAAAAGTCCACGTCCGACGAAATATGAATATCAAGACTCTTGGCCAGCGACATGGTGGCACGCTGGTCGCGCTCCATCTTGATTTTGTCTTGAGTGACGCGGGAGAGCTTTGTCTTGACCTGATGGAGTTCCTGGTCCAAGAGGGTCGCCTTTCGTTTGAACTCTGCAGCGTTTCCAAACGCCTCGTCGCGCTTGGAAAGCATAATGCTGAGCTCGGCGCGCAGCCCGGCTTCCGAAATGGCCGCACGAGAGGTGTCACGAGCTTCGGTCTTGGAAACTTCAACAGCACACAGGAGGTTCTGTCAAGATCGTACACAAGGGGAGTCTCGTTAGTTCAGTTGCAACACAAAGAGGTGAATGCGTGCTGCGTGCAGAACGGGCAAGATGCAATGCGATACGTACCGTGATTGTAGCGCGATTCTTCTCTTCCGCCAAGCGATGACGGATGAGCTCAAGACTCTTGCTTTCAAGCTCTTCCTTGATAAGCTGTAGCTCACGCGATGTGTTCTCAAGCTGGTGGAACGCACCCAAGCCGGCGTGGATCAAGGACTCGATTTGGTTGCCCAGGAGCATTTTGGTCGCATTGTAGGCTTCTTCAATCTCCATCGTCTCGTCTTCCACATTTTTCCACGTATCATCGAGTTCTTGTTTCCAGCCTTCTTCGTCAGCACCACCCGTGGTGCCAGTAGAACTGCTGGACTTGTGGCGTTTGGAGGGTGGCGCATTGCTTGCAGCACCAGCGGCGTCTGGCTCATTTCCACGTTCGCGCTCCTTCCAGGCTTCTTTGAGTACTTTTTTTGCCAGGGAATGAGGCGAAAGCTCCTTTAGGGGAGGCTTCATAGATTTGGAAGGTGTGGCCTCCCCGGTATTAGCAGTAACAGCGTTCATCGTCGTTGTCATGGTGCCAGCGGCAAGAAAGTGATTTTTTTCCGATTTTTTTTCTGTTTTCCTCACAGAGACGACTCGTTCGACTAATCACTGTTTTATATTCGCTTTGGCGCCCCGTACGTGGTACGTGGTCCATTGGATAGCTACTATAGAAGGACAACGCAGTCTGGAGTAGAGAGACTTGCGGGAGCTCCTCCAGCAGCTAGTAGACTAGTTTATCGAGGCAAAGCCAGTCAGAAACGAATATATATTTCTGTTTACACAACACATTATAAGATGAACAGGTAGAAGCGGACCCCAGGCAGTTCGATTTCAACACGTCGTTAATACGCAGCAGTAGAATTCAAGCACCCCCCTTTCCTCTCCTTCAACTTCTTTTCCGTTGCTGTCCAGACGCACCCGTATTGTTAACGATGTGAGTCTGAATGTTGGGCTCGCTCGGAAGATCAAAATCACTGACAGAAAAGGCCGCAGCTTTCAGCATTTCCATGGAAGAACCTTGGCCCAGCAGTCCGCTCATAGCAAACAATTCCGAGTTCTCTTGCATCAGGACTACCTGGGGGCGGGGTTCTGGTAACATGCCAACCCTGGCATTGCGCGCTGACTCTTCTTCGCGACGGACTTCGTCCATCGCGTTCTTGACGGAAGCATTGACCTCTGCTGTCGTTGTGAGACTACTTGATTTTCGGTGACTCCCACCGTTCCAAACCTCCGATAACGATATAGAAGATTCGCTTGTCAAATGGGAGGACTGCGTGGACTGAGCACCTGTGCCCGAGCTACTTGCTTGAGCACCTGTACCCGTGCTGCTATGGCTGTGGGATAGTACGCTGGCGGCCTGAGGGTTGGAGTGCAAACTGTATCGATCGGAGTTTGTATAGGATTGACTGTTGTTGCTTTCGAAGCCAGTGCTCAACATGCTGTCGTTTCCTTTTGTCATCATGCTGTCGTTCCCCTTGAAGAACGAAAAGGTTGAACTACCCATACTCATGTCAGCAACACTCCCTTCCGGGAGCATATCGATTGTTCCCATGGTGTCTTGCGACGCCATCATTCTCTTGGACTCGTCCATTAGTTGCGACCCTCGCAGTTTGCTAAAGGAATTCAAGAGTTCATCCATCCGCATGCTATCACCACTCTTGGACCGCATCATTTCGGTCCTGGTCGTAAGCAAATCGGGGGAATTCGACGAGTCTACAGTGTATTTCTGCTGATGTCGTCCCTCTTCGCCTGTACTCATTTGAACGTGCACTGGCATGGAGACCTTGTTCGTATCCAAGGGAGATTCCTCCTCCCAGCGGGTAACGAAGAGATGAGACGCCAACGCAGCGGGTAGCGGACCTTCCTCCGAGGACGAGATGGGGATAGGCTCAAAGTCATCTTCCTCTTCAGTCACTTCGATCACTGTTGTGGGTGTTTTCTTGGTGAGCCATTTAGAGTCTTTTTGCTCCTGCTCCATTTTATTCGTATTCTGTCGCAAGGCCTGCTTCGCTTTCTCCATGACCGTGTCCTCGTCAACGGTAACCCACACGTCGACGCCATTCGGTACGCCTAGGCTTTGAGCGTCTGCTGCAGCTGCCTTTTTCAGAAATCGCCCATGCTCGTTCAGAACAGAATCGACAATCTCTCGGGCGATCTTCGCCTTGGTTATGCGGTGATTCGTCGATAAGTATTCGTTCTTACGATCCGCAACGCGCTGCCGAAAGCGAATGTTGCCTTCGTGATCGTTCGGGCCCGAGCCGCGGCCAAACAGGACATCCGCAGGGTTCAATTCGGTCACAAGGGTCATCGTAATACTTGCTTCTTTAGTTCGTCGTTAGTTGGATTTGATCCGTGGTATATCTCGAGATGGAATGTAACGCACCGGGGAGACTTCTCAAGCAGTATTACGTAAACTATGGTCCGGACAGGAATCAGTAAACAATCGCGGCAATCGCTTGCTTCTTGCTTCAGGCAGACAGCAGCGGTACGGATCAGATAGAGTTAGTACGACTAAAACTAACGACAGTAACGTAAGCAGCAAGCCGAGCAACCCAAAAATTGTCCTTTTGCGGCTTCTGTATCGACCACTCCGTTAATTGTTAATTGCGATGACCCCCACCTCCACCTCCACTGGCCTCCAGGTGGTATGGTGACGCGTTTTGCTACTTCCTGGTCGTTCTTTCTGATCATTTCACCGTAATAAGTGTCGGACGCCACGACCAAAAATATAGCATTGCTTTCATCACTTATGCCGGATGTCCCTAGCCGTCTGCTTCTTTGGCGTGCGTCGGTCCATATTTATTCTTTGACGTATGTCTTTTTCTCATCACGATTCCAATGATAAAATTGTGCTACGGTACAGTAAGCCGAGAGATAATTGCCCCCTAAGAAACAAGACCGAAGAAAAACCGCGACCCTCTATATTGTACTCACTGACAATTTCAGATTTACAAAGAATCATCCTAAACAGCGTTGCTAGCTAAACCGGTACTGGCTGCGACTTAAGCTAAAGGTGTTGAACCTGCCGTGGTTCCGGGTTACACTCAGATCTCCACCAACGATCTCACACGACTACAAAGCCTACGACCATCTGCCAACGCATCTTGCAGCAGCTTTCAGTGGTCTTCCATTACTTACCCATAAACTAAGTAGTTCATCTTTAGGATTGACATCGTTTCATCAATAAAAGGATACTGTACGTTGTATTGTTGCTCGATACCATAGCCATACCGATACCGCACCGACCACTATACCGGTACTGTTTGTGCATGATGTAGTATGATGTGCACTACGTAACATACGACTACGCATGTAATACTATGTCAGTGCAGACCCGGAAGAGCTCTGGCCGTCTATACGCGAAGGCATAAGCCAGTACCATTACCATACGGTACCGTACCGGTAGTCTTACCGTACATCATACAGCAGTTTCTCGAGCTATCATGCTATCATGTCGTATTAGACTATACAGGTGGTAGCTGAACATTTTGTTTGAACCTATGCAACTCAAACAATGTTATCGCTTCTCAACACGTGCGTAAAAAAAAAGCTCATGTCTGCCCCATCCAAGCTAGCTATGTACAGAGAGTAGAAGCAAAGCTACGATAATAGAGTCAATCAGTTGTCGGCGTACTAGTCGCTACTACTACAGTAAATGCTATACGAGCCAAGTTTGCAAAATAAGGACGTTACCAATGCATTGCCTTACAACACATCCTTCAAGCTCCCTTCCTCTTTCATCTCCTGAACAATATCCAAACCACCAATCAAGTCTCCATCCACGTAGAGCTGCGGAAAAGTGGGCCAGTTAGAATAAGTTTTGAGACCCGCACGGACCTCATCGTCTTCCAAAATATTGAAGGCATCGTAGGAGACGCCTTCGGCATCCAACATTGCAACAATTTGTCGGGAAAATCCACACTGCGGAGCCGACGGTAGTCCCTTCATGAACAGCATAATGTGATGGCGCTTGACCAGCGCCGCCAATCGCTCGTTGAGAGATGGTGCAGCAGTGACAGCATCCGAAATATCGAGCTGTTCCTTCAAACTAGCGCCGTCTCTGGATTCTTTCATTTCCTTCAAAATATCCAGTCCGCCCGCGAATTCACCATTCACGTAGAGCTGTGGGAAGGTGGGCCAATCAGAAAAAGTCTTTAGTCCCTGGCGCACAGCATCGTCCGTGAGAATATCAAAGCTTCCAAAGGGAATGGATTCTTCTTGCAGCATTTCAACGACTTGACGGGAAAAGCCACAGCGGGGTGCCGTTGGACTGCCTTTCATAAACACCATGACTTCCGACGATCGTACCAAGCGATCGAGTCGTTTGGTGAGCTGGTCCTCGGCAGAAGTAGCAGTCGACTCGACACCAACAGCACCGCTATCAGTACCGCTGTCCACTGCAATGGGAGCTTGCATCAAGCGCTGAACTGCGACAGTCACGGCAGCAACGTCTTCGCCACCTTCAATCTTGTCGAGCGTGGTTCCGGCCGCATTCAACAAGACAAAGGTTGGTACGGCCGTGACGCTGTACGTTTCAGTCAAGGCTGGACAGTCTTCGGCTTGGACACGACCAAACTGCATCTTATGTTCGGGCGTGGCTGATCCAGCCATGGCTCCCAATACCAAATCCATGGGGCCACCGGCCACCGAAGCTTCGTGCCAGTCGGCCCAAAAGAGCAAGACGGTCTTTAGACCTGGCGCAGGAGGAGCAGTGTCCGTAAAGTCCTTGACTAGAGTAGAGGATGCCATCTTGCTGTCTTGTTCTTTCGTTCAGTAGTATACTGTTAGTGAGATCAACTTACGAGTCAGTCTATCGTTTTCACAAGTACAGTAACAACAGAGGTGGTAAGAATGTGGGAATGGCCATGGTCGCTCGCGTCGGTTCGTCGTCGATCGTATCGTCGCCGGTTCGGGTCGTTTCGCGCGCTTTTTCCGTTTCTGGTTGTTTTCTTCGTTTACTCGTATTTCTGGCGCCAATATACAGAAACGACGACGACGACGACTACGACGTATACTATCGCGACGACCGCACCTTGCTTAGCGGCACAATGCACAATATACCGGTAACGTTGCACGGCTTACACCATGACGAGCACGACGGCTGCCAGCAAGGAGGCCTTGGATCCCATGGATCTCGGGGACACTCTAGAGGGTTTTCCTCTGTCAGCTTTAGTAGTAATGGACGCCGACGATATGCTATTGGAGCAGGAAAATAGTGGCCCAATGGCAGAGAAAGCCGATCGCTTGCGTCGGCGAATCAGTGACGACGGTGATGGAGCGAGAAAGCGTCCACGACTCCACCAACCAGCGACTACAACCACAGAGGTGCAGGAAGCGACATTACCGGTAGAAGGAATGACTACTAAACAGGAGACTGCTTCGATTCCTCTCCAAACATCGACTGACCCAGGAGACGGTCGTCCTCCCCCCAATAACCGCATTAGTCTATCGCCCAAGAGCCAGCAGCAGCAGCAGCAGCGAAACTCCAAAAGTTTGAAGCCACCATTTACACGGGAAACAAGGAGGCCACCCGTTTTAGTAACGCAAGTGACCAACGATACCGATACGATGCAAGCGGAAACGGATCACGCCGTTTCCAATCAGAGCGGTCTCAGCTTTCCATTCGTTTCATCAGTGCCAACGAGAATCACTGGTATTCTTTGCATTTTTGTACTATTAGCAGCAGTCGACGTGTTCAATGCATTTGCTTCCCCGCCCCCTGCCCGACTGCACCCCCACTTGCTGCTTCCCCGACACTACCAACAACGACTGCTACTAGCATCTACAAAAGAGTCCAGCACGCTGCCAATCTTGACCGATACGACGTTGCGCGAATTTTTGACCGACACGGCAGGATTTCACTTGGCAATGTCTCCAGCATTCTTTGGGTATTACGGTTACTTGGGGGCTCTGGCGGCTTGGGAAGAAGGTGTGGACGACAGTATTCTGTCTGCTGCGAAAATTCACTCCCTAGCGGGCGCCAGTGCTGGTGCTATGACGGCCGTTCTGTTGGCTGCCGGTATGAAACCCCGTCACGCCGCCAAGTTTTGTGCCGGCATGACGGTTGATCGCTTTGCCGACTTTCCCGGCTTGTTGGGCGTCTTTCGAGGCAACAAGGTCGAACAAATAATGTACGAGTATTTGCGAGCAGAAAAGCCGCACGCCTCGGGATTGTTGCAAGATGCTGATATATCAGTCGCAGTCACGGCCTTTGATCTTCAAACCATGGAGAATCGAGTCTTGACAACTGGGAGCATGGCGCGGGCAGCGCGGGCGTCCGCATCCTTTCCCTTTCTATTCATGCCCGTTGGTTGGAAGGATCAAACTGAGAATGACAATTGGAAAGAGCATGTATTTATTGATGGCGGTATCGGTGATGTGGCTGGACTCCGGGGTCTGACGGAAGCGCTGTCCAAGTCCAATCATAGCAGTAGCCGAGTAATTAACTTGTCGGTTGGTGCCTTTTTGGGAAAGCCACCGGGCCCGTCAACTGTGCCGGGAAGTGCGACAGTTCTTTCCATTTCGATCCAGAATCTTCCCATGTGTGGTCCTTGGGCCATGGCCAATGGACCAATTGCAGTTGATGCTGCGCACCGAGCAATGATGGCCACACTGGATCTGCCGCTGTACCACGGCCACGAGGCTAATCACTTTGAATTGCACATTGATGCTTCTTCCTTCTGGTAAGGCGAACAGCAGACTCGCCTACGAATCTCTACTCCCCATACAACACTAGCTAGAATTGTTCTAGAAAAGAAATCCCTTATACAATGCATTAGATCATTTATGATTCAATCGACTTGTCTGGTCGGTGCTGGTCCAAGGTGGATACTTGGGCCAGTATAGGGTTGGCAGCCGACTAAACCAACCACACCCGGCCCGCGGCGCATGCTGGCAACACTACTCGAGGCGCTGCTTCCAGTCAAGCGGCTCTGCTGACTCTGCTGCAACATCACCTCGTCTAATTCCGTGATTCGAGCAGCAAACCCGTCCACGAAGCCTTCTAAAATCTGGCGGTCTTCAATGCCCATCTTCGATTCCATCAGCAACGTCTCTGCCAACAAACCCGCCGAGCGATAGCAAGAACGAGCTGCTTCATATTGTCCCAAAAGCTGCTTGACTGCACCCTCTCTACCACAAGCCAAAGAGTTGTTGTAGATCAACTCCTCTGCACTGATCACAGCAGGTAGAGTCTCGGTAATGTTCTGCGAGTGCGAGGACAAATGCAGCTTGGAAATTTCGGCAGTGGCAGCATCTGCACGTTCCAAGACACCACGAAACTGACCTTCGACCCATGTAGAAGTGACTTCGCAACGCCTCATCATAGCTTGGACGTGAGCGAGTTGCTCATTGCTCAGCCTTTGAGTGGACAACCCGTCTAACTCAGTTGTGACTCTCTCGGCAGCTCCAACCGCACCCTTGAGCATCTTGAGTGCCTTTAAATAGCAAGAGAGAGCCTCGCTAAAGTGAGAGCGGATTACCGCAGGTGTTGGTTTCATGGCAGCCTTGTTGCTCGACATTAAAGATCCCTTGTTGACGGGTGTAATCTCACGAGATGGCATTCCAGCTGCAACCAACGGAGGAGACACGGCGATAACAGCAAATGGCATTTCGTCAGCGTCTTCGTCCGTCTTGGCATCTGCCATGGTCTTATCGGTAGCCGAAGACGAGCGTCTGCGGCGTGCAGAAGCCATGATTTCTGTGGAACTCGAGTCGTCTGTCACGGCACCATTGTCGTGATCCACGCTCTCTTCCACGATACCTTCCATCGGAGAAGCTGAAATGAAAGAAGAGGCACCCCCTTCACTCATCATAACGAGACGCATGGCAGTATAGGCACGATTGTCTCCCAAGTGGGCCACGGTAATGGCACGGCGGCCGACATCTTCCGATGCGGCCAGCATTTTGGTTGCTGCAGTGATTTGAGCCTCCAACTCATTGATACTCGTCGCTCCTTCGTAGGTTATATGCGCCCTACCACTCAGCATGCCCATTAGGGCGCCACCCGTACCGGGGCTCGTGCTGAGCATACCCTTGGACTGCTTGACGACCATGTAATCACCTCGTGTGGAGAGAACGGGACTCTTATTCACGTAAAAGCGGGGAGAGTCAGGAGTTGCATCGAGTCGGGGCGATCGGGAATCCTGCTGGCGGTATGTATCGCTGAAAGTCGGTGTTGTGTTCTTTTCCACCATGACAAACGATCCTTCGTCATTCAATATTGACGTCGATCCATCATTCCGACGGCTCGATTGGGAGATTTCCACAGCTTGCGACTGCTTGATCATGTGTGTTGTACTCGAGTTTTGTGAAACAGAATAGATTGGACTAGCACTCGAGGTGGGTGGACTGGGAACCAAGGGAGTCAGACCCCGAGAACCTCCTCCAGCAATAACGCGTGTCATTGCCGTGGACTGCGGATTCGATATAGGTACAGATGGGGTCGCCCCAACAGGAGGTACAAGCAGTTGTCCAGGCACGGGTACTGTTTGGTGTGTCTGCTGGGTAGGCGCCGAGGTGGCTACAGTAAGTATAGTATCCGAGGCCAAAGCGACTCCGTCATTCTCTGGTATTGTGCCCAAGTCCAAGCCAGGTCTTTCGCAAGTACCTTTGTCCACAGTCGCAACTCCTTGACATCCAAGAGCCACAAAGGCGTCACAGGCCTCGAAGAACTCTTTAAAGCCCGCGCGACTGAGAGGATTGCGATTCAACAAGAGACGCAGGAGGTTGACGCATTCCTTACTCACTCGAACATCGGGAGGAAGGCGCACTGCCTTTCGTTGAATGTTACGAAGCAAATCAATATGATTCTCGCCGTGAAATGGAGGCCGACCAGCAATCATTTCAAACAAGACTGTTCCTACACTCCAAAGGTCTGCCTTGGCATCGTATCTGAATGTGTTGAAGGAGGTGTCAGTAAAGAGCAGTCATCAGTCAAAACACAAACGAATACAACCATTAAACTCACCTATGATGCTGGAGAATCTCCGGTGCCATATACAAGGGCGACCCACACAAGGTCTCAGCCAAGGACGCTGTTTGCAAGTGTCTCGCAAAGCCAAAATCCGCAATTTTGAGCACAAACTGCCCCGAGTTAAAGTTGGCTTCGGTGCGCTTTTGTTCCGCTTCCTCAGTTTGTTCCGGATCGTTGACTTCATCCAGAGGCAAGGGCCCCGTCAAGAGTAGATTCTGCGGCTTGATATCCCGATGAATAAGCTCTTGCCCCCACAAGAACTTGAGGCCAGCCGACAAGTCGCGCATGAGACGCCGTGCTAGATTCTCGGTCAGTCGACCAGTCTTGCGGGTTCGTATTAATCGCTGCAAGTCACCGCCCCCGCAGTATTCCAGGATCAAGTAAAAGTGCCGTTCCGTCTTTTGCACATCGTGGAGGCAGACAATGTTGCGATGTCTGTACGTTCGGAGAATAGATATTTCAATTTCCAAGTTTTGCAAGACCTTCTTGGTGAGTTTTTCAGATATTCGGGTAATCGCCTTGATGGCCACCGTATCGATTGTAGGTTCCGTGCAAGGCGTTGAAGAGGGCTGCCGGACACCCTTGTAAACGATTGCAAAGGAACCCGAACCTAATTTTTGCTGCAGAGCATAGCCTGCCACCATTTTGGCCTTGTTCGGCTGATGCTGCTGCTGCTGTTGCGAGATTTGCACGAACGAATGTGAAGGGGAAGGACCGCTCATTGTGTGAGTGTTGCTGCTGCTACTGCTGAGTCGAATCGAATCGTTTTGCTATCTCGGGTCAATAGTGTGCATGGAAAAGGTTCTGTTGTCTAGCGCATCGATGAAAGGGAGTGTAAGGCGGTGGGTAAGTCTTCAACAGGGCCTCCGTAGTCGTAGTATATGGACGTTATTGTTGTCGTCTCTCGTCAGAAAGAATCAATAAGCCGTCGAGAATTTTGGCAAAGGAAAGAAGAACGAAAGCAATTCTGCTTCACAGTGGTGGATAGGGTTAGGGATAAGCACTCTTTTAGTCACAGTGGAACTCCTGAATGTCATAGATGACGTCATGGTGTCAAGGAAGCGTGTTGCTCGCTTCCCAATCGTCGTCGTCTCCCACGACACGCGGGAATCTCACCACGATGATGATGAAAAAAGTGCACGCTATAAAATATGTACAAGCTTGCTTACTCTTTGGTGTTCAGGACGAAATGCTGACTATGGTATCTCGTGCTGATATGGTTACAAGGTACGGTTCGCAGGATAATGTATGGGAACTGCTTGCCTTGCTCTTGGCTCCACGTCTGCCGCTTTTGTTCTGTGAGACAGAATCTGTGAGACAGAAAAACAATCCAGAGAAGAAGCGGGCGCGAAACGTGGGCCACTTCAACGTTGCGTCGACTGACGTTTCGAGGCGACATTTGACATTTCCCCCTCTTTTTACTTTTTATCAACGTAATTAGATGATAGTAGTCGCAGCAACCACGACTTTTAGCTAACGTCTAACTAAGTAGTCTCCATTACAATCGTTTGAATGATCCCGGATCAGTCTTGGTTATGTTATGGTGCAACGGCCGTGTATGGCTTGAAACGAGACATAATCCCGTTTACTGGCATCCTACTACTTAAGGTCCTTTATCGCCGAGATGAGTAACAGGTACCATCTAATATAGAAGGAGTACAAACATGGACAACTATCTCAAGACGGCGACACTGCCAACACGGGGATCACAAGGGGTTCATCCTTCTCATTGGCCCCGGGCAGCAGTGTTTGGAATTCCACTGTATCGTGATCAGTAACGTTGGTATCAGCCAACTCGAGGTTCATGAACGTCCGATCAGGATCGTTCCCAGTCCACATTGGTCCAACATGCCAGGTACCAACATGCAGCTTGACAAAATGACGAGGTGGAATACGCATGGCTTGCAATCCTTTAATACCAAGATGGTCACCAGGCTCGTGAACGACGAGATAAAAGTCCTCGGTAGTCCCCAACGCGCCCAAGCACTGTGTCACTTGTCGATGGCGAGTGATCTGACTCGCACGCATGGGACGCCCTCCCGTCAGCTTCATTAGATAAAGCCGAGGGGAGCCTCGGGACAAGTCAAGAGACGCATCGCTCGTCAAGGGGTCAAACACATCACCATCCAAAGATTCCGATATAAGCTGTCCGTAGGGAGCAAAGTTTTCCTTGGTGGCTGTTACAGCTCTCAAGGCTAGCTGTTTCCCCGAGCACCAAAGGCGACGAAGGTTGGCGCGCCACTCGCACTCTGGATCATTCCAGTTGTTGATCTCTTCTTCAAAGGTATCACGAAACGCAATGTGCATTGCATGCTTTCGGGACATGTCCTTGATGAAGTGGCGACGGTCACTTCGTAGGGACGCAATGGTCGCCACATCGGGAAAGCAAGCAGCTGCTACAGTCGCGTCTTCGAGTGACAGATTCGCACCTTGACCCAATGAAGGATAAATGGCACCTGCTGCATCTCCGATAAAGAGGACTCTGTTGTCCAGAGCCGAGTAGCACGTTTCGGTCTGTTGCTTGCGAGACCAATGCGCCTCAGCACCATGACTCTTTAGCACCTGCAAAACAACCTTTCCCATGTGATCGGGCTCAGGATCACCGGCGGCAGGCTCAAACAAACGCACCAAGACCTCGGTGGACTTGACGGCATCGTCCACCTTGCCACCATCAGCTAGCTTGACATTGCCAAAGACGCCGATAAGGTCTTCACCCAACTTCATAATTCCGACACGAACATATCCAGAGGCCGCCGCTACGACGCCGGGATTGTTGGCATACGCTTCTTCTTGGAGAATGGCCGCTGTATTGGGCTTGTTGTAGACGCGCCACATGGGGACATCGTCCGTCAGGAACGAAACGTCAACACCTTGCGCCACAATGCGAAAGTCGGCACAGTACGGTGGACCATAATAAGTTGGAGTGGGAGCCAACTGCTCCCGAATGGCGGAATACCTTCCATCTGCGGCAACGACTAGATCCACGCCCGTCACCCACTCCTCGACAGGTTCCTCTGCTTGCCCATTTGCATTGGCGTCGTTCTCTTTGTAACGCAACAACTTGACGGCAAGTGTCTCTTTGCCTTCTTCCACAACAACTTGAACCACTTTGACGTTGTATTCGGTCAGCTCATCAACGCGCGTCGCCTCATGAATCTCGTTCCAACGCGCCACCAGAGACGGCACGGCCGCATCCCCCGACGCCACCACATCTTCAAGGTGGTAGAGTATTTCGCCCGACATGGTTCGAGCACTCCAGTTGCGCATGGGCGATCCTTGCAACGCATGAAACGCCTCATACAATTCGGGATCACATTCTTTTATAGATGCCAGACCATTGTGATTCATCAAGACGTTGAGTCCGGGCGGGGACGCGTCCTGGTAGGTGCGCAATTCGTAGGCTCGTACTTCCAGCTCGGGATCAGCACGCTGGCGGAGTTGCCGCAACAATACATTGGCTGCGATGCCCGCTCCGGCAACCACGACCTTCATTCGTAGGCGTTACGTTACGTTCTGTGTGTAGTTAGTAAGTAGTTGGTATCCTTGTTTGTTGTTGTCGGCTGTGAACAAATGTCTCACTCCAAACATTGTTGTCCAACTGCTGGTTTCGTGGAAGGAAGAAGTCCAAACTAACTACCTGACCGTACGACTTCCAAAGATCGATCTCATCCCTGCGAATCTTCGACGGTGTTCTTGGATTTTTTCCGGGTTTCTTTTTCAAAGACAGAAGTGCATATGCTTGATGCTGGAAGGTGAGGCGCGCGCGGGACTTTGCTTTTTGGCGGCACGCACATGCGGTTCACGGTCAAGCCCACAGCCCACGCGGTTCACGGTCACGGCCATCGCATCGCATCGACGACGCCGAGGAATATAATAGTAGTCGACGGTAAAGTCGCAGGGTATTAACATCAGTCTAAGCCCAATACATGCTAGCCAGGGTGACCATGGTGAACGTAGCCAATCGACGCAGCCGAGGTGCCTCTTCCAGCAACATAATGTCCATTGGGGTAGCTTCCGTATTAGCTTTGATTGGCATGGCCGCGTGGTACAACAATTTTGCAAGCCTGCAGTCCGTCACGGACCTTGCTTCTCTTTCGGCGCTCTCTGAAGCCGTGCAAGCCAGCGGTATATCCTTGATTGGTACGACCGATATGGGCGCTGCGCAACTCAAGAAATGGCGCAAGGCTCTCATCAAGGCCTGCGAGGACGCCAAGTCGCTAGAGGACGTGGAGGCCCTTTCACGCATTAACAAGAGCCTGTTTTCCCTGCCCACCACCAGTAGCCGGATCGAACAACCGCGAGACGAACGAGCCGTCAGGCAGTGTAAACGCATTGTCTTGGACTTTGGTGCCAATATAGGAGACACATCAGGGAAAGTGATTGATGCTGGATTGGTTGGTTGCAAGCGGGACGACCTGAAAAAAGAACTGACGGGTCCAGTGTTTAATACAGAGACTCGCATTTTTGAAGATGCCAAGAACAATCGACGGAACCCATTGGTTCGCAATTTCAAGCATCTCATGGAGAGCTTTGGTCCGCTGACGGGTCCAGAGGACTATTGCTATTACGGTGTTGAAGGAAACCCGGTATTTGTCGATCGCTTACAGTCCCTGGAAGATTTCATCATGGGCATTCATCCACGACCGCTTAAACACATACACTTTTTTACCTTGGCCGTTGGTGCGGGTGAGGACGGCATGACCAAGTTGTATCTAGATACAGTCAATACCAAAGAAAACTTTTGGGGGAGCAGTATCTTCAAGGGTCACCAAGACGTGCAAAAGAGTGCGACGGCGCAAAACACAACGGCCGAATTGGTGGCGGCCGACGTGATGGGTTATACCATTGGAAGTCTCATGCGCAAGACCTTGATTGCCTTTGATCCTGAAGCGTCGCCTGAGGAAAAGACAGGTGGTCACTTTATTCTCAAAGTGGACATTGAAGGTGGAGAATTTCCGTTATTGGCGCAAGCAGCCGAAGAAGGAACGCTCTGCGAATACACTAAAATGGGAAATCAAGCTGATCTATACATCGAGTTTCATTCGCAAAGGGTAACTGGAAGCAACCCGCTGTTTGGAAAGATGAAGGGACACCGGCAGAAACTAACAGACTGTGGAGTCACGTTCCGCAAAATACAAGCTTGGTGGGCGTAAGTGTCGTTTGTTCTGTGCCGTGTACCACTAATACGACGCCCGCCGACATTGATGTGGAAGGAAGGACTTATTCAATATTTTTATAGGAATCAATATCTTGCGGTGTTCGTTAGTCTTTTATTTTGAGTCACTGCTGGGAGTCCTAGTCTAGTGTAGTTCTTCTCAGCATTCACCACAAGTCGCGGAAAGCTATGATCTTTATGGGCTCGCTCGACTCACTAGCGCGTCGTCGGTCGTTGAAGTGATTTTATTTTGGCGCGTACAAGATACGTTTCGAAAAAACGATTGCCGCCTGCCTCACATCTCGTCTCGCCTATATTGCGTAGACCATGGCGGCCGTGCTGGATCGATAGAGGCTGCACGTAGCACGTACAATACATACTTGACGACATCGTCTCCCCAGAAGCGCTTAGTTCGCTGCAGATCGTCCTTATCGACAC
>Ga0307981_1001392_pt1 | contig 21771 bp, 24 predicted proteins | sample OrgLakmetagen987_FD_201849 | JGI IMG/M metagenome (GOLD analysis project Ga0307981, IMG submission 201849) | Saline water microbial communities from Organic Lake, Antarctica - #987 | ecosystem: Environmental > Aquatic > Non-marine Saline and Alkaline > Saline | place: Antarctica: Organic Lake... | reverse complement strand
CGGTGGTCAGTTTTTGCTGCTCAGAAACGTCAATGCAATCGACCCACGCACCTCCGATCGATCGGTGCTTATCCTGGTACTGGCCATTGAGCGAGCGAGCAACAAACATAAGCTCGTGGTTCCCCATCAGGCAGTGCACATAATCCGTGGCTAGTACCCAGGCCAGCAATTCTTTCGATTTTGGCCCACGATCAATGACGTCACCCAACAGAAAAAGTCGATCCACTGCCGAGTCAAAGCCTGCCTCAAACAGAGCATTTTGCAGTGCGTCATATTGGCCATGCAGGTCACCACAGAGCCAGTCCGTACCCTTCGGGTTTTGAGAAATAAACGTGTGAGCCGTCACCTTAGAAACCAACACAGTTCTCATCAATGATGAAGGTCCGCTATTGCACCCAGAAAATCTGGATTGTCTAAAAATTCCTGCCGTACCTCTTCCTCAATTCTTATGCGTCGTGCCGGGCCATTTAATTCCAAAAGTGTCTCGCACACGAGGACGTTGGCACGATAGACAGACTGTATAGCGGAGATGAGGGCGTCCCGAACCTGCGTAGACATCGTTTCACCTCTTGCACTTTCAATGCGGTTTCACATTAGCGTCATTAGAAACAGATACGACGGACTAGCTATAAGCTCACTATACGTATAAGAATATTAAAACCAGGAATCGCCTTGATGGATACGGTTGACTGGGGGTAAAACGTAAGCAGTGTTCACTTTGCAATTCCTAGGAAAACAGCCAGGCAGCGCTCAACCTCTATCAGCGCATCTGCGTCGATACGGCCAAAAGCTGTCCCTACTTTGTCGAGCCTCACCGTCACAGCCTTGTCGATCATCACCTGCGAAGGCTTCTTTAAACCGTTCACGGCGTTTGGCTGGATGGTGATGCGCAGCAGTGGCGCAGAAACAAGCGTGCCGGTAATAGGCAAGACCGTTGTACTTGTGTGCTCCCTGAACAGGTCAGCCTGAATAACCAAAGCAGGTCGCGGTTTTCCAAAGTCCCCTTGTACGGCGATAGTGACGAGATCACCACGCTTCATTCTGACCAGCTCTCAATATCATCCAAGGCTTGATCCATGAGCCGCTGCGTAGCTTCGTCGGCGCTATCGGCCTGAGACACAACCAGGCATTGGTGGCGGCACTCTTTCGCAAAGTCGGGGCGGCGGGTGTCTGGCACCCAAATCTGAATAGGTCGAAGCCCTGCCATGCGCAATGCGTCGCGGTGCTTTTGAACTCGTGCATTAACACGGTTAGTGGCCATAAAAATTCCCCGTAGATAATGTTACATGTTACATGTTAAAGTCGTTACATGAAACGCGCTTTTAACCATGGGACTGCTTAGAGGTTGGGGCAGCTGCATCCGCTCAAACTCGACCTGCAAGCCGGTTTTTCTGGCTTTGCCTTGTAGCTCCACTCCTTCGCCGCTGCACTAGGCCTTATCATCCCGCCCACCCCGGCCTTTGTTTCGACTTCTGGCTAGTTTTTCCTTCATGGTTTTGGCAAAACAATCTAATTCACTACATAACACCCGTACGCAGCGCCGTCAGGCCCACTTCAGCTTTTGCTTCACAGGAACACTCGAACTCACTCTGCAATCCCCCATGAGTACCGTGGGTACTGCCAATCTAACTGAGTTCTATGCGAGGGCGATGCATATCACATGCAGACAGTTTGCGCCTTTGCCTATGCCGATTCTCAAAGCTGCGCGAATTTTTTCACCAGGCTGTGGTGTCCACTCCCCAGGAATTCGACGCTCATGAAGCGCCGCAACAGCGTGTCGACCGTTACAGAAAAGTGCCAACCGCCAAACCCTTACACCTTTATACCGCTTGGGTAGCAGCTCAACACTGAGCACTGTGAAAACATCTGACCAATAAGCCAAACGAAGGTTGGGTCCAATATTTTCAGTCATGGGCTACCTCCTGAATGCTGTTCAAAGTGCGTTCCAGCTGCTTGATATACCACCCCATACTCTCACTAGACGGCTGTATGCGATGTGTGAGCATTTGTTGGCATACCCAAGTCTCCAGTGCCTCGTCATTAGAGCGTTCACCACCCAATCCCAAGTGAAGGATCAGCTCGCGTCCCGGAGCGATTTGAAATACACCACGCAGCGCACTGGCTGTATTGCGAATAATTCGGCGTTCCCGCGGAAGCAGGTTCGCCACTGGAATAAAGTTCATTGGAAAATTCGGATGCAATTCGGCGCTCATCGAAAACCCCCTGTCTGTGCGTTATTTGCGGCGCGATATGCTCTGCAGCAACCAGCCCAAAAGATGCGTTAGGTCATCTTTCGATTACCTATAGCTACTAGAGTAGCGACAAGTCATCATTCTAGAGGGGCCAATGTTTTTGTCAAGCAACTTTTGTAGATCGTGCGCATCAAAAGATGAGGCAAGCACTCGAAGCTGCTAAACTAAGCGCTTTCTAAAAAGGGGGCTCGAATGATTCGGTTTCGTTTGAAAGAGTTAATAGCAGAGAAAGGTTTCAAAGAAGATCGGCGCGTAACCCTGGATGAAGTTGCGAAGGAAACAGGTATTCATCGGACAACGTTGTCGAAGATCGCTAACCAGCGTGGATACACAACCAATACCGACATTCTAGATAAGCTATGCGCTTTTTTTAGCGTCCCTTTGGAGGGCGTTGCGGAGTATCTGGATGATGAGGAAAGTCAGAGTTAGCTCAGCATGCTGCTGAACATCAATTTCTTGCCATTGGGGATCCTGGCACATAACAAGAAAAAACAGCCGAAAGTACACGCGCCTGCGTGAATTTTGAGGGGCTCCGCTCCGCGTGGTGCGCTACTTTTCACGCAGGCGCGCCAGTTTTAGGTAGAAAGGGCAGCAGATGCTGCCGACAACAGATCTTATGGTAAACCGACCGGCGCACCCGGACGCTCACGCCCCGGCAATCCCCCGGTTTTGCGCTACCCTTTACCGCTCAAATCCCAGATTTGCAGGAGCAAAACCCCACTGTGCGACTCGACCAATTACGCCTGTTGTTTGACGCCGGCAACCTGATGGCCGTTGACATCGTGCCCGCGCCCCTGGAGCTCAGGCGCGGCCCAGCGTATACCGACTGGATGAAACACCGAGTCGATAGCCAGCAAGGCAAAGCGATTTACGGTCATCGCATGTCGGTGGTTGAGCCGGTGTTCGGCAACATCGGCAACAACAAACGTCTGAATCGCTTCAGCCTGCGGAGCAAAAAGAAGGTGCAGGGTCAGTGGCAGTTGTATTGCCTGGTGCACAACATTGAGAAGCTGGCGAACTATGGGCAGTTAGCGGCATGATGCCAGGCTAGAATATGGCCAGAAATAGGCTATAGACAGTCATGCGTAGAGTGTTCAGCGCCGGATATCGATAATGCTGTGGTGTTGCCAGCAAATGATCAAACTTGCGCCAGTTGACCGCGGGGTGCGAAAAAACAACAAAGCGGCTGCGGATTAGGCTCTGAAAAAGGTCGAAGACAATTCTCGATCTGAAATTGGTTAATAAACGATCTAAAAATAGCGCCTATTCTTAAAATCTGGGGACTCATCATCGAAAGCACACCCAGATTTTACGTAGGAGCGTCATCAAAAATACTCGAGGGTTTTCCTACAGCCTTGTATGACTCTGCGGAGAGTAGTTATGGAAATTGATGCAAAGGTATTAGCCATATTGTCTGTATTAAGTAGCGTTTTTTTTCCGCTTTTTATTTTGTGCGTATTGTTGTGCTTTGAAAAAAGAAAAGCCATAGAGGTTGTTTCACATTACGATACTTTATTAGGAGCAAAAATAAGTCAACGTGAACTGAACCAGATCGCCATTTTAGAACCGGATTCGCTTGGTATGATTTCTTCTATACTAAAGCTTATTCATTATGTTCCTTTTCTCCCATGTGCAGGTGTTTTAAAGCATTTAAAAGATTCTTTAAAAAAAAGTAAACGCTTTGTTGATAAGTGCAATGAAACAGATAATTATGTTTTTGAAGCGAATGTCGGTGAAATTTTGGCTCAAAGAGATGCATGTATTACATTTTATTTTATGGCAGAAATGCTTACATGTAACTCTCTGAAATATCGTAAAAGATTTAAGGCATGGGAGCAGGACTCAAGTTACGTAAAAAAATACTTTACTAACTTAATTCCAAATTTAATACAGATTAGCCATAACGATTAAAGGCATAATCGGGCAGCCGGGGGTATCTAACCCCAATGTCATCAACTTAAGCCCCAGAAGTCCATTATGATCCTCTGAGTCACCAAGATTACCAATCGTGAGCCTATTATTGAATCGACAGGCGATTAAAATCAGAGCCTAACCCGAAACCAGCGCCAAAGACCGTCAATGGTGCATTTGCCGGTGTGTCAGAGCGGTTTAAGCGTTATTCAGGGCAAGAACCATTCGACCGGTGGCTGGCACAGTCTGTCAGGAAGTCTTGTTATACGCCGCCGGGGGGGGGTGTCGGTCAGCGAGTCGGCTTGTACCGAGCAGTTGGCAGGCGTGGATGTCCTGCTGTACGGCACAGACCGTCCGGCCACTGACGTTTTCCAGGCTCAGGGTTTGCTTGAGCCGGCGGTAGTCGGTTTCAATGCCCCAGCGCCGGTGATACAGGTCGGCAAAGAGCTCGGCGGGGAAGGCCTCGGTGTCCAGGAGCGAGGTGGCCAGCACTTCCGTTTCCCCGGTGGGCAGCGCCACCCGCCGTATCGTGAGTATGCCCATCATCTGATGAACGGTCCAAGGCATCGCGGATGCAGTGATGGTCTGCATTCCAGCCCACGTGCGCTTTGGTGAAGACGCAGATCCGCGCCATCTTTTAGTGGATCCTTGATGTTATCGAGTAGCATTCCAACCAGCGGGCTCGTGGGTGGCTCGCCTGTTGATAAATTTTGATATTTTGCCCAATGGAATATGGCAAATGGCGGCAAGATTTAAAGCTGGTACGCGGCTCTGGTACGCACTGGCATGTTAACAATAGTCAGCATTTGAACCTGGTAAAACCTGAAAACCAAATCCCTAATTTTCCCTACTCACATCACTACCCATCGCACACGCGCCCGTGAGCGTTTCCGAAAGTTCGGGGGCCTTGGTTACCAACCATAAGCAGCCATTCTGGTAACCACAAACAGCAATCAGGCCCGCCAATGTGTAAGCCCTTTGCGCCTGGTGCGCGGTAAAGGTGCGCAGTCAGACGTGCGCACTGGCCAACAATATTAAGCATTAGAACCTGGCAAGTGGCAGCAAGATTTCAAATTGGTACGCACTCAGCTTGCTTGGGTTTGATAGGGTTGGTATGTTCGGAATTGTTAAGGTTGGAGCGCACCCAGCAAGCTGAGTTTTGATAAGGTTTGCGACTGGTACGAACTGTTGGTACGAACTCCGTATGCTAAGAATTGCTAAGGTTGGAACCTTATAAAACCTAACATTTGTTTTCGCCAAAACCTGTAAAAACCTGAAACGAATCCGCCGCACCGAATCAGGCAGAACGCCCCAGAGATTCCGACAGCAAGCCGCAGGCAAAGGCGCTGACAAGGCCGTGAGGGCCGTAGAGCTTTGATTGTGCGCGACCGCGTAAGCCAGCGCCTACAACGCTTGTACGTTATCGCTGACGACTTTGTAAACCTAAGCCGACAACCCTGTAAGCGATTACCTACGCTGCCTGTAAGCGGGAGCCTACACGGCCGAATTAAAAGGTACTCCCATGGCCCGGCCAGCACGGGGAGGCAGAACCGCAACGCCTGAGAGTTTACCCGCTGGCCACGGGGCATCCGAAATCTTCGCACACCCGCGTTGCCGGTTTTTTTGTGTCTGATGAAGTTTCCCGCATATAAAAAGAGCCGGTCCCGTCACTGCGAAAGTTTCGTAGTCCGCGTAGCCGCCTATGCCAACACCCTTGCGAACGGTTAAAATTCGCTTACGCGTACGTAGTGCGCAAAAAAACCCGAAATCACCGAAATCACCGAAATCACCGAAATCACCTACCACTATTAAGCTGGCCCTTGCCATTCGCTAGTGGTTAGCGTTCAATCGGAAAAACCGGCTGAACGGTGATCTTCCCGCAGGGAATTTTCACCCCATTAGTTCATGCCCATGCTGGGCGTACACAAGGCGATTAAGTTCGTTCCCGGCCTGAAGGCCGTCCACCGGATGCCCTAGACGGGCACCGCTTAGCTTCGCGTTAAAAGTACACAGGGAGGTTGTTTTATGGCAGGGAATCAACTGTTCGAACGGCAGTTACGTCACTTCTCGCCCCATACTTACAATGCATTGACCAAGATGGTTATGGCCATGGCCGCGGTGGCAAAAAACACCGGAAAGAAGACGTTGTTTGGTCGTGATAAGGGGCAGGAATCATATTCCAAATTTTTGGAAACACTGAAAGTTAGTCTCCAAGCCATGATTTTGGACAGACTTATTCAGGAATCAACGTCGTCAGAACAAGCGGTCAGTGTTCTTGTCGGAAAACTCAAAGAATTCGAGTTAGCCCATCCAAACTGGCAGGATGCATACGCATTTTCAGGGTGTTTTTTCATAGAAAATCAGACTGATGCGGTAGTTGTAACGGAGCGGCTGCGAGGAACTCCGTGAGCGGTGTACCTTTTAGCCAGTCAATCAAGTTCGTTCCCGGCCTGGCGGCCTTCCACCGGACGGCTTTCAGCCACCGCTTATTTCAGCGTTAGCCGTTAGGAGAAAACTGTGTACGGACACATCATCTTCATCGTTTCTATGGTGGCTGCAGTTATTTGCATTTCCTACTGTCCAATGGCGCGCCAAAACGGCTGGCCAGTTGGAGAAATTCTGAGCAAAGATGGGGCAATGCCTAAAATCGCTGCTTTCATTACAGCGCTATGGGTAGTTGGAAAATCTTTCATGGTCTTTCAGTGGTGGAGCCCAATAGTTATTGTAGCCATAGGCTGGCTCGTCGCTTTTATCCTGACAATGGCTTTGAAGGAGGGCGTTCAGTTTGTGGGAGTACTCGGAATATTTCCGGCACTAGCTTTTACTATCCTGTATCTGTCTGAGTCGAAGCCATTTGGGATGCTTCATGCGATTTTCAGCTAACCAATCGCTCAAGTACGTTCCCAGCCTCAAGGCCGTCCACCGGATGCCCTAGTCGGGCAGCGCTTAGCTTCGCGTTAAATCTACCGAGAGGTTTCATGAAATTATTAGCTGTAATCGCAATCTTTTTTTTCGCTACAGCTTCGTTTGCCAAGGACTCGTGGCCCGAAGCTGCAAAGAGATCATACGTAGATCGGTGCACTCACAGCATGCAGGCCCAAGGCCTTGTTCAACCAAAAGCGCGGTCATACTGCTCATGTCTCGCTGGAGGCATGGAGTCAGAGTTTGGAACGAGTGAGTACGAGACTATGATGAAAGCCCAGCCAAACCCCAACGGAAACTCGGCAGATAAGCGACTCTACGAGGTTGTGGCGGCTTGCGGCAAAAAGCTTTAACAAGTCCGGCCTGAAGGCCGGATCGTGGCGCAGGCTGTTGGCATCGTTGCCATCGGCATAGCCGCAGGCACTCTGGAAAATGCGCTGGCGCAACAGGTCCGTCAGGCTGTGGTCAATATAAGACGGGTGTCGCCAATCCTCGATAGCTGAGGCCAGGCGCTCAATCAGGCCGGTCTGACGATCCACGCCCTGTAGCAGTATGGCCCCAAAGTCACTGGACAAGGCCCCACCATTAAAATCGGCGCGCACCGTGAAGCCGGCGATAGCAGGAAAACGGAGTTGGGTTGGGATAGGATGGCACGTAGGCGGTCTCGTTTAAGCTTCGTACGAAGCGTTATTGGCGTAACTCCAATTATATCAATTGGTTAAGCGAGATTATCCTACTTTTTTGAATAATCCGGGCTAGAAAGGCAACCAGGCAAGCGGTGAACAGACTGAATAACCGACCACGAAAACGGCTGGGTTATCGCACACCGGCAGAAGTTTTTTAGGGCGAACACTCAGGAGGCTTGGATACGAGCGGTGCTGCACTTAATACCTGAATCCAAGTAGACAAGGAGTTCAAATGTTAGATAAGTATAAAAGATGGAAAATTATGAGATTTAATGTTGTTCTCGTATCACTGCTGCCATTGCTTATTACTGGATGCGCCGCAGTTTCAACCGAGGATATCGAAAGAGCCAAAGCCGAAAGCATTCCTATTATAGTAAGCAAGCTAGATACAAGCCGCCCAAACTCAGCGGGTGGAGTAGATGTAGAAGTTAACTTCATGAACACATCTAATAAAACATTTAAATATGTGGTGCTTACGGTGTTGCCGTACAACAGGGTCGGAGACGTAGCTCCGTCAGAGATTGGCAGAAAGACGTCCGCGCGCCTCAGTGCTACAGGGCCTATCCAACCTGGCCAAGGGGCCCATAGTAGTATTTGGTCGAATATCTGGTACAACCATTCAATCCACTGTGTGGAACTTACCGGAATCGAGTTGACGTACATGAATGGCAGTACAGAGCGCTTGGTGGGCCGATACGAATTATTTAAGACGCTAGGGTCTGTTGACAATTGTTCGTAAGTCTTTGAAAGGTAATAGCAGGCTCGTTTGATGAAGTTCCACAACAACAACCATACGAGCCCGCAATGCCCAGATACATGCTCACAGAGGAGCGGTGGTCCAAGCTAAAAAATATTGCTTCAATTCAGTCTGTATAACAGAGCAGGTCTGCGCAAAACAGTCGAAGGCATTCTCTTCAGAATGCGGACCTGCGTGCCCTGGAGAGATCTGCCAGACCATTTCGGCAAATGGAATTCCGTCTACAAAGTTTTCAATGACTGGTCGAAAAAAGGCCTCTGGAAAAAGCTCTTCAACGTGCTAAACGTAGACTTCGATCTGGGGTGGGTCTTCATTGATGGCACCTATGTAAAAGCACGCCAGCACAGTGCCGGAGCCGCGGGTGGCTACGACGAAAATATCGGTAAAAGCAGGGCTGGCGACACCTCCAAGGTGCATTTGGCGGTGAATGCTTACGGCCTGCCGGAGGTGTTCACCATCACGAGTGGTCACATCAATGACTGCACTGAAGCGCCAACACTCATCGAAAAAATTGACGCTGCGCAGGTGCTGATAGCAGATAAAGGCTACGACAGCCAGATAATACGTGACAAGGGAGAATCCCTCGGAATGAGCGTTATTATCCCCAGAAGGAAAAACTCGATAAAGGGAAATAAGGGGCTCGACCGGCATTTGTATAAGCTCAGACATCTGGTCGAAAATGCGTTTGCCAGACTCAAGCACTATCGTGCCGTTGCCACCCGATACGACAAGCTGGCTCAAAATTATGAGAGCAATGTATCATTGGCTTGCGCATTTCTTTGGCTACCGATGTGAATTGTCAACAGACCCTAGTTGCCCGGTACGTCGGCCAAGTTAATTGTCGCGCTATACATCAATTTTTGATGTCCGAATTTATAGTACCACTACCCAGATGCATTACTAAAAAAGATGACTGATAGCCACGTCGAGGCCTTGAGTCGCCTGGTCGAATCCGGTGCGTACCATCCAGGCTGGACTCAACTCATAATCAACGGCTAAACGTCGGCGATTTCGTGGCCGATCGTTGCTTAGGGAACCATAATGCAAGATTTCGGCAGACCATTGGGCTTTCCCCAGCCCTACTCTGGCTCTCATAGCTAAGCCAGGAAAGGCGTCTCTGCCTGCAAAATACGCCAGCGTTGGTAAGATCGAAAACTGAGTCTGTGTATTTCCCCAAGCCATACCGATAGCTGTTTTTACCTGATAATCGAGTTGATCGTCTTGGAACTCTCGGGCCCATCCAGTGGTAAATTCCCATGATAGCGATTGCTCGATTGCTGAGCGTTTTTTTATTGCTGCTAAGGCAATCAGATCAAGTCGCTCGATTGAGACACCTTCATTGCGAACTCGTAAGGCTGTATCTAGATAGCGAAAACTATTCTCAGTGGCTAAGCCAAGACTTCTACGGGAACGATCAATCAGGCCAGGACGAAAGCGCAGAATAGTACGAGGCGCAGTATCATTCTTCCACCCAATTGATAGCAGCCGTGACCGTTCGAGGGGCACTGGAACTTCGTGAGGCGTTGCAAGAGGTTTGGCGGGTAACCGCATAAGCTCTGGGTAATCCGTTGGCGGCGCGCCAAGGGTGCGAAATTGACGCCGATATATAGCCTGGGCTAAAGGTAGCAACTCAGCGCCATTTCGAGCAACCCAATCGGCTTTTTGAGGTGCCTTCAGTAGTGCTTTTAGAGCTTCTCTCTCAATACTTGATAGCGCTTGGTAGGTGGCAAACAAGGTTTCTGAACGAGCCGGTATTTGGCTTCCTCGGACTATTAAGTCTTGGTCACGCAAGTTGCGGATAACACTCTGTGGAGCGGTGATGCCAATGGGGGCATGGCCTAGTTTCACTGGGAAGGCGATCTTCAGTAATTCTTGAATGCGAGTTGCACAGTTACCCCAAAAGAAATTATATGGGCGATCAAGTGCTGCTAGCTCAAATACATGGTAAAGCAGCAACCGTTTGTTATCCGGATGAATAGCCAGTTCATACGTCTGAATCGGCCGCTGATCTACCTCAATGTATTGATGGATTATCTGATGATAAGGTGCAATTTGGTACTGACCTGCGATAGTTGAGAACGCGCCGGCTGCGGTAATCGACAACATGCTTTCGTTATTATCTAGAGGTGCAAGAAAAGTTAGGGTTCGAGAAAAATAGGCATCGTTATTTTTTCGAAAAGTCAGGAATATATGACCGAAATACGACATGGGTGACGAGACTGATGGACCGGCGAAGGTTAGATCTACGGAGTCGGAGGTCATGACCGACATGAATGCTTCCAACTTGGGGCACTCAGACAAGTCTAACGGCTGGTCGAATAAGCCGGTAAGCTTAAGGTAATACATGCGTGCCGGAAACCTACACTTCAGATCCGATACGGAGCCTGCTAATAGCGCCTGCATTTCAGCATTTGGGTCAACTGGGACTTCAGTCAAGTAGAAGGATGCGACTGCCTCGTCGTTAGTAGGCGCCTGGTCGACTAGCAATAGATTGCGCCAGAGAGATGCATCCGAATTGGCGAATAGTGGTTGTGGCACTAATGCCAATACCAACACAAAGATAAGGCTGAAGTGCTGATTGACTGGATAACCAGGCAGAGATAACGCGAAGAGATTCAGTTTTAACAATAGTAATCGGCATCCGTTAATCTAGAATAAAGTTCATAGGCACCATCTGTTGCCTCGGCGATGCGCTGGAGACATGCCTGATCAAATTGCGAATCACGCAACTGCATCTGCCGCAGTAGGCTCACCAATCGAGGTCCTTTGGCGTCACGAATTTCATAGCGCAATTGATGGGCGTTTTGAAGGATAAATCCTGCTAGGTCTGGGTCCAACCAAGTGTCTAAACGTGCTTCTTGAGCTTGGGCGGGAGTAAACACTCCCGCCGCGATCAGAAAAATAACCGCAATAAGCCTGTTAGTTAATTTTTTGATCCAAGAGGTCATCAATCGCCGTTGGCTTCAGCCACTTCCTGCAACTGGATAAAATACGAACTGGGCTCATATTCAAATGCTGCCCCAGAAATCATGTCTGTGGTGGAAAGATCCCAAAATATGCTGAGTACTGTAACTGGATCATAAGACTTAGTGATGTCGCGACTAACCGCCTTGTAGCCTTCCTTCTTGATTAAAAATGCATCTTTTTTATTCTTCTTTACACTGAGCGAGACTGGAGTCATCCCAATCAATGCACCATCTAGATAAACTTCGGCGCCGCTTGGCTCACTGTTAAACGTGAGTGTTTGATTAGTGCCAGAGATCAAAGTGGCGCATCCCGTCAAAGCTAGTAGTAATACTGCGGATGTTACCAGAGTTAAAAAATATTTTATTTTGCTCATGCATGACCTCAATTCAAAAATAAAGAAAGATATGTGAATAAAATTTCATCCACAAACCAGAAGCTTAGGGACAGTAGCATTAACTATTGGCAACTTCATCAAATTTTAGAGTGGTCTGGGTAAAAAACTGTTGCGATCAAGTAATAGGCTCAAAATCGTATTACCGGACGCATACTTCATGTCAGCATTTTCTCCAGATCCAGATCCAGATCCAGAGCGCTTGGTGCTTTCGTGGCTGAAACGTCTAGTTTGCCTTTACTTTTGCATTCGTCTATTGCTCTTCAGGTCACAGCGTACAGTGAACAGCGGTTGGGGCCTCCCTGCCGGGCCTGTTGGATAAACCCGCCGGACAAACTGGACAACTAGGCTGACAGAGGGGGCTTACGAAGACTTATCCCTAGTGGACGGCAACGTTTGTAAAGCCCGATAAACTGTCATTCGTGATACGCCCATGTCCCTGGCAATCTGGCCCTTCGTGCTTTCGTTTGCCATCCGTTTGCAGATTTCAGCTTCGTCGACCATTTTTGGGCGGCCCTTATAAATTCCTTTTCGCTTTGCAGCCTCAATGCCGGCAAGCTGCCTCTCCTTTATAAACGTTAGTTCCATGTCCGCGACCATGCATTGTCAGCGGCAACAAAACCCATGTTCAAAGCAACAAACATGAAATAAGTTGCCGGTAGCATGGATTTTTGCCCCTACATCTGAGGTATAGAGTTCTATGCGTGAGTTCAGGCCCAGTGCCTGCCATATGGAATTCTGTGCGTGAGTTATATGGAACTCTGTGCGATAGATGATTTACTTCTATTTTATGATCAAAAAGCAACCTAAAATGACGGAAATAAGGAAAGAATCTGTTCAAAAACGACGGATTTGGACGTTTTATATGGAATTCTGTGCGTTAGTTGGAGCAGGTTTTTTAACTCTAACGGTTCCACCAGGCTATCTATGCTAGAAATTGATAAGATTTTCCTACCAAATGGCTTTTTCAGGCTACGAATACTGAGATTGATAGATTTTCCGGTCTAGCGGCTCCATCAAACTGCCTATTTTGGAGCCGGTGGAAACCCTGGATGCTGAACTCAGCACCTCAAACCCGCATTAGCGGGTATAGATTTCTGTGCGTGAGTTGGGGCCAGGTATAGAGTTCTGTGCGTGATTTAGAACACTATCTAGTTGATTCACATGATCTTCTATTGCCCTCGTGTAGAGCAATGGAAGAACCAGATTCCCCAATGGAAGGACCATAATGGTGGCCTGGTGCCGCTAAAAACCTTCAATACCACCTCTGTGCCTGCAATTTGGGATCTACACTGCTGAAAGTGGTTCAACCTAGAGCGTTAAAACGTACATTGGGAATATTTTGACTGATAAACAGGCCAATAGGTCTATTTTTAAAGCCCCGTTATTTTGATCAGAAGAACTGCGGCCTGCACAATGATGCCAACGCGCTAGATAGAAGGTGGGCTATTTAAAAAGTGCGACAGGAGTGTGAAAACTGGAGTTCAGGATCGAAAGTAGAGCCAAGCCTCTCCTTGGCGGTCACACCACTAGGCAGGTGTCGCATTTTAGCCAGGCACAAGAGCCGGCATGGACCCTCAGTCATCCTGACCAAGAGACACACTTTCATCATACAGATGACGATCAAAATATCTATAAGCAGCTCTCAAAGAGCATCATCCGTGTCAATCAGTACGAGCCTTAATATGGTGCGCCCTGACTAAAATCTAACCGAGTATTGATTACATCTTTCCTATGTCCAATACTAAATATTAAACTCGCAAAATATTTAACTTTTTTTGAAAAACTTTTAGTACTAGTAGTGGATTTTTAATAATTACAGATGTATTGTTAATTTACTTCTGCCTACCGCCCTACTGGTGGTTTAGAAATAGAAGTGAGCAGGGTCATATAGACTTGTTTGTTCACCGCCACACGGGCGGTTTAGAAAATAGCAGTACGCAGGGTCACATTGACCTGTCTGTTCTCCGCCACACGGGCGGTTTAGAAAGTAGCAGTACGCAGGGTCACATTGACCTGTCTGTTCTCCGCCATACGGGCGGTTTAGAAATAGAAGTGAGCAGGGTCACATTGACCTGTTTGTTCACCGCCATACGGGCGGTTTATAAAATAAGTAAGCAAGTAGGTTTGTACAGACCTACATGTTCACCGCCACACAGGCGGATTAGAAGTAAAGAGTGCTCCCTGTGCATTTTTCAGGGGTTATCCTGAATAATATACAAATAAAGCGTTAGATGTTTTCCCTGCACTTGCAGGGGTTGATTGACTCAATACATGATTGAAATTCCCCGCGCTTGCAGGGGTTGCTTGACTCAATACATGGTTGATGTTCTCTGCGCGTGCAGAGGTAAAAGTGTTCAGTTCCACAAAAAAACGAGCAAACTTACTTAAGCCTGCTCGTTTTTTTGTGGCTGAACGTTAAATCTATGCCTCCGTCTAAGGTCACACCACTGGACAGATGTCACACTTTAGCCAGGTGCAAGAGCTGACATGAATGAACCCTCTTTCATCCTAACCAAAAACACTCTTCCATAATTCAGATGGCGGTCAACATATCTGTAATCGATGTCTCATTTTCTATAACAGATTGAATTAGCGTTCAGGTAATGATCGTTTTCTGGACGCTCCGACCAACGCCTCAGAAGACCGCTTCCGGCTTGTTTCGCCGTCCAACCGTTGCGCACAACAGGTCTTATGGTAAACCCAGCGTCGCATCTGGACGCTCACACCCCGACAATCCCCCGGTTTTGCGCTACCCTTTACCGCTCAAATCTCCAATTTGCAGGAGCAAAACCCCACTGTGCGACTCGACCAGCTACGCCTGTTGTTTGACGCCGGCAACCTGATGGCCGCGGACATCTTGCCCGCGCCCCTGGAGCCCGGGCCGGCCCCGCGCTGGAGCTGCCAGTTTCGCCGGCGCAACGGGGCAAGGGTGACACTGGATTTAAACCGCAAACGCCATGGCACCGACCAGGCGCGGATCTTCAACAGTCTTGATGCCGCCTTTTCAGCGTGCCAGGCGGTGGGGTTTCGGGCCGTGACGGTGCATCAGCGTTGAGGCCTTCCTGGAACAGGCTAGGCTTTTCTAAACCGGGTTAAGGCCGTGATTTGCTGACCCGCAATCACGTGCCCTAAAGCCGCCGCCTTTCCCAGCCACATCAACCCGAGGCTGTCGTTTTTGGGGATACCACTGCCCCCGATGTAGAGCTTGGACAAATGGTGCATGGCGTCCGGGTGTCCCTGGTCGGCGGCCAAAGCCAGCCAATGCAAGCCGAGATCCGGTCTATCCCCGTCGAGAAACAATAAAGCCAGGTCATTTTGAGCCTCCGCGTCACCGGCGGCGGCCTCGATGATCAAGTCGTGGTCCTGCGGGGCCACTGGCATACACAGCATCGGAACAAGATCCTCAAACGTGAGCATGGCTCGGCCCTCGTCGTCATTGTCCTGACGGGTGATCTGGCCTTCGGACAATCGCCGCCAGAGCGTCCGCTTGCTCAATTGCGTGATCCAGACCGCGGCTTCCACATTGATCGCTCTGCTCATCTCTTGCCCTTCAGTGTCAGTTGGCACAGTGAACGGTGTGCCATTTTCCGGTTTGGCACAGTGCAGGCAGCGCCATTTTAGCCTCCAGTGTTCCACAAGCAGTCTAGCAAATAATCGGGCTCGGCCCCCAACCCCGCTCACCTCAGGGTGCGGCACGGATACCGAGCCCAGACAATGACACTGGCATCACTATTGCTTGCTCATTTACTGTCTCTCACCTAAAAAATGGAATTGTGAAATGAACCATCAAATGCAGAAAATGCAGAAAATGCAGAAAGGTTTTACTCTGATTGAATTGATGATCGTTGTTGCGATCATTGGTATTTTGGCGGCTGTGGCCATTCCGGCTTATCAGGACTACATAAAGCGTGCAGCTTACACTGAGGTGCTCGGGGCGATGGCGCCTTATAAACTCGCAGTTGTAGAAGGTTTTCAGACTGGGGTTAAGCTAGAGGACATGGATGCGGCGACGGCAGGTGGTGACGCTACAAACTTGCCCAAAACAGCTGCTGTTTCTTTTGGTGCTGGTGGTGATGTTGACTCTCCTAAAGTAGCATTTAACAGCCTTGCGGTTGTAGATGGCGTAATCACTGCAACCCCTAATGCCTATAAAGGTATACTTATCTCTGAAACTTGCATCCTCACACCGGTTGCAGATGGTAATCGCTTGACTTGGACATATAGTGGTGGGTGTGTCAATGCGGGTTATGTCAAGCCATAGATAATTCTTATGAGAAGGCACACGTAGCCTAACCTGATTTCCAAAGGCCCGGTGGTTGCGACCCCGGGCCTTTGTCGTTTCTAATGTGTGTCTTCGCGGTTACGGTGAACGAAAAGTGGTAGCGATGCTTATGCGATGACGACGCACTAGAGCTGAGCTATTCCTGAAAAAAACCGGCGTGTGTGCCGGTTCGGACCAGCTGCAATTCCTCACTGCCCATTCGGTACAGCAGCAACCAATCCGGCTCTATGTGCGCGTCTCGATACCCCTTCCAATTCCCCCGCAACGGGTGATCCTGATGCGATTCGGGTCACGGCGTCTGACGAATCAGAAAACTGAGCAACGTCTTCAGTTTCTCCAAATCTTTGCTTCGTTTTCGGGCCTTTTCCACGTCCTTTTGAGCTGCGTCGATTGCACTGGCGTCAGCGTCACAATCCCAGGTCGTCAAACAATTCCTGTTCGTTTCTAAACCGTTTTCCCTGACCGGCTTCCAGCTCTTTCACGGTTTTGGCGTTGGGCACCTGTACCGAAAACGGCAACCGCTGTTCGTCGGCAATCCGGAACATCAACAAGCGGATGGCGTCGGATACGGACAAGCCCATAGCGTCCAAGGCGGCGGTTGCCCGCGCCTTGGTATCGCTGTCGATTCGGGTGCGCACCACAGAGTCGGTACTCATAAACACCTCGCGTTACTTGTAGCATCAATATAGCTACAAAATATCATCACATTCTCAGCCCAACGCAAGTGTTTGAGAAGCCTCCGCCACCGCCCCAGTTGCCCAAGTTTCTATATTAAGGTGTCACCAAAAACCATTTTTTACCGATCCTCCTGAAAAAACCAACGAGCTGGTCGATTAACCATCGCTTTAGATATTTTTTGAAAAAAATCACGGCAAGACTGATTGGAAGCTTGGGAAAAGTGGTTGGAAACTTGGGCAGTAATGGTTTGTATATTGGTTTAGATGGTTTGTAACTTTGAAAATCTTAGGCTGACCCACCCTCAGTAGGCGGTAGCTTTTGTAAGGCACGATAAACCGTCATTCGTGAAACACCCATGTCCCTGGCAATCTGGGCCTTCGTGCTTCCGTTTGCCATCCGTTTGCAGATTTCGGCTTCGTCGATCATTTTTGGGCGGCCCTTATAAATTCCTTTTCGCTTTGCGGCCTCAATGCCGGCAAGCTGCCTCTCCTTTATAAACGTCAGTTCCATGTCCGCGACCATGCCCAGGGCCGTGATCATCATTCGACCCATTGCACCTTTCGTCGTGATGTCTGGCTCAAGGATTCTCAACGAGGCGCCCCGAGCATCCAGCTCATGGACTAAATTCAGTACGTCACGCGTCGAACGACCGAGACGGTCAAGTCGATGAACGACGAGCTCATCATCACGGCGCAAGAACTCAAGCACAGTTTCCAGTTCGGTGCGCCCATCGCGCGAAGCACCAGATACCGTTTCGGATCGGATCACTTCGCAACCCGCGTCTGTCAGTTTTCCGATTTGAATATCTAAATCCTGGCTGGCACTGCTAACACGTGCATATCCGATACGGGGCATAGTGTTTTGTCACATTAGGGTGGTTTCGATAATGATACTGTAACAAAATACATTTAACACCCAATAGTGACGCTTTTAGGTGTCACACTGCACCATCCCTTATGGGTGTACTCTATTGTGACGCTTGATGCCAAAGTCGAACGGGCATTAATAGTAGAAGTGAATATGCTAGATCGTCACCGTTAAATGAACACTTGAGCACGCAGTGCTGCTGACTACTGATATTCTATGCAATCGCCTGCTGAAAATGACATATTTTTCAATGATTGGACAGGTCGGGGATGACTGTCATCCAGTGGGTCACTGTTCTAACCATCAGACCCGGTTGATCAAATTAGATTTAAACGATTGGTAGTCCTGGACTGCTGATAGGGCACTTTTATTAAGGAATGATAATGACTCCACTACAAACGATACTGGCCCAGTTCAGGGAAATGACCCTATCCGAACGCGACAAGGGCACGAGCTTTGAGAACCTGATGGTTCAATATTTCAAAACAGAGCCCTTCTATAAAGAGCAGTATGCCGACGTGCTGTCATACTCGGGCTGGGTTGACCAGTACGGTGCCGAGCGTGGTGTTAGTACGAAAAAAGACACCGGGATCGACCTGGTCGCAATCACCAGTGATGGTCAGTTCCACGCCATTCAGTGTAAGAACTACTCGCCCGATTACTCTATCCGCAAGAATGACATTGATAGCTTTTTTACGGCGTCAGGAAAAAGCTTTTTCACCTACAGAATTATCGTTACCACCACCGATCAATGGACTGCCAATGCGCAGGACGCCCTGGAAAGCCAAAACCCACCAGTATCCAAGATTGATCTGCACAGTCTCGAAAACAGTGTCATCGATTGGTCGCAATACCGTGAGGACACCAAACCTGTTCTGAGGGCTCAGAAGACGCTGCGCGAACACCAGGTTGATGCTCTTAACGGCGCGGTGTCTGGTCTTAAAACGGCACACCGCGGCAAGCTCATCATGGCCTGTGGTACGGGCAAGACATTTACCTCATTAAAAATCGCCGAAAACATCGCAGGCAAGGGGAAGCGAGTGTTATTTCTCGTCCCCAGCCTTTCTTTGATGGGCCAAACATTGACGGAATGGACTCAAGAATCCGCTGTTCCGCTAAAGAGCTTTGCCGTCTGCTCGGACAGTGACGTGGGCAAACGCCAAGGCAAGGACGATGACCGTGTAATTTCGGGCATCAGCGACCTTCAATACCCGGCAACAACCAAAGCCTTGTCATTGCAAAAGCAGATGGCTAACCACCACGCTGAAGATGCGATGACGGTGGTGTTCTCAACGTATCACTCGATCGGCGTGATAAACGAAGCGCAGACCACGGGCAGTCAGCCCATCCCAGGGTTCGACCTGATCATTTGTGATGAGGCGCACCGGACTACTGGCGCCACCTTTGAGGGCGAAGAGGAATCTGCGTTCGTCCGAGTTCACGACAACGACTACATCCAGAGCGCTAAGCGTGTCTATATGACCGCCACGCCCAGAATCTACGGTGAAGATGCCAAGCAAACTGAAAACGTCACCTTGTGCTCGATGGACGATAAGGCGCTGTACGGTGAAGAGCTGTATGTCATCACCTTCTCTGAAGCCGTCGCCCGTAAGCTTTTGGTGGACTACAAGGTCATCGTTTTAGCGGTTGAAGAAGCACACGTTAACCGGCGCCTGCAAAGCCTACTTAAAGACGCTGACAACTCGCTCAAAGTCGATGATGCGGCAAAAATCGTGGGATGTTGGAAGGCGCTTTCTAAGCAGGGTTTGTTTGAGGTAGCCGGTCAGCAGGCTAATCCGATGAAGCGCGCCGTGGCTTTCTGCCAGGTCATTGATAAAGAATATAAAGGCAAAAACCACAAGGTCAGTTCCAAGCTAATCTCAGAAATGTTTGGTGCTGTGGTCGCCCAATATCAGGAAGCAGAAATCGCATCCATACGCGAAAAAGACCCTGATGCCCCCCTGGACTCAGCATTGACCATGCTTTGTGCCGCCGAGCATGTAGACGGCACGATGAATGCCAGCCAGAAAGAAGCCAAGCTGGAGTGGTTGAAGGCGACCACTGAAGACAACACCTGCCGAATCCTGTCCAACGTACGCTGCTTATCGGAGGGCGTCGATGTGCCTGCACTGGATGCGGTGCTGTTTTTAACGCCCCGTTCTTCTCAGGTTGATGTTGTGCAATCTGTGGGCCGCGTGATGCGGCTGGCCCCTGGGAAAGAACTTGGGTACGTCATTCTTCCCGTGGTGATTCCTGCCGGTGTTGAGCCAGAAGAGGCGCTGAACAGAAATGAAACCTACAAAGTTGTCTGGCAGGTCTTGAACGCACTGCGGTCACACGATGACCGCTTTGACGCCATGATCAACAAGCTGGAATTCAACGGCAGCATGCCCTCCAAAATGGAAGTGGTGGCTGTGGCTGACAAAGTAACTCCAAAGGCCACCAAAAAATCCACAAAAGAACGCAAGGCTGGCCAAGCTCGCGGTGGGCGCGGGATTGGATCGAAGGAGCCGAATCCCTCGGCAGAGCAGGCTGAACTGGTCTTTGAGGTCGGCGACATTGAGCGTGCGCTGTACGCCAAGATCGTCAAAAAGTGTGGCAACCGGCACCATTGGGAAGACTGGGCAGATGATATTGCCAAGATCGCCAACACTCACATCGACCGTATAAAAGCGATCCTAGAAGATGACAGCCACATTGAAGAAATTGCGGCGTTCAATGCGTTCGCCGGTGAGCTCCGCGACGATCTGAACAATAGTATCTCTGATGGTGAAATCATCGAAATGTTGGCCCAGCACCTGATCACCAAGCCAGTGTTTGATGCGCTGTTTGAGGAATACAGCTTCGCCAAAAATAACCCTATGTCTCAGGCTATGCAGCAGGTCTTGGATAAACTGCATGAGCACCACCTGGACAAAGAACGTTACACCCTAGAATCGTTCTATGAGTCCGTAAAAATGCGCGCTGAAGGCATCAACAGCGCTGAGGGCAAACAGCGAATCGTGGTGGAGTTGTACGATAAATTCTTCCGCAATGCTTTTCCTCGAATGACCGAGCGGCTTGGCATCGTTTACACACCCATTGAGGTCGTGGATTTCATCATCCACTCGGTTGAGGATGTACTCAGGACCGAATTCAACAGCAGCATGGCCGATGAAAATGTGCATATCCTGGACCCGTTCACGGGCACAGGAACGTTCATTGCGCGCTTACTCCAAAGCGGGATCATTCCTGAAGACCGTTTGCCCGAGAAGTACAAAAATGAAATCCATGCCAATGAGTTGGTTTTGCTGGCTTATTACATTGCTGCAATCAATATAGAAGCAACTTATCACGGCATCCTGACCGGCAACATCACTGGCCAAGAAGACAGTGACGTGATCTTTGAGCCTGCATACGAGCCATTCAATGGTATCTGTCTAACCGACACTTTTCAGATGGGTGAGAAAGCCGATTTGGTCGATGAGTTGCTCGAAGTAAACAGCGCCCGACGCAAGCGGCAGCAGGAACTTGATATTCGCGTGATCATCGGCAACCCACCGTATTCAGCAGGACAAGAATCAGCCAACGACAATAATGCCAATGTGCAGTATTCCACGCTGGATGAGCGAATCCGCAGCACTTATGCAGCTCGCTCTTCGGCTACAAACAAGAATGCTCTATATGACTCATACATTCGGGCTATTCGCTGGTCATCCGATCGCATTAAAGACCGTGGCGTAATTGGCTTCGTCACCAACGGTGGATTCATAGAAGCAAACACCGCTGACGGCTTGCGTCGATGCCTGGTTGAAGAGTTCAGCAATCTGTATGTGTTCCACTTGAGGGGCAACGCACGTACTTCAGGTGAACGCCGCCGTAAAGAGAAGGACAGTGTTTTTGGGCAGGGTACTCGCACACCTATTGCGATCTCTATTCTAGTCAAGAACCCAGTATCCAGTGAGCACGGGAAGATTTACTTCCATGATATCGGTGACTACCTGAGTCGTGAGCAGAAGCTGGAAATTGTTTCAGAGTTCAGAAGCATTGCCGGCATCACCCAGCAGCAAGCTTGG
>Ga0307981_1001391_pt1 | contig 21779 bp, 16 predicted proteins | sample OrgLakmetagen987_FD_201849 | JGI IMG/M metagenome (GOLD analysis project Ga0307981, IMG submission 201849) | Saline water microbial communities from Organic Lake, Antarctica - #987 | ecosystem: Environmental > Aquatic > Non-marine Saline and Alkaline > Saline | place: Antarctica: Organic Lake... | reverse complement strand
TTAGCTTCCGTTGGAACTTGGAAGTCTTTTTGCTTTTTGTTCCTTTGAACCAGAACGGAGGGCGGCCGTTGGCTTTTGGTGTTCGCTGACAGCGAACTACCGTTACTAATAAACGCGGGCCGGCGCAAGCGACGTGAAAGGACGACGCCAAATTTCTGTGAGAGCCATTTTTCAAGACAACATCTCCTCCTCACCACCCAACCAACCAACCATGAGCATGAGCAGCCTTCACTCTTCCTTCAACCTTCAAAACGGTCACCCTACGCACTCTCAATCACTTCCAGGTGCCATGGAGACGAAAAAACCTGCAATCACTAGTCGACGACCCTTCCAGAACCTATCGGCCAACGCCACCGATCGGAGCATCACTTCGATGCAAAAGGTGAGTTTCAAACACATTTCCGGGTTTGTAAACTGCCCAACACTATTTCGTTGCATACAAGCATCCAGTCCTTTAGCTTGTATTCAACGTCACGCCTAAGTGTTCGAAATTTCGTCCCCAAATCTCGTTTCGAACTTAGGATGACGGAGTCTTGGAACAGTTTTCGCTTTTCCCAGAGATTGGGCGAAATGCACACGATCGACTCAAGACCGATGCACGACACCGCCAACTCGGAGCAGCATCAAACAGCCTCCTGCCGTTGGCGTGTCACAAATCAAACTGTTCTTCTTGTCCATCACCTTGTAAACGCTTTAACAACTCCATCAACTTTCACGATGACTGCCTCTACCTTTCGTATCCCGCTCTCTGCTCACAACCACCACCATCGTCGTCACTGCGCAATTCACCCTCTCCCTCAGGATAAGGCCACAAAACAGTCCATAGTTCCAAAGAACAATTTGAATGAAGACAACGACGAGGCTATTCAAAGCAAAGAACCTATGTTTCCCATCCGACGCTCGGATGACATCTTTCGAAGGCAAACAAGCGAAGTCGACTCTGACTTGGAAGGCATGTGGGCACTGAAACGTGCCAATCCTGTCAATTTGGACGATGACGACGAAGAGTCGCTGGAAGCCGATCTTTACCAGAGTCCCACAAAGCGATCACGCACCCAAGTGCTCAACTGGGAAGACTTAGACTCCTTGATGACTCTGTCGTCCGGAAGCTCGCATCTCGGTCCCTAATTTCTGCCGCTACTAGACTGCGAGTGCGGCGCCAAGAATGGCTGCCGGACTAAATTCGGTTGGTTCTGTTTACATACACAATACAACAAAGTACAATAAAAGCTTCACCATTACTCCATCACCTTATTTTTTATCTCTAGTTTGCTATCTACTTAACAGTGGTGATCGTTGTCCTGGGCTGCACTATGGTCAAGATTCTTTGGTGGCGGTCAACTTCAAAGGCTTCAACCCGTTCACTTTTCTTCCGTCACGCCGTTTCCAGGTGTTTGTTCTTGACTGACGTTGCATTACTGCGCGACACCAGCGAGCTGGCTGGGACAGATTGCAAAACTAGTATTCTCCCACTTAGTCCCGCAGCCGATACAAAGTATCCCGGCGCCAGCTGGGAGATATACTCCCAAATAAAAGTAGTCTCCCAGTTAGTCCCACAATTACGCGGAGATTTACTTTTAGCAGCTTCGAGAGGAGAGAGGCCTTAGGCCGTTTGACTGCTGCTTGTTCCGTCTTAGGACATGCATCCACGACAGAGACATCCGCTAGCCGATTGTTGGAGCCACGACACGCTTCGGCATTGGCACTGGTTGACCATTCAACAAAATAGATGCTCTTGGAAGTTTGCGCCCATGGATGCGATCAATCTACTCCAGGACGAATTAGACAGAGCTACCTTGATCGTTCTAGTCAATCGATTGTATCGTCTTTACTACAGAACCCACTACTCGTTTAAACTAGCTAGATGCATCGTCGATTGCTACCAGCAACAATTCCTTTTCGAGTATGCCACCACGTTCACATCCGAAAGAAAGAGGCATTCGATTGCTCTACGGTAGCTGCGTTCAATAGGCGCTTGTGCAGTCATACCACCTACAGCGACAACGTCACACCACCCTAAGAGCTGAGAGGGAATAAAGAGGCTATTGGACTTGGTTGCAAGACCCATTTATGAAGTAAAGGCATGAAGTACTTGGTAACACGACAACATACACCCTAGTGTCCATCCTTCTCCTTCTTCTCTTTCTTTTTCTTCTTCTCTTTCTTCTCCTTTTTCGGGGCGTCGTCTTCCACTTTGTCCTTCTTGTCGCCATCATCTTCCTTGTCCTTCTTTTTATCCTTTTTCTTTTTCTTTTCGGCTTTCTTTGCTTTCTTGGCCTTTTTGGCGTCCTTCTTGGCCTTCATGCTCTCTTCATTATCACCATCGTCGTCGCTCGTATCGGCCCCATCGTCTGAGAGTGTCGTTGCCAAGTAATCTTCATCAAAATCGTCGTCTCGAGTACCAGCCCGAAAAACAACCTCTCGATGGCCACCTTTTTTCAACAGTCCAATCGTTTCATCATAGGATACCGGTGCCGTTCCATTCACTTTGACAATCACGTCACCCATTTGGATTCGGCCAGACATTCGAGCCGGTGAGGGACTTTCGTCGCTGTCAACAAACCCATAGACACGGCACGCACGATCTTCGACTGTCGGTTCCAACTGCATACCAATAGGCCCACCCTCAAAAACAACAGTTCTCCATTCTGACGCGGCAGCGCCATTTATATCTCCAGTCCGTGAGTCAAGTGAGGCATTGAAAGTCGTCTCTTTGGCATCGGCACCGGAAGAGTCGGAATCCTCGTCGTCGCTTGCAGCAGACTCTTCCACCGCTGCAACCGGCGCCCCTACGCCCTCTGCTTCCTCTTCCGAACTATCTCCGGAATCCATTGGCTTTGCGACCTCTTCCACCTTGTCTTCGCCGCTATCATCGACTTCCTCTGACGAAGATTCCTCGTCTTCGTCCCTTGAGTTTGGAGGCGTAAGCTCTACTTCGTCCACATCAACCGGACCAGTCCTGTGTATAGCTTGCGACTTTACTTTCACTTTGATAGGTCTAGGCTCCTTCTTTAGCTTCGCATTGGCATCCGATTTTGCTTTTTCGTTCACTTGAGCGGTTGCTTGTTGCTCCTCTTCGCCGACAAAGCTCTCCCATGTCGTAATTTCTTCTTTCAACCCTTTGAGGACGGCTGCACATTGTGCCGACTTTTTGATATCAGCGGGCATGAGCTGCAGTGTCTTCATGAGCGTGATCCGAACATTCGAGATTCGATCCTCTTTAAACACCAAAGCCGGCGGCAAAAGCGCGTCTGATAGCAAGGCCTTGAGGTGTTTTTGCTCCGAGACTGTTAACTTCTGATACGGAGCGTTGTCAGGTTCTCCCGACTTTCCAAAGAAGAATGTCTTGAACTTTCCGCCCAGAACCGAAACTGGATCCTCACCTTTGTCGTCGGCACCCATGTCACTGTGCCGCAAGGCAAGACCAACCGTCGCACAAATGCGACAATACAATTGTCGATCGCTGAAGTTGGCTGGCTTCTTTGGATTATCGATTCGCAAGATAGACGTTTTCAGCCACTCTATTACCTCTGCGCACGCTTCTGAGCTAAATCGCTCAGAATCTTCAATGTGCCACTTTTCACAATTATCGGGAGAGTACGCCTCGAGCAAGATCGGAATTGACCATATAGCGTCATCTCGCACAATGCTCACCGAATCAATCAGGAGTTCTTGCAAGACGGGCCAGATATGCTCGTGAACCTGGGTCGGATCCACCAATCCAATCAAGTCTGGAAGGCTCCTTGCAAGGTAGTCGCGTTGTCTCCAATTCAGAACCACTGGATTGGACGCACTCCGTTTCTTGGCCCCAAGAAATGCATCTCCGCGAACCACTTCGCTCCATACCTGAAAGGGATCGATTCGCTTGACAGCGGGTACCAACTGCAAGAGCGATGGAAAGTTTCGGATGGCGTTTAATCTTACGGAATCGTCTGAGTCTGTCAAGAAAAAGCCTTGAAAGACTGGGATAATATCGTTCGAAGCAATATCGGAACCCAAAATATGAGCCACCGTATGCAAACTACTAGCCAAACATCGTTTGACAGGCAAGGGGGGTCCAGCCGGATCTTCACTGTTTCCAGCTAAGGCAGGATTGATCAGGGTCTGAAAACATGTCTTCATGGCTCCTTCCCAGTTCTCACTTCCAAGCAATAGAACCACTGCTGGAAAGCTGTAGGCACAGTACACACGCATCTCAGCATCTGTATTGGCATCACCTGTCGTCACAATCGCCAAAGCAGCAAAGTAGTCCAACAACGAATTCACAATGGCATCGATGTCTTCCTGTTCCGGAGGATGATTATGGCGGTGCGTAGTAACAGCTTTCAGCGAAAGAGACGACAATCGAGATGCGCAAAGAAACGCTGGCATGGCATGCTGTATGAGTTCTGCTTCGCTAGTCGACCGTGCCATGACTTCCTGCAAATTCCCTTGAACAGGCGTCGGAGCCGTCGACACGGAATTCTGTGCAGAGTTGAGTCTTGAAACCATACTCGTGGCGTGGGGAAAGAACTGCGCCACGATACCCATGTGGTTACTTCCGTCCGACTCTGTCGACGTTGGTAGCAGTTCGCGCAGGGCAGAATCCTGATACGGGTAAAAGCTCGCCATGAACGGTCCCAAGAACTGCATCATCCCTTGACGAACAACCTTGTGTGAGTCTTGAATCAGTCTATCCGCAATCGGAATGAGCGTGGACCGTCTCAATTCGTACAGCTCTTCGCGGTTTCCCTCTTGCGAGTCTCGAGACGCCAGAATCATAATGGATCGACTCATGTCCACCAAACATTCCCCTGTACTCTTGCGAACACGATAGAGATCATCCTGCGACAATAAATCAAAAGCGAGCAGGATCTGATCCTTGGCATCTTCCAACGAACACGCTCCAAGAATTCGCGGCAAGGCTTGAGCAGCACTTCGCCGGACCCGAAAGCTACCATCCGTCACCAAGACCAAGACGGCCGGCAAGATTTGCTCCGATACCCACGTGACACCTTGCAAATGAGCACGTTCCGATGCAGCACCACCTAGCTCGGCCAATAGATTTGACGCCGTGACACGCAGCTCTTCCGCCTGCTGGTCAGCTTCCGACATTTTCTTCTTGTTTGCCACGGCTTTTTCGGGTGTCATGATACCCAATGGCCCCGCCGACAAGGCGAGACGCAAAGGAATGGGCAGACAAAATGCTGGGACATCGTCAGGTTGTATCTGCGCCGCCAAACCCGTCAAGGCCTCGGCAGCAACCCTGCGCACATCCAAATCTTCATCTTCCAACAAGGTATTCAGATAATCCAAAATCATAGTCGTGACGAGTTCGTAGCCCATTTCGTCAAAGTCCGTCTCAAGGGGATTGGGATTTTCCAAGCGTTCCTGAACCGTGATTCCATCGGGATTACACATGCAAACAATCGATACGTGTAACAACTGACTCGCCACGTGCTGTCGGATAACGGATTCGGGGTCCGAGATCAAGGGCTCGAGTGCCTCTACCAATACTTCTTGGACGGCTTGCTGACTGTGGGAAGGACATTGGGGAGGGAGGGGATGGGTAAGCCATGAATAATGCAAGATTGATCGTAGCATGCCGTGCTATCAACGGACGTTTAAGCGTAGCATAATCTTTGTATTCTTACCCTGCTAGTTCCGCAGTTTCGGCAATCATCTTGACGTGGCACAAGCGTTGCAGGGCAATCTGCGACCTAGTATAGCGAACGACGCGTTCCAATATAGGCAGATCATCATTCACCGTCAAGTCCTCGAATCGAACCTGATCATCATCACCGGCATCGTCGGGCAAGGGGGGTTCACCGGTGTCCATTCTGGTCTAAGTTGAACTTGGCCGTGGCGGTCGTTGGCAGTTTCACGCGGTGTTGGTTTGAGGACTAGAAAGAGTCGATCAGGGGCAATTATACCAGGTAAGGAATGCTAATGCTTTTGATGTCGATACCGATAGAAATAGATATTGTGTAGGAGTAACGAGAGACTACTGCGTCGACGAGAACCAAGATCGGTAAACAAGGTCCACCATTGTGACGGTCGTGACGGTCGCAGATGAGCGCCTTGGCCTCGGCGTGGATGACCCACCACTGCCAGCCAATATAAAATTCTGTATTAAATACGATGTCGCAATGACTTGGCAACGGCACGCAGACACGCGAAAGCGTCTTTCCGGCTTCCGCTTTCAGTACCGATACGTATCGTCTTACCGTACTGCTTACTTACGATGGTGGTTGAGCTCATCAACTCGATTGTCCTGATGGAGTTATAACTACTGCATATGCCGTATGGTGTAGGTCCAAGGTTTCTTTATATTAGACTAGCGCTAATAGACTACTCAAAGTTCTTCCAGATGGCTGCGAAAGCAGTATTCGAAAAAGCTACAAGAATTTTTTGTCCGAATCCCCCGATGCTTGGTTGGGACTCTGCTGAAACCGAATTTCGTTCATTAGATCCTGATAGGCAATTTCCACTTGCGTGGGCCAGTAGCGTTTGGCCTTTCGTCGTCGCACCTGTCGCACCACCTCGTCCCTGACGATTCCCGCCGGCAAACCATTCTCCTTCTTGACCTGGCGCCGCAAATCATCCAAATCCGACGCAAGCATGTCTTCATTATCAGGATCGGTCGCAATCTTATTCAATGCTGTTACAAAAGATTGCTTGGCTTGCAACTGCTGGCGTTTGAATACCGCTGCCTTTTGTTCATTCTCCTTGAATTCCGCCGTGGGTTCCTTGAGATACGTCGGACGACCAATATTGCTCGCGCCTGCGGTTTCTGCTGGGGTGTTCAGTAAATCTTGGACTTGCTCATAGTTGAGAGCTGCAGACGCCGGGCTGCTACCGGCAGCCAATATAGCGGAAGCAGCGCCAGTAGCGATGCCTTGGCACCAGTCGCGACGACTGACGGCATTCAAGCTCAACGTCGAGGACGGCGTTGTCGTTTGAAACGATGGACGCGACGCGCCACTGGAAAATGCGGCCACACCCGCTTGGCTGCTCAAAGCGAGCATCCCTACAAGTTGCACTGAGCTCCAAGACGTCTTCATTATTGCTACCGGTAGTCTATGTATGTATCTACCTAGTGTCATCAACAACAAGATCCGAATCTTTCCCGACTTGGTTTTCAACGTCATTCCCTCGACTGAATCCTCTGACCTCTGACTATGACTGCGACTCCTTCGACTGCGACTCCCTCGACTGCGACTCCCTCGACTAGTCTAACTTGCGCGCCGGAAGAAGGGAAGACCGGTTTCAAACAATCAAAACTTCATGCCGACAGAGATCCACGGAGGAACTGGTAGCATAATGCTGGTAGCTATCATAGGTAGCTTTCTACGAGAGAACGCACATGCAGCTTTGCTCCTCCAACTCGTTCGCAACAGAAATCCAATCCACAATTCTCGCTTGGCACTCGGCACCATGATGTCTGCCTCGACCAACCGTATTGCTCCCTCCCTCTCGCACTCCACTGAAACGAAAGAGACTCGGCCGAACGCTTCAATGGCGCATACCTCCTCCTCCTCGACTACACCAGCTGCTGATGCTGTGTCAATGCCAGCGTCCACCAACATCCTATCGATCGGGAATCTAGCCGTTGCGGCTGCTTCCTTGGAGGACCTGGTAGTGCACCGCATGGAAGCATCGGGAGACCTCGTGGAAGTGATCGGTAGTCAGTCCATGCTATCACAAGAGCTCCAGTTCTCACAGCAAGAACCACTTTCGCAAGAAGACAACAACAACGACGATAAGACACAGGCACTGACGGTCAAGTCCGTCGCACAGCACTTTGGGATGCTCACCCAAGACGACAACAGAGACCAAGAAGAAAGCGGAAGTCAAGAATCCACTGGAAGCTCTGGTAGCTTTGAAACTCTCGATATGATTATGGACATGGACGAGCATGAGAATGAGACTGACAATGAAGTCTTTACGGGGCTCGACGCCATGAAAAATGCAAGCAAGATTCTACTCCAACAAGCTCCTCCTGTCTATGATTCATCTAAGGCAAGCAATTTCATGCGTTCGGGTCCACTTCGTCTTCGAGGCGTGTCGGATGCTACCACCAGTAGCAGTAGTACAGGCTTGGGTTCTCTCCTGCAGGCTGTGCAAGCCGTGACAGAAAATAGCCCTTCCACACGCTTCAGCCCCCGCGGATCAACGCTTCGAAACATGCAAGCGCAGCGTTTGGCGGCTGGCAAGTCGCTCTTTTTCCCAGACGCCAAGTTTACCGAACGATCAACCCCAAAGTCCAGTAACAAGTCGTCCACTAGCGCGGCCAAGAAGAAAAAAACCAAGGCAAAGCACCCTATCTTATTGTCACAACCAGCTCAACTACCAACCAACGCGACACCTTTTGAACTCACAGCCCAGCGAGCCGCGTCTATGGCAGAGCGTGTCAATGCCGACGCCGACTTGGAAAAGCGCCTCTTGCTCAGCATGGCGTTGGTGAGAGACCACCCTCGCGGCCACCCGCCTTCTCCCAAACCTGCTGGGCACGTCTTGCCGGACGGATTTTTCTGGGCGCATTATTCACCGCTGGAACAAATTCTGAAGGACTACATGGGCCAGTACTATGAACTCAGCATGAGTAAGTGTCAGTCGCAAGCCCAAAAAGAATTCAATAATCGCTTGGTGGTTACCATTCGCCAAGCCATCGATCAATAAGGTTGGTCGTTTGGTACCAGCCACAACGACAAGTTTGTGCGCGACCGCATTCGTTGCTACTACAAGACGCACATTCAAAATGCAAAAAAGCGCTTAACGACCATGCTCAGAAATCCCACCAAGCGGAGCAATGCCGTGCAGTTGATGCAACACTGGGGTTTAATTCGAACGACTTTGTCGCAACAACAGACAGCGGCTGTTCAAGGTGAACACGAAGACGGTACGACGGTGTCAGCGAACTGTGAGCCTTTGCCAGCTCGGGTGAGTCTGTGCTGAGAGAGACTATACGACGATAAGTATAGAAAGAAAACGAGAGTGTATGTATACTTTTATAAAAGAGTCGCATTGAATGAAGTATGTTATGCATCTAGTACGTTATGACCGCGTCAACTCCTGCGGAAATCCACGCCGTCCGAAATTCGTTCCTACCGTTTCTGCACTTTACGGGCTGATCGCAAGGTTGTAGGCGTTTCCGTACCTATTGAGTTGTCTCGTATCTATCTCTCTTGAGAAGCAGCACCTACTTGTCATAAGGTGCTTCTTCCAGCTAGCCGAATGCTTGACGGGCCTTTTTTAAAAACTATCAGGACCTCCGTTTTTTTCGACGCTGCATTGTGTTTCTCATGAGAAACGCTTCTTCCATTGAGCCGAATGCTTGATAAGACCCTGCAAGATCGCGGGCTTTGCCATGGCGGCCTTGAGCTTGTCAAGTTCTTTCTTGAGAAGATCGGGACCTCCGTTTTTCCAACGTTGCATCGTGTCTTCGTAGGAAAGCTGCCGCTTGGACTTTGCCGTCGCATTGGTGTCGGTGGACTCGGACGAGACACCACAGTCAAAGACGCCACCCAATTTTTCGTTGCGAATGTATGGGGAGACGTGTAGCCGATCCTTGAGATCCAGCAGCACACTAAAGTTCTCCATACAATCGTTGCGTAGTTGTTTGTGCTTTCTCATGGAGTCACTGATTGCGGTACCCTTGCGATTGTAAAGAGAGACTTGCGCCGTGTGCGCCCAAAAGTCTGCGAGCAGAGGTGACTGCCCCCCAGTCTTGGAGCTCACCCAAAGAGACATGGCAATGTCTTCACAATTGAACTGCTTGTCAATGGCGTTTCTAATTTCTGCCGGTATTTCGTCTGTATAGCTTTTCAAATAGTCGCGGTGCAAGAAGGCAAAGCGCGTCAAGGTCAAGGAATACGAATTGCTCTTTTGAACAGCTTTTTCGCTGCTATACTTCCACTTGTTGCGCGGTCCCCGAATCCTCTTAGCTTCTTCGTAGCCTCGAGCATCGAATCCAACCATACGGTCTGGGGTTTGTACCCACTTGAAAAATGCAGAGTCCAATGCTAGACACGGCGCCAAGATATCATCGTCAATGGACAGGATACCAGCCGTCGGTGGCTCCATCAAGATGTGAAAGCGTTCGTTGAGAGAATCCTTCTTGTGCGCTTCCACAACGACTCGCTTGTCGGGGTAATCTTTCAACCAGGTGGGCGGATCCCCTTGAGTAGTGCACCAAATGATTTGTATTTGTGCCACACCCTTACACGAGACGTAGTGGTCAAGCGATAGATGAAGGTGCTCTTCGCGCTTCCAAGTGTTCATTCGAATCGTATATTGTTCGTGGTCATTGGGTGTGAGCGGTTCGACCTGGAAGGCTGACGAAACGTTGGCGTGTCCTCTAAAAGGCTGGGAGTTCTCCAAACGTTGATCCTCTGTGGCGTTTGCTGGTGGTGGCGTATTGACAAGACGCACGCTAGCTAGTGCGGGGGGCGTCTTGTCTTTACTTTCGACAGAAATGCTTTTGGCTGGCGAATATTCTTTGGAACCAGTTACCGTTTGCTCTTTCAAGCTTGAGACCGGTCTAGGTGCTTCAGTTTCTTTGCTGGCCTCGATAAAGGAGCTGTCTACGAACACCCTTGCGATCGGAACATGCTCTACTACCACTGTTCGGTTGACTATTTCGACGGTGGGACTGGTGGCCTGCATTATTACTACCGGTAGGGAGGTCTTATTTTTGGCCCCAACAGAAGAGCTTAGTGAGTCGGTGTTGGATGCTTGTACGCCGTGGGTAGGTTGGTGTTCTGCTGGACCGATAATTTGGTCGGAACTGCTTCTCCTCAAGGCGAGTGAATCCGATGGGGGTACCATATTTGGAACATCCATGTCGGTAGGGTATTGAACTTGGTAGAGATTCAAGACATCGAATGATCTCTGTAACTGAAGTATCGTCAACATGGTAACTGTAACGCAGGTGAAAACAACACTCCGCCGGGGAGACGCATGCACCATGGTCAATAAGCAATAAGGACGAATATATTAATGTTGGATTACCTCCTGGTCCGGACTTAAACATTAATTTTTAGGTACAGCTCGTGATTGAACAATAAGTGATTTCTGCTGAATACGTGGCAATCACACAATCAAACACGGATGGCATGGTCCAACAACGCGATCTTCTCAGATAAATAGAATAACAATCGAAATCGAGCGTGAACGAACGTTTTATACTGTAAGAAAAGCACGATCAACAAGAAGGACGTGACTGTTGAACCTGCCGCGTATCCAGTTCCGGTTTACCCTCAGATCCCGACTACAGACAAGCCGCATTGCCTAGCTCTCCTCTCAGCCAACGATCTCACACGATTAAGACCATCTGTCAACGCATCGTGCTACTTAGTCCCAAGCCTTTCATCCTCCTCCTTCACTCCTCCGTGCCGCCGTTACCGCTTCTCAGCTAACCTGCACAGGCCATTGTCGCCACTTCCAACGCCTTTGCACCGCTTTTCAGCTCGCATTCACCATAACCACCTACGACATCACCTCGGCGTTTCCCCATCCATCCTTGACTCCATCAACGTCTCGCCCCAGCTAAAGCACGCTCACAATCTGGCAGAAGGAACTGCGCGACAACGCAGCCTCAGTGAGCTCGCACTTAGACGACGGACGCCAAGGCCACTTGGCCTCAACCCTATCCAAAGCAAAGTATTTCACCATCACTGGTAAGGTCCCGTTTGTTCCTCCTCTCAACCCACCATTGCAGCCAGAACAGGCAGTTGGAGCAACCGGCCCCAGATCACGGAAGCGAACTGTTTACACATGGAGCTAAAACAGACCTTCCAAATGTACCAAGCCATTGATCAAGCCCTGCGCAACCTCATCCTTGCAGCCGTACCGCGCGTATACGTCAACTCCCTCAGTCATGACATTACAGGTTTTGATGCGATCTGGCTTCAACATTCGAATCAATCGTTCCATCGAACGCAGAATCTCCTTTGGATCAAGAGCATTATTACATCAAAATAACGCAGCGTTGTACTTTAAAAAGACACTAGAGATACAGGCGCTGGCTTATTTCTTATCTACAGCATTGCCGGCGTCTCGACGGCTGCCCCAAAGCGCGCCGTAGAGGCGAGTTCCAACTGTTGCGCATCCTTGTTCTTGGTATTTGGAAGGATTTTCCATTTTGCTCTTTTGTCGCAGATGGTCGAAGCGTTCCATGGACGGTGGGTGCGTGTCCATCATTCGGATGATACTTGAGTCGTTCCTAGGCGTGGTTGCCGCGGCAACGCTGTGTTCGTGCATTTTGCGCATCACGTGCACACCCTTGACCGTATCGAAACACGCTCTTGCGGCCAATTTAACTCCCAAATCGTCTGCTTCGCGTTCATTCTCTCGCGAGTGCGCCGCTGCCAAGGCCTTGTGGACGGCAGCCAAGGATCCAATCACAGCCAATGAAAGTAAACCAGCCGTGGGATCGAGCGAAAGCAGCGTTACTTCCACGGTACGAAGCATAGTCTCGACGTTATTTGTTTGGCTAACATGTCCCATAATCAAGTGACTAACCTCGTGCCCCAGCACCATGGCCAGTTCATCAGCCGTAGATGCAACATCCAGCATGGACGACGAAATAAAGAAGAAACGTGGTAAGATTTCCGTGACAAAGGCATTGGGAGCCGACGACTTGATAAAGACGTATTTCCACGGACGACTCTCGAGCTCCTCACCCATGAGTCGAAAGCGGGCTTGCTGCCAAAAGTCAACATCGCGATCTTTTTCGTATTCAGCTAAAGCCGAAGCCTTGTCAATGTCGTCGGGGAGCTTTTCCTTGACGACAGCCATGGCGGCCGTGAGCTCTTCTTCGACATGGGCCCGGGCTGCTTCAATAATCTTTTGGCCAACAGCGGCAACTTGATGATGCTTTTGGGGACTGAAGAAACGAATATCTTTCTCGGATACGATTATGACGTCTTCTTCGATATTCTTCATACCGGCCGACAACAAGATACTGTTGAGAATCTTTGCCTCCAAGGCTAAGGGTGTCTTTGTGCAGTCGACGACGCCTTGTTGATAGCCTAGTTGATAAATGCTGACGACTAGTACAGGTATCCGCGTGTATCGAACGAATCGCGCTAAGCGACTCCAAAAGGTAGATCTTGACATAGTTGTTCCGGTGGAAAGGGGTCGGCGCAAGAGACGGGTGGTTGTTCTTTGGAAGGAATGTACATGGGGCGTCAAGAAGCGAGAATACTGAAGAATAGCCGATGTGCATATCCTCCGTAGCGAGACTCGAGTAAGCATGGATCGTCTCGCGACTGAGCTAAGCTTATATAGCGGCTTTCGCGCAAGAGATTGCACGGCTGTAGCCGATAACATGGTGGCGAGCGTGGAAATTGAAGGATTATGCATGCCCGATCATTATCGTGCCATCGTCGATTCGCATCGTCGCGGAGGCGTTTCGCGCGCGCGCACGCTGATCTCGCGCGCTTTTGTTTGCAAAAATGACCCGAAACCCGAAAGATCGGGGCGGGAATGGTGGGAGCTTTCTCAAACTCTCGGCAGTCGCTTGCCTTTGTTGGAACATCCCTCACGGCGTCAAGTAATCGCACCGACCATACCTAGTCTTTGATATTTCGAATCAACAAGACCATCACCATGGCACGCAGCAACAAGGAGGCAGAGTCAAAGAAAGGGTGCGACAATAGTACTATAGCGGAGGAGCAGGAGGAGTCCGAGCAGGAAGCAAACGACGGGGTGCTAAAGGAGCGTGAGGACCGCAAGCGTAAGCGATCAGCGAGAGAGCCAGTTCACATTCTGGCCACCTTACCAAAAGAAATTTTGAAAGAGGGCATCCTTTCATTCCTTGATATTAACGACTTATCAAATCTCGGCATGGTATCTGTCGGAATTCGCCAACAGGTCGTCTCCACCCGCGGCACGTATCCTTGTATCTTACGGGAGGAACGTCTGCCCACTGAAATCTTCTATTTCTCGAGAGGCCGTGTGATACGAGTATCCCAGCGCCAACCCTTCCATTTTCTACTCCACGGTGGTGGGAAGGGAAGGCTAGACGTCAAATTCTACATTGAAAATGACGTTTGGGAAGAGCAGGAAAATATGCGTGACGGGGAAGATTGTCGTCGGCTTGAGATTTTTCCTTCCAGGACAAGGTTCACCCTTGTAATCAAAAGGAAACGATGGAATAGAGCTTGGGAAGATGTAGTTTCCATGTGCAACTTTGTAAACAGCTGGTCGATTAAGTGGGAAGGAAACATTGTATGGGATAGAACTGTATACAAGCGGCGGGATATACGGTGTTTTCGCAGTGCTTTTAGATACGTCCTAGTTTGTGCCAACCGTGTTGCGGCTTATCCAGATCATGCGGAATATCCATCCGCTGAATACCTGATGCGCAGCTTGCCCAGCTGGTTGTACCAATACTTTCCTACACTCTTCCACTGGGAAAAGGAATGCACAGATCGGGATACAAAAGTTGAATTCAGTTACCGTCCAGCGCGATCAATTGCTGAATGGCGAGAGCATATGCCGCCTACTAGGTTTGAAACGGTCTCGTATAAGCTCGATGAGGTCCCTTGGTACCGTAAAGACTACTCTTGGTTCTCGGACAGCGACAACGATGATGATGCTGATTCGGTCGAATTTCTGGATACATCCTCCTCCGACGGTTACGACTACTGAATACCTCGAATTGAACCAGACAAAATTGCAATGCATGGAGAACGTTGGTAAGTATATGAGATGATAAGGTACACTGCATCCGAGATGGCCCTATGCATGCATTCGAAATCTACATCCACAAGAGTATGTACTGCATTAGACTAGCTATAGGCCGTTATCTTCGTGGAAGTTGCGAAGATATTGTAGCAGCGTTGTTTGCATTTGACATCATATCACGTCGAAGGACTTCCAGGTCAGCCAATGCTTCCCATACTGCCACAGGTACCGCCACCTTGGTTCCAGAAGCAGCATTCTGCTTTTCCACCGCCACGATAAAATCTTGTAAGACGGAGCTACAACTGCCTGCTCGTTGTGCCCACTGCTGCGAAGTCGACCCAGGCAAAGGTCCAGTACTGGTTTTGTGGGATGAAATCAACTCACTAGGGTGTGAATGCGGCAGTGTTCGCTGTGCCACTGCCGTGGAGGAACGGCCCGTTTGACCACCCGACCAATCAATGCCAGTCACGAGCGGATCGTCGTAACTCCGACGCAAAGGATCGTCCACGATAAGATGACTGATGGACGGATTGTCGCCTTGATTGGACGCCATGCTTTCCCATTTCTCTTCCAGTTTTTTCTTGATGGTCTCCGTCTGCGTCTTCGCTTGCTCAATACCTTGCTTGACTGCCGACAACGAAAACCGATTCAAGCCAGCGAGAACGGCGGCACTGGCAGGGTCTCCCTTTTCCATGGCCTTCGCCGGATCGGCAGGTTCCGACTTTATCAGTACTGGTACTGTCGTAGCGACTGATAATTCGGGCAAGGTTACAACAGCGTGCGGATCCAGCAAAGCTCTCGTCATGCGCACCAACGGCTGAATATCGGATTGGACGGGTAGATTCATGAGCAAGTGCAGACGACTCGAGGCGTCACCTTGTAGCAGCTCCATTCGCCACAACAACAAGCGTGCTGCTGCGGTATACTCCAAGATGGTCATCCAACCGCACGATTGCACGCTGGGAAAGAATAGAGCGTCCCACAGTTCCAGCACGGTTGATACTTCGCGACTGAACAATAATCTCATCCACTTTGTAAGATAGAGTTGGGGCGGTGTATGTAGTTCCGTCAGTTCATAATGTAGGCGTGTATCATGTTGGGCAATTATCGTCAGTATTCGACGACTCGAGGTGGCCAAGGGTTGTGGTATGGGTCCAGAATCGTACGCTGGCAAAATATTAGACAAGATTGTGACCAGCATGCTATACGTGTCGGCTTCCAAGTCGGCTACCGGTGCGGTTTCCGTGTCTACTTGCAGCGCATACAAGAGATATGAGGAAATCTCGTGCATTCCCTGTCGATAACCAGGGTCGGGGTGTTCACATGTGTATACAAAGAGGACTTGCCGTAGGATAGTCTTTCGTTGTTTGTCTGACGAAGAACCATTGGTACCAGTCGCAGTAGCACCTGTTGTCGATTCCGGCCATGGTAAGCGATCCAAGTCCTTGTCGATAATCTGCAGATTTGCCTCTTGCTCATCGTATTCTTCGTCTTCGATAGCTCGGTCAGTTCCTCCGCCCAAACCTCGCTTGCGTCGGGCACGTTCTCTGCGATATTTGAGATCAAGCTCCTGCAAGCGAACCGCCTTTTCTTGTTCTTCCATCATCATGGCTGTGAGCGGATCCAAAATCGAAGGCTGCTCTGTGTTTGCTGTATCCGTAGGAGGACATGCATCATCTTCGGTTGGGTTATCGTCGGGAAAGGGGTGCTGCTGTGCAAGTTGGTGGTAATGCTGTCGTTGCTGTGTCAGAATGGTAGCCCATTGTTCTGGCTGATTCGCTGGAAGCAGCTTCAATTGCACCCTCCAGCGGTACGATCGTAACGCTGCACGGTCCATGGTCGGCAGTGGATCTGAAGAAGCACGCGCAGTTAAAGTGTGAACATAGTATTCCACAAACACATACACTTTTGTAACGCTCCGCCGCGATATTTTCATGGTGCTCATCGCTCGATATAAATACTCGCGCTCTTTCGCAACGTTTTGAGTGACTGCGCGCGAACTCACAAATGCGGAAGCGCGGCGGATAGAAATGCATCCGTTTGCGCGCGAAGGTACCTGGCTCGATCGCCGATCGCCGAGCTAGGCCGAGGTAATGGTAGACTAGTAAATGTTTGGCTACTTTCGAGAGCTTATGTTATATACAGGTATAGCGCATTATGTATAGCTTGTGCGAACCGAAGGGTTCGACGCGTGATATGTAAATATCGACAAATGGTTACAGGTGGTCTTGGCCAACGTGATTGGATGTATTCATGGCATCACCTGGTGCCGGTGCCGGTGGAGACGGAAAAGAAACCATACCTGGTAGGTTCGCCAGGACCCGATTCTCCATAATCAGTCTGGAATCCTCTCCTGTGAAAAGTGTTCGATGACCAGGGATCCTGATCAATGCGGTCCAAGCTGCGCTACCGACAACTGTGAGCCCCATCCACCGAAATGCCTCGCGGTCGTCTAAACCCCGAAACAAGAGAGCAAAGCCAACTCCCCCAATGTTTCCACCCGCGCCAACGATGCCTGCAATAGTTCCAGTAACAGTCGAGTCAACGTAAGGAACAATACCAAAAGTCGATCCCTCAGCTGCCTGAACAAATATGCTGAACACAACCATGACCATGATAGCGGATGCCAAAGTGTCAGTGAAGGAAAAGGCAATCACCAGAATGCCCTCGAGCACGAGCGTAACTACTTGGACTATCAATCGTCCTCGAAGTCCAATCTTGGCATTCGCCATGTCACTCAAGAATCCACCGAGTCCACGGGCAAACAGGTTCATCCACCCGAATATACTGGCAATGGCAGCTGCCGCTTCCGTCGATTGACCAAATTCCTCTTTAAAGTAGAGCGCAGCCGCTTGAATCATAGTGATTTCAACACCAAAAGAGCAAGCGTAGTGAAATGAAAGAAGCCACGTATTAAGACTACAGGCTCCTTTCCGAAACGAACTGGTTGCTGAAGTGGGTCCTTCTCGGCGTCGATTGACGTTACCCTTTGGTGTGTCGTCAGAGTACCGGATTACTATCCATGCCATGCCGATCGAAAGCAAAGCTGGAAAGACGAGAATGACGCGCCATGCTAGATCTGCCGCACGCTCGTTCTTCTCGTCAACATCATCAGTGTCCTTCTCCTCATCGTCTCCACTCACCTCGGGGCGACTGTATCCTTCACCTTGAAAGATAATCTTGAATAACGGAAACAACAGTGTACCCATGAGAATTTGTGCGACACCGCCAGCCATATTCCCCCAGCCAGCCGCAAGAGCGTTGGCGGTGCCAGCAATCTCGACCGTAAACATGCTGGATGTCCAGTACTGACAAGTGACAAAAGCTGAGCCTGCCATACCAATCAGCAATCGAACAACATACAAACTGGCGGCGCTATTCACCAATCCAGCGAGGCCCGTTGGAATCGCTACCACGACAAGTGTTGTAGCCATGACCCAACGTGCACCATACTTGTCGTTCAGCGGGCCCATAAACATGCGTGTGACGGCTGATGACGATACTGCGAGAACCGAAGACGTCCAAATCTCCTTTCGCGAAAGGTCCAGCGAGTGTCCAATCTCGCTCAACAGCGGTGTCATGGCGAACCAAACGAAGAACGACACGAAAAATGACAACCACGCCATGTGAAAGCCACGCATATGAGGTCTCGCAGCGGAATAGAGTGGTATGTCTACAGCGCGGTCTTGTTGATGAGGGTTCACGGCAACGTGATATGTAGTGTACTTTGAGTCGGGTGCAGCTTGGTTGGAGAAAGGGCTACTGCCGTCTTCAATCTCGTGTGTAGAAGAAGGCATACATTTTTCTTCGTCGTCGATACCGTCCTCTTCATCGGTGGTGCCTATATCTTTGGAGTCCTCGTCGTCTTGTAGCTTGAGTTCTGCTTTCATCTGAACGGTTACAGGGTCACAAGTTTGGACTTCTGGTACCAGCGTTGAAGCAGGGTTGACAGTGGCAGAAGGCGTAACACTAGTAGAGAGTCGTTCATTGATAAGACTGGTAGGAATTTTTTCCTCCTCTTCAAGGTACTGCGCCTCTTCTTCAAGGTACTGCGCTGCCAATTCCCTCGCTAGCTTTCTTCTGCGTGCAGAGAGATTCGCAAGTGCGGCTGAATCATCGTCGAAGCCGTCATTCCTTTGCAGCGCGATTGTGCTATCTACTTGACCACCTGCGACATGCTGAAGATCACCAATCTCTCTGCTAGAGTCACTGGAGTGTATAGATGCTTCATTATCATCGGTAGTTACCGTCATGGTCAAACGTCTTTTTCCTCAATGCAGTACCTACCGATACATACCCGGTATACTTCTAGACTTCTCTCGGAGGCAGGAGCGGACGGGGGGGAGCCGTCGGAGGACATCTGGTTTCCGTCGCGTCAACGTGACCTAGGCCCTTTTGCCAGTCTCGCTCATTCTGTAGCATGGATGACGGATGTCAGAAGCAGGGTTGTGATCCAATAAGTAGAAAGAAATACTGCAACGCAAAGTGCCGGAATCAAATATATCCGGGTTATATTTTGGAGAGACTTGGACTTATTATTGATTACGATGAAGGCGAGTATGATATGAACGATCGGGATCGATCTGCGACTGCGGTACGTCGGTTACGGTCAATTGCTGCAGCCGTCGCGACGCCGCTATCTCCCCTCATCTTCGTCGACGTGTAGTGAAAGCATCAGGTATACTTCACCGGTCCACAGGGCAGGTCTGAATCCAAGCTGCAGTTTCCAAGGCAGCTACCGTCTCATAAAACAATGATACCTTAAAGCTGTTCGAAGAAGCCCCATGAGAAAGAACACCACCATGTCGTCGCCATCGTCCTCCGCGTTTCGAACACCGGAACAAAAGCCACGGCGTAAGAACCGATCACCCGCGGGACCTTCTCCAGGCCTAATTCCTTTCGATTCCAAACGAATCTATTTAATCCGGCACGGCCAATCACAAGGCCAAGTTGCTTCGAAACACGCTCGTAGAGTTGATACCAAACTGACGGATTGCGGTCTCACGCTGACTGGAATAGACCAAGCTACGAGAATACCCGAGAGTCTAGGCGAAGCCTATCAGCGAATTGAATTGATTGTGAGTAGTCCGTTGACCCGGGCCCTGCAAACAGCCGTGACAGGATTTGCTGGAAAACCTGTCATGGTCCATTACGATTTGCGCGAAGTTGGAAGCACCACAATACCCGAAAACGTGCCTCGCAAAATGAAGGACGTCCTGGCGGATCTTGGGTGTCATGTTGATATGACCATTGTTGACGTGGACACCTTTCGCCCCGACCAATGGCCGCGGCATCATGATACACCACCAAAGGTTATCCGCCGTGATCACATCCGACGCGTCTTTCAGTGGATTGGAAGCCGCCCCGAGAAATGTGTGGCCGTAGTGTGTCACTATCACGTGATTCGAGCGGCCTTGCAAGATCCTTGGGATTGCTCAGGCCCCAATATTCATCCCGAAAACGGCGTGCCCATTGCTTGCGAACTATCCGTGGTGGCAGGTCGTATTCGGCTGGAGATTGTTGCAGACGAGGAACAAGCTACTGCTACTGCTGCTATGAATCTGTAAATTTTCTGCGGCCTTTTTTAAACTTGATTGCGAGGTGCGGCCACCATTAAGAGCGGAGGTCATCGTGACAAATGGGTTTGTAAACGTTCGTTTTAGAGCCGAGTGTTGTAACAATAGCTCAAACCGCATGCTTCCAACTTTATCGCGTTCTAAGCATCAAGTCTTGGTCATCGTATCGCTCTACATTCCCTCTATTCTGCGCCCCTCTACTCGTCTTTCGATCCAGCCTTTCAAATCCCGTACGATAGCAATCCCCAGGATACCACCAGAAGAACAGCAAGCCCGAAATTCAAAAGTCCAATGGCGGTTTCAATTCCTGAAGAAGCTCTCCCTGCACCAGAAGAGACAGTGGCGAGTTTTGACGCGTCCGCGGCGGCCGTGCAAACTCCGACAACTTCCGAGCCGCATTAAATCCAAAAGTTATTGAATCTCCGTGACGCTGGCGAAAGTTCGAAATACTTTCCTATTGCTATGCCTGGGAAGAATGGGCCATTCCGACCAACCGTCGCAAACTCTCATCGCTTCCTTGTTTAGATTCCTCTGTTTGAGGAGCGCCTTGTTCATTCTAGCAATCGCTTTTATAATATTCGGCCGCTCCTCTGGTCTCAGCCACTCTTTTTCAATAGGAGATACATAGTCAAGGTGAAGGCCGCAGTTGTCCAGCAAGCGCAACTCTTCTTCCTCCCCCATATGGCGGACGAAGCCTGCAATCCAAGGTCGAATTTCATCACCGGATCGACCACCCTTGAGGGATGATTCTCGACTCCACCTAGCTCGATTCTTCAGGGCACCGGCGCGTCCATCATTCTTTCGAAAGGAATAGTATTCCCAGTTCCCAATGTAGTGGTTGACTCGCAAGAAGGCCTTGGAACGATATAATATGTCTGGACACGCCGGAATAAGCTCGTGCGGCCACATGAAAGAATATGTGCTGTTCAGCACGTCGAACTCGATCCTGCTCACGTCCAGTAATGCCTTGCCATCATGTGGGCGTTTATGTGACTTGTGGTGCCTCCATCGCAATGTCTCAAACCACCGGGGTCCAATAACGCCTGGACGTTGCGCTCAATTTCCCTCTTGGTGCTTTCAACAGCACCGTATATCATCGCACACGATCCGAGATAGTTTCGGGTCACCACAATTTTCGACATGTCGTACATGGGCTCGAGGAATCCTTGCACCTCTGTTAGAAGCTTGAATCCTCCGCCCGGCTCTTGCAATCGAGTCTTTCACGACATTATCGTTTATCACGTAGTACTCGTCGACATCGTGAAAGCTGACCCACTTGCGTTCGTGATCCTTCATGTGCACGGCACATTTACGCAAGAACTCGTTCTGACGCTTGTTGTGGTACACCTGCGCGTCCTCGGGAGTACTATTTGTACTGTTCAAAAACATCATAGCCCCGTCCAAGTGATCTTCTTCCATTTAATCTTCATAGGTCCACTCAACGATGGTCATCTTGTCTCGCCAGCGATCCAAAACAGGTTTCGGCGAGAAGCGGCTCTGGGGATCAGGCAGAACGACGAGGTATCTCAT
>Ga0307981_1001390_pt1 | contig 21782 bp, 19 predicted proteins | sample OrgLakmetagen987_FD_201849 | JGI IMG/M metagenome (GOLD analysis project Ga0307981, IMG submission 201849) | Saline water microbial communities from Organic Lake, Antarctica - #987 | ecosystem: Environmental > Aquatic > Non-marine Saline and Alkaline > Saline | place: Antarctica: Organic Lake... | reverse complement strand
CAAATCATCTGTGTTGCCAAGCCGAGTCTACAGTCTACAGTCTACCAGGTACATACTAGTAGTACCGGTACATACCGTGCGCTCTCTCTTCATTGTCGCTTGTCCACACAATCGACAAGAACAACAAAAGAATGGGCAAGAAAGACAAAAAGGCAGAAAAGAAGGACGATGGCGTGAGCTGCAACGCCACCACCAAGTTTGCCGTTTTGGATTATCCAGGCGTCGCCCAGCCAGCACCCGTTACCGAGAAACCTGCGGTCGATGAAGCTGCTGCTGCTGCTGCTGCTTCACAGTCCAACAAGGACGGCTTGCAAGGTCGTCGTGCCAAGGCTTCGTCCGGTCCTCGCATTGAAACTGGTCTTTCCATTGGCAAGGATTCCTTTGTGACTCGCACCAAGAATCCCGAATGGTTGCAGCAGCGCAACACTGTCTACGACGCAATCAAGGCCCGACGCACTGTAGAACTCGACTGCAAGATACCGGCTCCCATTACCGTCACCATGCCCGACGGTAATGTCCTGCTCCAGTCCAAGGACGGCACGGCGTTTACATCTTGGAAGACTTCACCCTACATTGTCGCGGCCGCCATTAGCCAAGGATTGGCCGACAGTGCCGCAGTGGCCCGCGTCACGTACGAGTCCTTTGCAGCAGACTATGACTTTGCTCAAGACGGTATGGAGGGAGAAGACACTTTGAGCGACGCCATGGCTGACGGCGGTGTCGAGCAAGAAGTCTCGGAACAAACATTTTTGTGGGATATGCAGCGACCGCTCGTGGGCACTGTCAAGAAACTCGAATTCTTGAAGTTTGACACGGACCAGGACGCCAAGACGGTATTCTGGCATTCGTCCGCCCACATGATGGGGGAAGCCTTGGAGCACTTGTACGGCTGCAAGTTGACAATTGGACCGCCCTTGGCCGGAGGCTTTTATTACGACTCCTACATGGGCAAGGATGCCTTGCGAGAAGACGATTGTACGTGGTGCATTGTGATTGTCATTGTAGCTGTTTGGCTTTGCGTAATTGTGTACTGGATGCCGTCGTTGACAATGGGTCTCTCACACAATATCTCTTGACACACACATACACACACACACAGACGCACCAGTGGAAGCCGAAGTCAGCAAGATTATCAAGCAAAAGCAAAAGTTTGAACGCATGGTCATTACCAAGGAGGAAGGACTAGAGCTATTTGCGGACAATCCCTTTAAGGTTTCCATTTTGACCACCAAGGTACCCGACGGTGGCCGTACCACAGTCTACCGATGCGGCGATCTCATTGACCTGTGTCGAGGTCCACATTTGTCACATACCGGCAAGGTCAAGGCCTTTGCCGCCACACGACACTCGGCCACCAACTGGTTGGGTGACACGGAAAACGATAGCCTCCAGCGCATGTACGGAATTAGCTTTCCCGATAAGAAAATGCTCAAGGTGTGGAAGGAAAATCAAGAAAAGGTGCGTTGCTTGGTGATTGACTTTCTCATGTTTGCACGACGCAGTCTTATGCGTAGTAAACACGTCAAAAAAAGGCAACCAAAAGCATTGGGGAGCAGTGAGGAAAATTTACGAATCTCATTCTCGGACCCCATAATGACCGAAACAACTCCATCTCGCTGATTCTTCTGAGCTCTCCAAGTTGGTTGCTTTTCTTGTCCCTTCCTTTGCGGCAATCGCCCTTGACTGTTTCTTTCCACTGTCAATCGTTTCTCACGCGCACTTTCTCTTTTTTTAAACTACAGGCCAAGGAACGAGATCACCGACGTATTGCGACCAAGCAGGACTTGATCATGTTTCACGATTTATCAGCTGGAAGCGCCTTTTGGTTGCCACACGGTACCCGTATCTACAACAAACTCATTGAGTTCATCAAGGGATTCTACTGGGACCGTGGATACGATGAAATCATTACTCCCAACATTTACAATCTTGACCTGTGGCACAAATCTGGACACGCATTGCATTACAAGGATGCCATGTTTTGCTTTGATGTTGAGGGCCAAGAGTGGGCCATGAAGCCAATGAACTGTCCTGGACACTGTCTCATGTTTGGTGGCCAGATTCGTTCATACCGTGATCTGCCGATCCGCTATGCCGACTTTGGTGTCTTGCACCGCAACGAACTGTCGGGGGCACTCACGGGGTTGACTCGTGTTCGTCGTTTCCAGCAGGACGATGCCCACATTTTCTGCCGAGAGGATCAGATCGAGAAGGAGGTTGTGGACGCGTTGCACTTTATGAAGGACGTGTATGATACTTTTGGCATGACGTACAAGCTTGAGCTGTCGACCATGCCAAAGAAGGCTTTGGGCGAAGTCGCACTGTGGGAACGTGCCGAGGCATCACTGGCTTCCGCAATGAATGAGTTTATCGGCAAGGGTAACTGGAGAGTAAACCCTGGTGACGGTGCTTTCTACGGCCCAAAGATTGATATCAAAGTCATGGATGCCATGGAGCGTGTCCACCAATGTGCTACCATTCAGTTGGACTTTCAGCTGCCGATCCGCTTCGACTTGCAGTACACCACTGCGAGCAAGGAGGAAGGCCAACAGTTCGCACGCCCCGTCATGATCCATCGCGCCATGCTTGGAAGTGTCGAACGAATGTTTGCCGTTCTCTGCGAGCATTACGGTGGAAAGTGGCCGCTTTGGTTGAGCCCGCGCCAAGTGATGCTCATTCCTGTCCACGCAGACTTTGTCGGCTTCTGCGAAGAAGTCAAGGCGAAGCTGCACAAGGAGAGATTTTACGTCGACGTGGACGGGTCAAAGAATACGTTCCAAAAGAAGGTCCGCAACGCTCAAGTGGCCCAGTACAACTACCAACTTGTCGTTGGACAAGCAGAGGTGGAAAACGGATCCGTAAACATTAGAACGAGAGATAACAAGGTGGAAGGTGAAGTCAAAGTCGATGATATGATTGCCATGTTGATAAAGAACCGAGAAGAATACAAGTGAACCCATTATAATAACAAACTAACACTAAACATGTAAATGGAACTGTAACGAACATTGCGTACTTTCCTCGACCTGGTAGTATACAGCTATTCCCTCTTTACCGTACCGGTATGTACAAAAGCATCGCCAGGTCGGTCGCAGCTCAAACGCCACATCCACGCATACTACTAGCTGTATGCTTGAAGCTAGAGCGATGATAAAAGAATAGCTAGCTGTCGCTGGCAGTCAGGCCTCATCAGGTCGAGCCGCCAAGAAGGGCACAAGCGCCAACTATTTGACGGATTAAAAAGAAGAGAAAGACAAATGCTCGTCGTAGTCTACTGTCACTGTCACCCCAATACTATGCTGTCCGTCGATACATACAGCACAGTACGATACTACGTGGTGGTACTGTGGTACTCTACTGCAGACTGCAGACTTAAGACTTAATGATGTGCGTCGGCGCACTGCTACTATCACGCACGATGAGCCTGCCGGCAAAGACAACTGCGCCGTCGTTTCCACGAAGAAGGCGGCTGCTTCCCTGGGAGCTGGCGCGACGTTTCCAGTTGGCGCAACCCCGGAGTCCTACACGACCACTGACACGGCTGATCTCGAGGCGACGTGCAGCTTTGACGTGACAGTCGTGGACAATGAGGCTCCCAATTCCCTCGAGATTGATGGGGGACCTGCCAAGGTCACGTTGTCACCACTGCTCGAACGCACGATGCCTGCACTGATGTCGGCGTGGCCACATTTGAATCTTCAGCACAAGACAACTGTGGTTCCGGCTCACACCAGTGGCGACACTTTCGCTTTGGGACGCACAACTGTCACCATGACCTACCAAGACTCCAGCTCCAACGCTGCCACCTGCACCTTCACAGTCGAAATGGTATCAATCGGCTTTTGCGCTGGTCCTCGCATTGAACTCGAGAGTGCGGGAGACTTTGCAATCTTGTCCAAGTCTGGAGTGACGACCACTGGTGTGACCAGTGTGACTGGTGACATGGGAACCAGCCCTATTGCCCACACTGCGCTTACTGGCTTCGCGTTGAATTTGGACGGTAGTACCACGCATTCTACGTCCCATCTCGTCAGCGGCAATGTATACGCCGCTGATTATTGGGTCCCAACGCCTTCTGCCATGACTACTGCTGTCCACCACATGGAAGCAGCATTCACTGACGCTGTGGGTCGCCCGTATCCCAACGACGTTGAACTAGGCGCTGGAAACCTTTCAGGTATGACGCTCATAGCCAGTCTATTGTTTGACTGGTGACATGGGAACCAGCCCTATTGCCCACACTGCGCTTACTGGCTTCGCGTTGAATTTGGACGGTAGTACCACGCATTCTACGTCCCATCTCGTCAGCGGCAATGTATACGCCGCTGATTATTGAGTCCCCACGCCTTCTGCCATGACTACTGCTGTCCACCACATGGAAGCAGCATTCACTGACGCTGTGGGTCGCCCGTATCCCAACGACGTTGAACTAGGCGATGGAAACCTTCCAGGTATGACGCTCATAGCCAGCCTATACAAATGGGCCACAAACGTCGGATTCACCGGCTCTCTCTCACCTTTGACGGCACCCCCACCGACATCTGGATTATGCAGATCGCTGGAACATTCGACGCTGGACCTGGTGCGGCAGTCCACCTCGTGGGAGGAGCCAAGGCTGAAAACATCTTCTGGCAGACCTCTAGCGCGACTGTGTTTGACACCACGTCACATTTGGAGGGTAGCTTTCTCACGCATACCAGCATCGTCTTTAAGACCGGAAGCAGCTTGAATGGGGCTGCTCTTGCGCAGACAGCAGTCACGATGGATGCTGCCACCATCGTCAAGCCCGAGTAAGGGATCACATTGACGACTGATTTATGTGCATCCTTGTGAAACATCATTCCGCCTTGGAGCTACTGTACAAGGCAAACGTATGGAATATTGAATGGCAGCATCACAGAGGAGAGTAAGAAAACGAAAACAAAAGGAACAAAGAAGATGCTTAAACTTGTAAGTCCCCCCTTTTCTATCACTCTGGATGACGTCGTACTATGTAGTAGTATAGACTGATCATAGCCTATACGAATAGTACTCCTTGACCATGCTTGCTTCCAGTACTTCCTACACTACATGTAGCTACATCCGTGATACCGGTAGCTCCTTGTGCGTCTGCTTAACTGTTTCGCGCTGTACCACTGAACATGTAAATGGAACTATTATTGAACACTGTGTACTTTCCTCGATCTTAACCTGGAGAACTAGAGCCTATGCTTGCGCCTTGAGCAGCATACCAGTGACATCGGATACTGTCTTGTTCCTCGTTCGCCTCGCCCTTCCACATCTCTTTGCGGCAGAATCAAACAGAGCCCTCTGGTGAGCATCTTCCAGTTCGCCTGGAGGCATGGCACCACGCTTCATGATCAGTCCCGCTTTTCCGTACTCTTCCTTGCGCCTCTTGACCCTATCCACGTCAAACTGCTTCGAGGCTTCCAACACAGCATTCCGCATTTCTCGGTGCTTTCGATAAATAGCGCGGTTGACAACCAGAGGTGACATTGAGGAATCGTTAATCGTTTCGACTAATTCGTCCTCGGCGGCTGTGCTCGGGAGAAGAATAGCAAGGCTAGCATCCCTGACAATTTCGGGTTTACTAAAGGTACCAACGTCGGGTAGAGAAGATGATGACCTGTCGCCATCCTCATCGCCCGGACTACCAAAAGAGCGTGAGCGAGTCTTGATAACATCCAGGAACAGTTGCAGAGGATCGTGTCCACTGCCTTCATTCAGCGACACCTCTGACGGGCCAGCGATATTATCTTTCATCTCCTCTGGAAGCTTGCCTTCTGGGACAGGTGCAAGACCACCAATAGATACATGCGAAGCGCTTGCTGCGGCATCCTTTGGCTGACCCTTCATCAGAGATTTGAAGTCTTGAAAGGTAATTCGATTCAGATGTGCCTTGCATTCCAGCAGACTGTCGCCCCAAATCTTTTCCAAATTATCATCTTGGTCCATATTTGCTCCACCAAGCAGATCTTCCATGTCGTCAAAGGTGATGAAACCTTTCCTATCGCTGTCCAAGCGATCAAAGGCCAAACGAAGATTGCGATCGTCTACCTTCGCCTGCGAGAGTCCAGCAGCAAGGAATTCGTGCCAACGAATGGTCGGATTTGACTTACGAACGCGAATCGAGTCAAAGATCTCTTCGATTTCAAGCTCAGACAAACCACCCAGCGATCCAGCTTCGGCATTCTCCATGAGAACACTCTTCATAGCTGTGAGTGAGATCTCTCCTGTACCGTCCTTGTCGATCTTCTGAAACTCGCTCCGAAGTTCGACAATCTGGTCCGGCAACAAGGTGAAACTCAACACTTCCGAAAGAAGCTTTTGCATATCCGAGCACTCTTTGAAGCTCACAAGGGCTCCTACAATATTCGGGTTAAGCTTGGCTCCTTCTTTGATGTCTTTCCTGGCCCACACTTGGATCCATTCATCCAATTGCGCGCCCTTTGCGGTTGGTCGCATTTTGGGGTCTGGGTTGAGTAATCGCTTGACAAAGGCCTTGCCTTGTGGACTCACGTTAGCCCACACCTCCTCGGGTTCGAACGACACTTGAGCACGCATAATTTTCTCCTTGACGGACAGCAAGCTCTCTCCATCCAATCCACCAAAAGGCGTCTCACCCGATAGCAACAAATAGGTAATCACACCCAAGGACCAAACATCGCTCTTTTCGTCGTAGGTTCCGCGAATAATCTCTGGAGAGACCGTATACGGCGTGCCAACCTTTTCGTGATGTTCTTCACCCAACAAGAAATGCTTGGAGAGACCAAAGTCAATCATTTTGAGCTCCGAGTCCGCACTGGAAGAAGAGAATAAAAAGTTTTCTAGCTTCAGGTCGCGGTGGATGATCCCCTTCGAGTGCAAGTATCGGATGGAAGACAACATTTGCTTGACCAGTTTGGCACACTGCGCTTCCGTGTAATGAAAGTCCGGCTGCTCATCCAAGCGATCAAAGAGATCGCCTCCGTGACAGAGCTCTTGCACGATAAATATATCGTTGGTACTCTCGTATACCTCTTCGATACGGACAATGTTGGGGTGATCCAGTTGACACATGATGAAGATCTCGTCGCGCAACTGACGCAATCCTTCAATGGAGTCAATAATGCCAATGTCGAGGCACTTGACAGCATATTTAACACCAGTTGCTCGATGAGTGACCAAACGAACAATGCCCGAAACACCCGAACCAAGAACGGGACCATCGTGGACTCCGTCGTAAATTTCTTCAATGGGCTTTCCAAAAGGAGTCTGTTGTTTATCAAGAGAAAAAAGTTTTGGTAGGTGAGCGAATGTGATAGTGGCATGAAAGTGAACGCAGTAACTTTGAATTCTATTGCGCACCTCGATACGAACGACCGTCGTGGTCAAGTCTCCGACGTCCATCATTTCTTGTCGGAGCGTCGATAAATCCAAGATGTCAGAATGCATGGATCGATCAATACCACCGCGCCCGCTACTGCCGACGGAGCCTGAATCCGAGTCAGCGTCTCCCAAGGAGTCCGCGCCCGATGAGTAGCCCGGTTGAACCGCCCATTCTTTGGCTCCCTTTTTCTTCTGCTTATCAAGTTGAGTTTTCAGGGATTCCTCCGAAACTCGTTCCGATAGGGAGACTGGCGGGGTACTTGTTTTCACAGCTACAAGTAAGAGGTTTCGATGGGACAAGTGTGAGGTTTTTGCTGAGCAGAGTATCGATCATACAGAAGGAATTCCACTTTTGCGCAGTTTCACTCACTTGGAGGAGTCTGTTTGGTCACATGCACCGAATCCAAGGCGGGTTTACTTTCAGCGCAACCCATGATGCACTTAGCCTTTGGTTAACAGCTTACTATTCAAACAAACGACGAAAAGCACTAATTCTTCAAGCACATCGTCGAATGTTGCTCGGTGCCCGCGATGCCGCCGCCAAGTCGTCGAGTCGATTGCCTTCGGTTTTCGGTTTTCGTGGATCGATGTCCGAATTTTCACTTGCGACTACTAGTCTACTTGTTCGTTCTTCTGTGCATTGTCGGCGCCCCAAAAGGCCCTAAGTACTGGCACGAGACACGTCATAAACATCTGCTTCCTTCGTGATGTGTGATGTTCGTTTTCCTTATGAGTCGAGTACCGCTACGGCACACACATTAGTAGATGGAGATCCCGAGGACGTTGCCTTTTCGTTCTACCGCCGAAGAGTACTACTTGGTCAACAATAGTGGAGTACAAATGTCGCACACGGGATATAGCACACTTTCCAAGACATTACGGCTCGCCGACGCTCTCGGCCACATCAAATGCATTGCATTGCAATATACTAAACGAAAGCCGACATCGTATTCATAACTCAGATTGACAAACTATTATTTCTACAACTTTCTACCAGCCCTTCGGTGGGCACGCTATGGTTTGGTCAACGAAGCAATGGACTACTGTACTCGTATGGCTGCCTCTTCAATCGAAGACATTGGAATCAATCGAATCGATCGATCAGCGTTAGTTCTTGCAAGTGCATAGTCCTTTAGTCTAGGAAAGAAATCGCTTGCTAGACTACCTGCAGCGGTATATCATTGCAAACCTCCTGCTACAGTACTACCAACGATAGCTTATACACTGGTTTACAAGCTACTAGCTAGTATTCAGTACTGTACTGTACGACCAGACTACATAGCTACTCGTACCGTATAGAAGCTAACCCCCCTCTGTTCGTACGCGGATCAGGCGGGAATGAGAAAACGGAAGTGTGACCAAGCCGACTCACTTCGGATTCAATCAAAATTCAGAATTCGCAAAAGATCCATTATTTAATGGCCATCGACCATGGCAAGGGTTAGGGTAAAGATAGCAGCTCGCAAGTGTCAAACCAATTGGTGGATTAGTGAAGCAGAAGCTTAAGGCTAAAGAATGTACAGTGGGAAACGAAGAATGGTGGAAGATGGAGGGAAACGACGCTAGAACGGTGCCGCTAAAGCAGTACGATTTAAAGGGTCCGAAAGAAAGGCCCATTTGGATGAGGGACAGTGGAAGCATGTATTTCGGCGAATGGAAGCAAAGGTGTCCCAATGGAGTTCCATACTTCCATGGGTTTGGAGTTCTCTACCACCACAATGGAACGTACCAGGGCAAGGTCTACATTGGCGAGTGGAAAGACGGAAAGGCCCACGGCTCTGGCAAGTTGTTTTGGCTCGAATCAGCATCAAGCTGGAAGGAAAACGACTTGCTGGCTCACCTATTGTAGAGAACGGCACTGGTCTTCCCTATGTGTACAGTGGAACACTCGTCAACGGTTTCAAAGAGGACGAGTCCGCTACTGTGACCCTGAAGGACGGTACCACTCGCGTTGGACCTTGGAAACGCGATCGGCCTTTTGGCGACTGGTGGAAAGACCGCGAGCTAGTCACAGCTGCAACTACCACACAGCAGTCTGATCCCTCCGCTGCGGCAGTCAAGTCGGAAGAAGCCGCAACCGCACCGACTGCAAGCGCACGAGTGTCCCGGTCGTCTACATCCAAGCAGCAGAAGTCTCCTCCTCGAGAAGCTGTCTTGGACGAACGAAAGCCGAGTGCCCGCCCAGCCAAGCGTGCCAAGAACGAGCATGCAAGCGCGAAGCCTCCACAGGTCATTTCACTGAATGATAGCGACGACAACGATTCTGGCGACCAAGCAAATGGAACTGCCGCGGCCGCAGTTCCAGACGCTGCCGTGTCGTCGCAGGAGCACGCCACCACCAGTACCGGTACGCAAGGCCGCGTCAAGAAGATTCGCGACTGGCTCATTGCTAAGATTGCCTTCGACCCCGACAAATTAGAGATGGCTTTGTATGCTCGTAAATTGTATGATTGCGGGTATCACTCCGTTGGCGTGATTGAGCATTTGTTCACGAAAGAGCGCGTTGAAGAATTCGATTGGATGAAGGCAGTCCACAGGGAACTACTTGCGGCTACACTACAGGCCTAGACACTGGTGGAGCACAAGATGATCACAGACGAACTGTAGCGCATAGTCGTGCAAGGTAGTACGGTAGGTAAATGGCTCGACGATACTTTCGACGCATTGCGTTTCAATGAATGATAACTTGAATCGTCAAAGCACTTCTTTCGACACAGTTGGTATTTGGTCGATGCAGCCAACGACTGGTTGTCTCTAGTACAGTATGACTGTAGTAGCGGTGGCGAAGACCGTCTCTTTCATCTCGTCCGACTGCTGTACACAGTAGTATCAGATACCGTTCGCTCCACGTTACCAACAGCAGAGACTCGCACGTCATGTGATGCTAACCGATACTGTCCATTACCAGCTCCGTACGAGCTTGCACTGATCCGCGTATAACCTTTTACGTATTTCTTCTTAGACTTCATTGATTTCTATACGGTAGTGGTATCAAACCCACTAATACGTACTAAGAAGTACGGTATGCGTGGGAAGTGATCGAGTCCCGGGCGGGAGGAAACGGACGGCTGACTGGCGCGCCATTTCCTTTCCCGCTTTCTTCGTTTTCAGTAATCGCTTTTCCATATTTTGTGCGTGTCGAGACTCGAGACACCATGGCAACGACTGCGCAGCCTGTCGTTCCCCCCCAATAGACCATCGGATGGAGTACGCAATGATCTCAACGGTTGGTGAATTGTTGAAGTAGAAGCTAAAGAGCGTACAGTGGGAAACGAAGAATGGTGGAAGATGGAGGGAATCGCGGGCAAAGCGGTGCCACTAAAGCAGTATGATCGAACGGCTCCGAACGAAAGGCCCATTTGGATATGGGAGGATGGAGATATGCATCTCGGTGAATGGAAGGATTTTGTCTTTCTTCGTAGGCATTCTATTCAGCATGGATTTGGAGCTTTCTACTTCGATAATCCAAGAGAGTACAAGGGCAAGGTCTACATTGGTGAGTGGAAAGACGGGAGTGTCCAAGGCTCTGGTAATGAGTTTTGGCTCGAATCAGCACCAAGCTGGAAGGATAACAAGGATCCAGAATCAGATATTCTAAAGAACGGCGCTGGTCTTCCCTTTGTGTACAGTGGAACATACGACGACGGGCATAGTCAGGACGAGTCCGCCACTGTGACCTTGAAGGACGGTACCACTCGCGTTGGACCTTGGAAAGACGGTATGCCCGTTGGAGACTGGTGGAAGGACCACAAGCTAGTTGCAGCTACAACTACCACTACAACTACCACTTCAACTACCACGCAGCAGGCTGATCCCTCTGCTTTGGCGGTCAAGTCGGAAGAAGCCGCAACCACGCCGACTGCAAGCACTCGAGCATCTCGGTCGTCTACAGCCAAGCAGCAGAAGCCCCCGCAGCGGAAGCCTTCTCCTCGAGAAGCTTCAGTCTTGGACGAACGAAAGCCGAGTGCCGAAAGTGTCAATCCCCCGCAGGTTATTTAATTACAGGATAGCGACGACAGCGATACCGGCGACCAAGCGGGTCCAACCGCCGCGGCCGCAGTTCCAGACGCAGCCATGTCGTCCTCGCAAGAGCAAGCCACCACCAGTAGTGAGGAAGACAGTTTGAACGAGATTCGCGAATGGTTTGTCACTGTGATTGGATGTAAACCTGTCAAAGGAGAGATGGAAGCCTACGCTAAAAAGTTCTACGACCTCGGGCTCCACTCGATCGAGATGATTGTCAGTCTGTGCACCAAAGAGGATGTGGCACGATTTGATTGGATGAAACGGTACCACAAGGCAAAGGTCATAGCTGCATTACCAGCCTAGACATTAGTGGAGCACAGCATGATCGCAAACAGACCATATCCTGCTGACGAAGGTAGTAGGTATGTATCGCCGACACTCTCGACACAGATAATGCATACTTTGTATTGCCGAAAAATAATTCTCACAGACGGACCATGCAGCGCACTGATGAAGGCAGTACGGAAGTCACTCTCGACACAGAGAATGTGTTTATAAATGTATGTTTATGAAGGATAATAATAACACTTTACATCGGATCTGGAATGCCGCCTTGCGGTACAGCTCAACCGGTAACGATAGATGGTTCCAGTAGGAATCTTTCGATGTTCCAAGGAATCTATTTGGTGTACTAAACGGGGTGAACTTACGATCTGACTCAACCTCCTCTTGATTTACTCTAGTGAAAGTGCTACTCGCCCTCTACAGTAAGGAGTAGCCTGAAGTGTCTTTGTCTCGAAAACAACAAGTATCTTTCTTTAAAGTCACGTATACATAACACGCATGGCCTCTCATTCTTTAGGAATAGCATCCATCACTTCAAAGGCAATGCATTACCATTGTTGCTGTTGCTGCTGGGCATTGGCCCCATTAGACTGGCTGCCGTCGGTCTCTTCCTCGTAGTACGACTCTTCTTCGAAATCGCCCTCTTCACCCTCGTAATCGTCTCCTTCAAATTCACCTTCATCGCCTTCAAATTCGCCGTCTTCATACTCTTCTTCTCCTTCAAATTCCCCATCCTCGTACTCTCCTTCTCCATCTTCATACTCTCCTTCACCATCATCGTAGTACTCGTCCTCTGCTCCGAGGTCACCGATATTATCAACTGCAAGTTCCTCCTCGGGCTGGGGTTCAATATTAAAGGCTCCCAAGCCTCCACCTGGTGGCGAATACGAGTCCGTACCCGGTGGCATGTAGTCATCATTGGCCGCCTCTTCGGGGCGACTGCTGGATCCCGCTCGTTTGGGCGGCGGTGTACCGCGAGCACCATTCAGGTACGTCATTGCACACAAGAAGATCATCAAGCCACCAACTCCAGCCAGTAACCAACCCCACCAATCCACCTTGTCGAGACCAGTATCAGCTTGTCGCACTGACGGCAATGGGTCTGTTGGCGGTGACGGCGTGTCCGGGGTCCCCGTCGGCTTGAAAGTATTGCCACCACCACCGTCCGGTGAAAAGGTCGGGCGATTAAACGGTTGTAACGTCGGCAATGGTGGTGAAGGAACGACCGGCGCCCGTGTGATTGACGGTGTAGGAAACGACGTGGCACTCACTGGTACCACCGTCGGACGTGGCATAATAGGGTCTGTTGGAGCAGGCGAAGCCGTTGGAAAGTCTGAAGTCGGACCGAATGTTGTTGTCGGCTGGAACGTGTCCGGTCCTGGGGCAGGTGTGGGCACACGGGTCGGAAAAGGCGCCGGGGTCTGAAGATCCTCAGTCACAAAGGTAACCCTTGTGACAAACGGAGTAAGTTCGGCGGCCGCTCCACTCGCAATGAAAAGCTGGATAGCTAGCCGCACGTCTTCGGTTGCTTCATCGACAGTCAATCCGTTCAAAAAAGCGCTGACTTCACCCAAAAAGATGAAGCAATCTCCACCTTGCTGCCCCACACAAGGAACTGATACACAAACGAAAGAACACAACGAGTTAGCCTTGGACACAATACAGCAAACAACCACTTAATTCTTCAAGAAGACACTGCGCAATACTTACGTTGACCCACAAGAGGAATATCTTGTCCTTGCGAACTGATTCCAGTGACCCCCGAACTTTGCAGACGCCTTCTTCCAAAACACGGAAAGAAGCTAGGAAGGATTCCTTCTGCAATACCACGGTCTAGAGCAGGCACAACCACCGAGTTAAGCTGGGTTAAGGATGTTCCAGGGAGTAGAGTAGCTTGGTACAGATAGGAAACAATCGCCAAGTCTGAAGTTGCCGTTCCATAAAAGCCACTCTCGGGCAAAACACAGTCGCCAGCAGCTTGTCTGGATCCTCTAATCAAGCCGTTGGCGGTGGAACCGGCAATAATTCCCGGTGAACCGTTCGCAAACCTACCAGCTAGGTCACCAGGGTTCATGTCGTCATCTCCAGCACCGTTACCTTTGCCCTTTCCTTTACCCATATTGGCCATGACGTTGTTGGCCATGCCCATTCTTTGGGAGGGGCTCCTTGACTTGTTTTCCGGCATTCCACCCGTCGCTTTTATTACGCTCTCCGTTTCCGTCATGCTTTCGCTGCTCTCACTCGAGCCCTTGCTAGTTCCTTTACTAGTTGGTGGCAAAGCTTCCACCAAAGAAGTATCGTCGTCCGCTTCTACTGGTGCCCCTTTGCCTTTGCTCTCGCTCTTACTCTTACCCATGCCTTTACCATGGACTCTTCCCTTCATATTGAATATGTTCGATGCTTCAATTCCTTTCTTGGAACCCATCATCATCATTTTGAGGTGTCGGCTGGTTCTGCCAGACTCATTACTTCCCTGTCGCCCCGAACCGCGTTCGGCATGCACATGGCTCGTCGAAAGCAGTATCGCCAGTATAGGTACGACAACCATCATCTTGCAATGGCTCTGTAAAGGTTTGGTGGACATTGTTATTCCCTACTGTTCAACAAGGCAAGGTATCGGTGTCCTATAAAACCAATCCGGAAGAGCAATCCCAACAAGGTCATGGATGGATGAATGCACGATTTGTGCCTTGCCAAGGGCTCATCAATGTCTGACGCAAGTCATTCATCCCAGCTGGAGGCTTTTTGACGAAATTACTTATTAAAACAGAAGTCGACAGCAATGTATTTCCCCGTCCTAGAAGAAAGTAAATTGACATAAGTGTAAAATCTAAGTAACCGAATGAACGGAAACGAGATGACCCTTCACTAGCGTGTCAAACCCGACAATTTTGGACAGTTCAATTTTCTTCCAAATTTTTCGATCGAAAATCCTCTGAAAAAGGATAGTTCGACAAAAAAATTAAAGTACATTCTGCATTCCATTTATATCGCTCGTCCGTCTTCCGTCTACCGGATTGTTTCGTTCGCAGCAACATATATTAACAAGAGCACTTCTTCACCATGGGACGCTATTCTTCCGTGCAGGCGTACGCTGATAACAGCTCCAACAACAGGGCTGTCTCATACGAACAAGCGACGGGATCCTCCGAAGCCAAGAAAGGAGTCGGTGAGTGCCGCTGTCTACCTCGTGTGAATGATTTCAAATTGTCTCCTCTGGAAACACGTTTATCGTACCCGCTCCGCTCCCATCGTATGTAACTTTCTCACTCACTCATTATCTCCTCTCTTTACAGTCAAGCCAGAAAAGGTTACGAACCCGTATGGAGCTACTGCTGGGGCCAACTCGGGAGATTTTCATTTGTACCGTCACGCCCGATCCCGAGAGATAGAGCGCATGAACCAACTCGACGAGGCCGAGGAACACGCGCTCAAAGATCAAGAGTACGAAGACACTCTAGAACAATACAAAGCGGAAGAGGAGAAACGCACGGAAAAGAGGCGACGAAAGCGAGAACGGGAAAAGGAAGCCAAGCTGCGAAAGAAGAGCTTGGCCAAGGCGGGTATTTCCATCGAGACTGCTGCTACAGCTGCTGCTTCTGCCAATAAGGAAGCACCCAACGAAGAGTTTACCTATGTGCCAGTAGTCGAGCAGAATCAGCAGCAGCAAGCGAACGAGACGAAGGAAAAGTTACCAGCAGTGGCGCCGGTGGAGTTACCGCCCAACGATGGGTCTTTTCTCGAAATGATGAAGCGAAAACTGCAAGAGGAAGCCAAGGCCGGAAAGGGGTCCGACGATGCTACTAGCAACGAGCCTCCTTCCAAACGTCGAGCTACGTGATGGATTCATATCATGACTTACTTGCTTGAATAGCGCTGGGTATTTCATGCAGAATTAGGGGGACCTGTGCTTGTAGTGATGACCTAAAGGTGGGCCCGCACGGACCGATCCGTTTTCAGCACGCCAGGCCAGGTCGCTACGATACAGGGCGCCGACATTCCATCACTTCATTAAAATCGTGCTCAAATCGAATGCAGTAAGAGCAACAAAACTATACAATGTGCAAGTAGTTACTCCATGCTTTAACATGGCTTTCTTGCCTTTGTCTCTATACATGTATTATCCCATTAAGCATCGTGCTACTCCCAACAACTAGCACTACTACCACCAAAGTCAGCCACCATGACGCCTTCTTCTTCCCATTCATCCGATTCTAGCATGGTAAACACACGGTCCAACTGGATTTGCTGCTGCCGTATGGCTGGATTCTTGTGCCCCAATTTTGCCACGCTCTTGAAAGGCGGAATCAAGTCGATACTGGCGGGTACGACTTGCACAAAGACACCCAGGTCTTGGCAAAACGCCTCGAGACTGTTCAAATCCACTGGTTGTGGCTGTAGACAATTAAAGGCGTGATACAGAGTTAGATACTGCAGTGCCGTATTGGTCGAACGCGGCGCTGGCACATTGTGCACACACACACACACACACACAGTGTATGACATTATATTCACGACCAACAAACGTACCGTTGGATCATAAAACGCCTGGGCCCGCAGCTGTCCCGCAAACTTGTCGCAGGCTGCGGCACTGGCAAATGCCAAGACCACGTTGCTTCCCGATCCCGCCGGATACTCGACCGTGTGCATGCCCTGCTGCTCGCCCTTGAAGAAAATGCAGTGGACCGTGTCGGGCCGCCGCGCATCTGTTTCATCTCTTGAAAATAGATTTTGATACGGATTCGTAACGGCCGCCAAACGTTGACGGAGGTCGTCCATGTCAAAGGAGTCTCCGCTGGACGTTTGTGCGGTCCGTTGCGTGCTAAGGAACGAGGGCCGTTGTGGGTGGCCCGGCGCAAAGGCTGTGACGACGCTCGAGATGGCAACGACCCCAAAGAGCCGAATTACGAGGGCAATCATTCCGTGCAAGCTGTTCCTTTTTCAGTGACAAAGTGGTTGATTTTAATGCGTGCGTAGTATCGGTAGTAATGTGTGTACATTCCTCTACAAAAAAGTGCGAGCAGTCTATGAATGGATGTATATACCGGTACGTAGTGATAATATGAGTGCGTATTTGGAGGATGGCTGGAGGATGGGTTGCTTCTTTTTGGGCGGACGTGAAGCTGTGAGCGCCGTAGTCAATTGATTCCAAAGGGTGCGAAGGAACAAGAGTACGCTTGCAGTCAAGATGCGAATAGCAGAAGGCTGCGATCAACGAGGGCAATGGCCAAAAGTACGGTATCTTAATGGCGATGTATGTATACGGCACCAGGTAGCTTGTTGGATAGGTTGGAGTTGGAGGTTCGGATTTGCGATGGAAGCAGAAGCCAAAAGTTGTCAGTGCGATCGAAGCCGAGACGAATAGTTTCTTCCAAATATCTCTGCAACACTATGGTTCGCGCCTCTTTCTTCGCGACCATCGTCCGACCGTCGCCGATCAAGATCTGTGAAGTCGACCTATGTACGGTCCATGACCTGCGTCGACTGCAGCAGAAGATCAGTACGAGCATACTTACGAGTCTAGTCGACTTGTTACGCATACGTCTTAAAGCAGCAGTAGCAGTAACTGTAACAGCATCCTTGTCATGGCGCCAACGACCAAAGAACCCTTTGGCACGACGCCACTTCCCGTCCAGCAGTCGTCCAGTCCGGTGCAACTCACCATTGACGCCGACGCCTTGTTGGAAACAGCGCAACAACCGCAGACGCAACAGATCGCCGTATTTGAAGCTACGCCCAACGAAGAATGCATCAACGGAGCAGCGTTATCAGTTAATCAGCACTTTGTCGTTTACGCCGTCAAGAAGGGATTGATTCGGGTCTTGCACCGCCATTCCACCCTCCGATCGCTCTTAAGAGGACACACGGGACAAACCGTTACTGATATTCAGTTCTTTCAAGATGGTGATGTGTTGGCCACGGCAGGATCAGCAGAAGATGGATCCAACCAGAGTAAAGTCATTATCTGGAGAATCTTTGAACGCAGTCCAGAAATCATGTCCGAAAAATTGTTGGAAATTGAAACCTCCAAGTTTAACATTGACCGCATCGTGTGGCATCCCTTTAATCCAAACCAGTTCTGGATGATTCATGGCGACGCAGCAAAAAAGACTGTCGCTACCTTGGTGGAAACCACTCGCATCACGACCGTTTACAAAACGGAAAGTCACGCCGTGTGTTCCTTTTTTACAGATTTTATCGTCATGGACGGCGCCGTGCAACTGTCAACCTCTGCCGCGGGAGGCAATTTGACAGACTTGTGTTGGAGTCAGCACGACACCCGACACGTTCTCACGGTACACGACTCGGGCGATATTCTCCTGTGGGATTTGAAGAAAATGGACGCGGCCGAAGACGGTACCGTGTCTCCCGCGTGCCTGACGACGATTCGCAACCAGGGCCGCCTCACGCGCTGCCTCTTTTTGCCGCACGAAAATATCGTGGGCGCGGATGAAGCAGCCGTCACGTCGTCGTGGACGCCGTGCTTTGTCACGGCGTCCGACAAGAACTCGGTCCTGACGCTCTGGTCGCCCTTTGGCGAAAATGTCGTTCCGACAAGGGTGCAAATTTGCTGTTTGGAGCATCCGGCGCCTTCGTACATTGTGCAGGTGGTCTTTGGTCCGGCTCCAGCGGACGCTTCGCCGCCGTCGTGCTTTATTGTCTTGGCGGACAGATCGGCCGGCAAGATTTTTGCCTTTCATTGTCGCGCCGTTTGGAACGAACAAGAAGGGAGAAACAAGCGAGCGCTCTTGACGGGATGTGACTATGTGGTGCCCTTTCGTACCAAGTATCCCACCTACTCGTGGTCAGTGGTGTGTGCGCCAACCACTGATATTACCGAGGAAGAACTGAGTGAGCAGGGTGGACTCATCTTTGATATCAAGCTCTTTGCGTACCAGTCGGCCGTGGTGCAGTCGTTGACGTTGACAAGCTACATGTGTTTGCCTCCGGAACACACGTGGACGGACCCTACTACCGGTGTCCATGTGGAGCGTCTCTTGGAGGTGCATTCGGCGCATGTTTCTGATGTTGCCTCGGACGATGGCGTGGACGACTTTGAAGAGTACGAGTTGGACGACGACGACGATGAGTTTGAAGCTCCAGAACCGTCGGCCTTGCCGGCGCCTTCGGGACTATTGAGCCCCGAACGTGGTCCAGTGGAAGCCCCGCCGGTGAGTAATCCGTTTGCCAATTGGCTGGGGGCCATTGCGTCCAAGGCAACAGGCGGGGATCCAGCTCCACCGCCAGTGCCACAGGCCGAGACTCCCATGCCTCCACCTCCCGCTCCAGAGGCACCGGCAGCAAAGTCCTTTCTTTCGCCAAAGGACTTTGTTAACGAGGCACCCGCGGTGCTGAAGCCATTTGTTCCACCGGTTCCAGTCCCTGTCCCTCCTAAGACGGTTTCGAGAGCGCCTACACCAACGACTACCAACGTCAGGGCGGCAGCTGCGCCCATGCCGAACCTTCCAGCAGCACCCAACTCATTGCCGGCAAGCCAGGCGGACATTGCCAGCGAAATTCGTTTGGCTGTCAAAGCGGAAATGCAGGCAACGGTTCTGCCATTGTTGAAAATTTTGGTGGAGGAATCTCTGGCAAAGTCTGTGACGAATCCCATTCAAATATCCATCGGCAAACTGGGTGAGAAGGGAGTCACGGTCGACAACGATCAGCTCGCGGGCGTGCTATCGGAAAGCATTCAGGAGCCATTGCGTGCAGCCTTTGCTGACAGTATGAGGTCCGTGTTGATTCCATCTCTGGAGTCCATTACTGGGCAGGTCCTTGCTCAGGTTTCCGATCGACTCGAAAAGGGGATGCCTGCCAACAACGGCAAGACAGACAAGACTATTGAGGCCATGGCTACCCAAATGGCGGCCTTGACGACCTTGGTTGGCACATTGACAACCGAAGTTCAGAACCTCCGCGCTTCAATGGCGTCTCAAAAGAGTGTAGCTCCTCCACCACCACAAGCCCTCCCACTGGTTGCAGCGGAGGATACCCGAAGTGAAGTGCTGGGAATGCTGAAGAACAAAAAGTACGAAACGGCTTTCACCAAGGCTGTCTCGGCATCTACGGCTGACATGGCCGTCTTTTGCTGCGCGAATGCCAACTTGAATGAAGTTCTCGGTGGCACCGCACCCGTGTTGAGCCAGCCTATCCTTCTTTGTCTGATGCAGCAGTTGGGAACGGTCCTGGCGTCTAGCAATAACTCGAACCTCCAGACGGAACTGGAATGGTTACAGGAAATCGCCTTGTCGCTCAACCCTGCCGACGAGAGTATCAAGAGGCATGTGCCTACAGTTTTGCAGCAACTCGTTGCGAGTATAAATGCCAGGATGAATCAAGGAGACCAGACGCTCCGGCGTTCGTTGCAGCGACTCTTGCAAGTTGTTCGGGGCATGCAAATGGGATAAAGACGATGTGAATGACGATTGGTTGGGTGGCTATAGTTTAAAAAGTTATAAGAAGTAACGCAAGACTTTTTGAAAGTGCCTTTGTCAACACCATGGGTCGTTTGTGGTCACACATATTACGTGCGATAGCTGAGAGCCATTTAGCATAAAGTGTGTCATATATAGTGTCACGTGATGACTGCGACTGTGGAGTCGGTCCCTCGTCGCTCTAACAATATCGTTGGTGTTATCACCAGAACCATGCCTATCCTCGGTGACCTTGCCCCGAGTGCAAACAAACTTCGTGTCCAGCATATATAGCTTCCTAGACTAATAGATAGACGAGACGTAGGCCTGAACAGCGCCAGCACAGAAAAAGGCGACTGAACCTGCACTTAACCGAGCCAAAATCGGCCTTCCCGCACGTTCATATAGTTCTGTCGCGGTCTGAGGCGGTCGGAACGGATTCAGTGACTTGTGGGGTGGCGTAATCTCGGTACGAAAGGCTAATCGGGCCCTTTCTTTCGCTTCTTTCCCACCTTCGAACCTGTCAATCAGTGGAGCCTGGAGTCGGAAGGTACCGAACAGAGTGGCGATTCCCGAAGCATATCCCAGTGCCGACTGTCGAGGGAGCACTGTTGAAAAGTGTGAGAGCTCCTGAGAAGACTTCTGCAGCATCTGGTGAACGACAAACTGCTGTCCTCCGTACCACATGAAATAACCACCAAGGACTGTACTTGGTGGGACAATTAAAATGGTAAGACCGATGCACATCTTCTGGCTAATCGAAAAAAAAAGGCAATATACTGTATTGGATATGATAAGGCGCCGTAGGTACTTTTTACCCGGTATTGTAAGCTGTAAACCTTCGTTGTCTAAGAGATCTCATGGTCGGCAGCATCGAGAAGCGAAGAAGGGCGAATGAGTGAGTCAGTGAGTCCAAGGGGTCAGTCGAGTTATTGGGAAGAGCGAGGAGCATACTTTGGTACCGGTAGGTATACCGGTACCTATGCGAGGAGACGGTAGCTGGTACCGTCTGTAGTAATACCGTAGCCAGCAAGTGTTATTAACGGTACAATGGCTTCGCTCTTTTCTTACTACTATTTTTACTGTAAAGCTGAGATCTATCCCAGATAAGAAAAATCCATGACTTCTTAATCCCAGAATTCTAGTCATAAGTCATAGTTAGTCATAACACATCAACATCAACTTGCAACGTGGGATTTTACCATGCACGACCTGACGCTCCTAGACTACTACTGTAGTCTACAGTACTTCTACTGGATGGTTTATGGTTTCGCTGTTCGCAATTTAGGGCAATTGGCATTTGGCAATTGAAAGATACCGACTTCGCGAACCCTTCGTCCTTTGATGCTGTGCCAAACCTCACAACAGCAGCAGCCACGACATCCTCCTGTAAAAGACCATCATGAAGAAGGTTCAATCCAGCCCCGCACTATCCTCGCTATTTCAGCTCACCAATAAAAAGGCAAAGCGACGAGTATGGGGTGTGAAACAGGGGCCAGTGCAATCAGAAAAGACGCTCGAGTTGGACCTTCATTGTAGCCATACCAGCTTGGACAACGATTTTTTCTTTAGCAAGACCGAGCTCTTGCACTTGGACGACCCTACCGCAACAACACAAGCCTTCGGAGATGGCGGCAAGGGATGCTTGCGTATCCGAACTCAACTCTCCTCAGCGAGCCGACGATA
>Ga0307981_1001388_pt1 | contig 21787 bp, 19 predicted proteins | sample OrgLakmetagen987_FD_201849 | JGI IMG/M metagenome (GOLD analysis project Ga0307981, IMG submission 201849) | Saline water microbial communities from Organic Lake, Antarctica - #987 | ecosystem: Environmental > Aquatic > Non-marine Saline and Alkaline > Saline | place: Antarctica: Organic Lake... | reverse complement strand
CCAGATCGTTGAAAACGCCCGATGCGCAATTCGGGCGCCGATCACCTATGGGCATCCAAAAGCAAAGGGCCTTCAAACATCGCCCCACGCGCCAAAACAGGGGCTTCATGAATAATTGCGGTTAAACTCTAGGCGGTCACGGCCTTGCAGCCAGCCCTTGAAGCCAGGCACCGAGGTGTCCCAGTTGCGCTACAAATAATCGTTTGGGTGTTGTATCCAATCAAAGCCAGAGACCGCGCCGAACCACTGACGGGACGTTTGAACCATGCCCACACCCATACCATTGATCGTGATCGACGGCGGTGGAAGCGGCACGCGTCTGCGCGCCATCAGGACGGATGGGGCGGTTCTGGCGCAGGCAACGACCGGCCCGTCGAACCTGACCTTCGGGACAGACCGTGCATGGCGCAGCATCCAGACCGGCATCACTGCCCTTGAACAACAGACGGGCTTGTCGGCCAAGGGCACCCGACTGTGGTGCGGGCTTGCAGGCGGACGCTCGCCTGACAGACAGGCGCAGTTCCGGGCCGAAGATCCGGTCGGATGCATGCAGATCATCATCGTGACCGACGGCTTTGCATCCTTGATCGGCGCCTTGGGCGGCCAGACCGGCACTGTCCTTGCCGTGGGCACGGGCACTGCAGCCTTTGCCCTGCGCCCCGATGGCAACGTCGTCAGCGCCAGCGCCTGGGGCTACAAGATCGGCGACGAAGGCAGCGGCGGCTGGATCGGGCGGCGGGCGGTGTCGCTGCTGTCCCGCAAGCAGGACGGGCGCGACACCCGCGACAGTCTTCTCTTTGATAGATTGAGCGATCACGTCGGGGCCGATTTCAATGCCATCCAGTCATGGCTGATCGACGCCGATGCGACCCGCTTTGCCAGTCTGGCCCCTCTGGTGATCGACGCAGCAGCACAGGGCGACGCAGTGGCCATGGGGCTGATGGATCAGGCGGCAGCCGAACTGGTCATCGCCATCAGGGCCATCGACGCAGGTGGACCGCTCGCCCTTCTGGGCGGATTGGGGCCGGTGATGCAGCCACGTCTACCACCCGATCTGAGCGCCCGTATCATCCCGCCCAAAGGCAACGCGCTGGACGGTCTGCAGATCATGGCGCGCCACGGCTGGCAGGACGAAACGCATGTTCCGCTTCAGGTGGCTGCCCATGACTGACCCCATTGAAAACCGGCACCCTACCGACCAGACGCGAACGGTCAAAGGCTGCATCCTTACCCCCGACGGCTGGGTGACGGGCCAGATGGCCCACGATGCCGGCGTGACGGCAATTTCAGGGGACCCGACCGACAGCCCGCACGCGCCCTACATCCTGCCCGGCTTTGTCGACCTGCACGTTCACGGCGGCGGCGGGGCGGACATGATGGCAGGAACAGACTCCATCCGGACAGCGGCGCGGCTTCACGCCCGTCACGGAACGACATCCCTGCTGGCCACTTCGGTCACGGCGCCTGCGCGTGACATTTCGACATTTCTGGATGCCGTCGCTACTGTCTGCAACGCCCTGCAGGCTGACGAAGCACGGGTGCTGGGTGCCCATCTGGAAGGCCCGTTCATCAACCCCGACAAGCTGGGCGCACAGCCGCCCCACGCGCAGCCAGCGGACGCCGCACAGTTGCGCGACTGGGCTGCTCGTGCGCCCGTGCGGGTCATGACCTACGCGCCCGAGATGGACGACAACGGCGACCTTCTGGCGGCGCTTCGCGATCTTGGCATCCGCGCGCAGCTGGGCCACAGCCTCTGCGACTATGCCACGGCAAAGGCCGCCATCGCCTGCGGCTGTGGTATCACCCACCTGTTCAACGCCATGAGCCCCCTTGGCCACCGCGACAACGGGCTTGGCGGGGCCGCACTGGCCCATGCGACTTTTGCCGAAATCATCCCCGACCTCATTCACGTCGAACCCGGCGCGATACTGGCCGCGCGGCGCGCTATCCCGAAACTTTACGGCGTGACCGATGCGACCGCCGGTGCGGGCATGCCGGACGGTGAATACCGGCTGGGCGCGTTGACGGCGCACAAGCGCGACGGCTCCATGCGTTTGCCGGACGGCACCCTTGCCGGGTCTGCCCTGACGATGGATCAGGCGTTGCGCAATCTGGTCGCCGTCGGTGTGCCACTGGACGAGGCCGCCAGCCGCCTGTCGACGATTCCCGCCGACTGGCTGGGTCAGACCGATATCGGGCGGCTTGCGGTCGGATCTCACGCTGATTTCACGATCTTCGACGCCGATCTGATACTGACAGAGGTCCGCGTTGCGGGCCTTTCCGTTCCCCAGCCAAGGTAGCCCCATGGAAGTCATCATCTGTCCCGAACGCTCGAAGGCCGTCGCCCTGACCGCCCGCCTGATGGCCGACCGCATCGCGGCTGATCCCGGCATCGTGCTGGGCCTCGCCACGGGGCGAACGATGGAGGAGGTCTATGCCCTGCTGGTCGAAGGTGCTGTTGATTTCAGCGCCTGCACCACCTTCAATCTGGACGAATACGTGGGCCTGCCCCCCGACGACCCCCGGTCATATGCCGCCTACATGAAACAGCACCTGTTCGACCGCGTCACCATCGACCCCGCACATACTCACCTGCCCGACGGGATGTCGGACGACCTCAAGGCCGCGGCGATGATCTATGAACGCGCCATCGCGGATGCCGGTGGGATCGACCTTCAGCTGCTGGGGATCGGGGAAGCCGGGCACATCGGCTTCAATGAACCCCTGTCCGCCCTGCGGTCCCGCACCCGCGACAAAATCCTGACACCCACGACACGTGAACAGAACGCGGGCATGTTCGGCGGTGACGCAACTGCCGTGCCGAAACGTGCGCTGACGATGGGCGTGGGCACGATACTGGACAGCCGCGAACTGGTGCTGCTGGCCTGCGGGCCCGCCAAGGCGGATGTCATCGCCCGCGCCGTCGAAGGCCCGCTGACATCGCGAGCCAGTGCCTCGGCCATCCAGTTGCACCGGTCCTGCAAGGTCATCCTCGACGAAGAGGCCGCAGCGACGCTGGAAGATCGGGACTATTACGACTTCGTCTGCCGGAACGAAGAGAAATGGGATCCATACCGCCGGTATCTGTGAACGGGCCGGACAAAGCGGTGCAAAGATCGGCCAGAACCGATCCGCACCCCCCTGCAGAGCATTTCGCGTCTGTCGGACCGGTGAGGCATCATGATACGCCAAGTCATGGACGACGCGGGTGATCAAATGAATGAAGGGCCGGAGTTCTCGGTCGAGGACACCGGCGATGACCGTGGCGTGACCCTTCGTGGCGTTCTGTCGATCCACATCGTGTCCCGCCTCTACGCGGCCCTTGATGCCTTGCCCACCCAAGACACACGCGTTGATCTTTCGGACGTGACCCATCTCGATACGGCTGGCGCCTGGTCGATTCTCTGTCTGGAGCGGCGGCTTCAAAGCGCAGGTCAGACGCTGGATATCACCGGCGCATCCAGAACCGCAGCACAACTGATCGAGACGGTACGAAACGCCCTGCCCGACCCGCAAGAGGCCGAGGACGGCAAGCGATCGCTGGTCGACCGGCTTGAAGGGTTCGGTCGGAGCGTCACCGGCGCAGCGGGCTACGTTCTTGCCCTCGTCAATTATCTGGGCCTTTTCGTGGCGCGGCTTGGACGGTCGATCCGGCACCCCAGCACCTTCCGGATGACGGCCCTTGTCCACCACTGCCAGGAGGTCGGGCTCAAGGCCGTGCCTATCGTGTCGCTGATGGCGTTTCTGATCGGCGTCGTGCTGGCCTTTCAGGGCTCGGCGCAGTTGCGGCAATTCGGGGCCGAGGTCTTTGTCGTCGATCTGATCGCCATCTCGATCCTGCGCGAACTGGGCATCCTGCTGACCTCGATCATCGTCGCAGGGCGCACGGCCTCGGCCTTTACCGCCGCGATAGGGTCGATGAAGATGCGCGAAGAGATCGACGCCATGCGCACGCTCGGTCTTGATCCTGCGATGGTGCTTTTCGTGCCGCGCATCCTCGCGCTGGTGCTGATGTTGCCGATCCTTGGCCTGATCGCCAGCGTCATGGGCCTGCTGGGCGGGGCGGTCATGTCGTGGGTCGAGCTTGGCATTTCGCCCGCGATGTTCCGCACGCGGCTTGTCGAAGGCACTGACGTCAGCCATGTGATGGTCGGTATGGTCAAGGCGCCGGTCTTTGCGCTAATCATCGGCATCATCGGCTGTCACGCCGGCATGCAGGTGGAAAGCAACGCGGAATCGCTGGGCCGCCAGACCTCCAACGCGGTGGTCGCGGCCATCTTCGCGGTGATCGTGGCCGATGCCGGGTTCTCGATCTTTTTCGCGCAGCTGGGGATCTGAGCATGGATAAAGAAACCGATATCGTCATTCGCGTCCAGGGCCTGCGCAACGCGTTCGGGACGCATGTGGTGCACGAGGACCTTGATATTGAAGTGCGACGCGGAGAGATCATCGGCGTCGTCGGCGGGTCGGGCACCGGAAAGTCGGTGCTGCTGCGCACCATTGCAGGCCTGCAACGCCCCACCGCCGGAAGCGTCGACGTGCTGGGCGTCGACGTTCTGAACGCCGACGAGCAGACGCGCAGTGCGCTCGAAGCGCGTTGGGGTGTGATGTTTCAGGACGGGGCGCTGTTTTCGTCGCTTACCGTGCGCGAGAACGTCGAGGTGCCGATGCGTGCAATCGATGGGCTGAATCCGGATATCCGCCGTCATCTGGCCGACCTGAAGATCTCGCTGACCGGACTGCCCTATCTTGCGGGCGACAAATACCCGTCGGAACTGTCGGGCGGCATGCGCAAACGCGCGGGGCTGGCGCGCACTCTGGCGCTGGACCCTGAAATCGTGTTTCTGGACGAACCGACCGCCGGACTGGACCCCATCGGGGCCACCGCCTTCGACAACCTGATCAAGGGGCTGAGCGAAGCGATGGGCCTGACCGTATTCCTTGTCACCCATGACCTTGATACGCTCCACGCAGTCTGCGACAGGATCGCCGTCCTGGCAGAAAAGAAGGTGCTTGTGACCGGAACCATGCAAGAGATGCTGCGCGTCGATCACCCTTGGGTGCATGACTATTTTCACGGGCCGCGCGCCCGGGCCGCGCTGGACGCGACCGAACAGGACCAGGGCTGATGGAAACGAGAGCGAACTACATCCTGATCGGGGCGTTCACGCTGGCCGGTCTGCTGGGCATCGTCGGGTTCTTCCTGTGGTTCGCCCGGATCGAGCTTGACCGGCAATTCGACTATTACCAGATCGACTTCACCTCTGTTTCGGGGCTCAGCAACGCATCCGACGTGCGCTTTTCCGGCCTGCCGGTCGGTCAGGTCGTCAGTGTCGCACTGTCCCCGACGAACGACGGCACGATCCGTGTGCAGGTCGAGGTCAATGCGGAAACGCCCGTTCGGACCGATTCAGTCGCGACCATCGAGGCACAGGGCGTCACCGGCGTGTCTTTCGTCCAGATCAGCCCCGGCACCCCTGACGCCGACCTGCTGGCCGTCGCATCGAGCGAGAGCATTCCGCAAATTCCGTCCGAACGCTCTGCCCTGCAACGTCTGACCGAGGACGCGCCAAAGATTCTCGAGGAAACCCTTGCCGTTCTTGAAGGCGTGTCCGGCTTGCTGACCCAGGAAAACCGCAACCGGATCGACACCACCTTGAGCAATGTCGAAGATGCCTCTGGGCAGTTCGCCGCAGCGTTGGAGGATTTTTCTTCCGTGACGTCCTCGGTGTCAGAGTTTGCAGGGCAGATCGACAACTTCAACACGACGCTGGAAGACCTGACCGGATCGGCAAGCACGGTTTTCGGCACGGCGGACGAGACTCTGGCGTCCATCGGCACACTGGCCGAAGACGCGCGCGGGACACTGACCGTTCTCAACCAGACCATCGCCCGCTCTGACGGACTTTTGACCGAAGCAGAACGCTTCATCGCCAACGATCTGTCCACCACGACGCAGGACGTTTCCCGTGTCGTCGGCACGCTTGGCACCCAGATCGAAGTCATCAGCACAGATACGCAGACGATGCTGGCGGCGGTGACCACGACCGGCACCACCGCGACGCAGCGGCTGACCGAGGCGCAGGCAACGCTTGCCGCCGCCGACAGGATCATCGCCCGGTTCGAGACAACCCTCGCCACGCTGGACACCACGGCAGGCAATATCGACACGCTGGTGACGGGCGATGTCTCGGCGCTTGTGACCGACGCGCGCGCCGCCATGGTCGAAGCGACCGCCGCGATCGAGATCATCGGCACCGCCGCTGAAACCGACCTGCCAAGGATCGTGTCGGACCTGCGCCAGACGTCAGCGACCGTCGCCCGCGTGACCGAGGAAGTCGGCGAAAACCTGTCCTCTGCCACGGGCCGGATCGACGCGCTGACAACGGATACCAGCGCGATGGTCAGTCAGGTCACGACAACCTTTGCCGATGCCAACGAAACCCTGACGGCGATCAACGGCGCGCTGGAAACCGGCAGTTCCGCGCTTTCTGCCGCGGAACGCGCCTTTGGTGGCGCGGACGATCTGATCAATGCCGAAGGTGCCGCCCTTGTGGCCGATCTGCGCGGCACGGTTGCACAACTGGACGCGGCCATCGCGCAGGTCGCAGCCGACATCCCCGCAGTCAGCGCGAACCTGCAGGCGGCCAGCGTGTCGGCGCAGGAAACCTTTGCAAGTCTGGGCCGGATCGTGGCGAATACAGCAGGTCCCGTGGAAACCTTTGCCGAACAGGGCCTTCCCGACTACACACGTCTTGCACAGGAGGCGCGGATCATGATCAAGCCCAACGCCCTGCAGGCACAATATCTGCCAAGCGCCCGCTGGAGCGACGCCGCCCCCGTCATGCTGCAGACCTTGATGCTGCGCAGTGTGCAAAGCACGGATGCCTTCAGCTACGTCGGGCGGCAACCGCTGGGCGCAAGGGGCGATTATGCCGTACTTACGGAACTGGTCGACTTCCAGACCGAACTCGACGCGGCGGGCCAGACGGCGACGGTGCGGCTTGGCATGACCGTGCGTGTGCTGCGAGAAACCGACAACCGGATCATCGCAAGCCGCAACTTTTCGGCCAGCGCCATCGCACCATCGACCGAGACGCTTGCCCTTGTTGCCGGTTTCGACGCTGCCGCTGCGAACCTGCTGCCCGCTTTCACGTCATGGACCTTGTCGGTGATCGCCGCGAACTGATTGCCGCAAAGCGCCGCGAACAGCAGAAAGCTGCGCCTATTCGCCACCGGGCTGCGGTGCCCCCCAAGAGGTCGGTCAGATAAACGGTCGGCCAAGCAAACGGTCGGTCAGACCGTTCCCCCCAGCGACCCCTCCAGCGTGGCCAGCTCCTGCCCCCCTGCCATCAGATCCTGAAGCTCTTCGGGTGTGACCTCACCTCGTGTGGCGGTCCCGAAGGTCTTGCCACGGTTCAAAACGGTGAACCGGTCACCAACAGCCATCGCATGCCTGACGTTGTGGGTGATGAACACCACGGCGATACCCTGTTTGCGGACCTTGTCCACCGTGGCCAGAACGTTTGCCGTCTGGCGCACGCCAAGCGCCGATGTCGGTTCATCCAGTATCAGGACCTTGGCCCCGAAATGGACAGCCCTTGCGATGGCCACGGTCTGCCGTTCCCCACCCGACAACGTTCCCACGGCCTGATCGGGACCACGCAACTGAATGCCCATCGCCCGCATCTCGTTCATCGTGACTTCGTTTGCTAGTTCATGATCGAAGAACGGCAGTCCCAGCCGCCGCTTTATAGGCTCGTTGCCCATGAAAAAGTTCCGACTGACCGACATGAGCGGGATCATCGCCAGATCCTGATAGACGGTCGCGATCCCGGCCTTGATCGATTCCCGCGGGTCTTCGAAGTGCATCTGTTCGCCTTCGAAGATGATCTCGCCCTTTGTGGGTTTGTGGACACCCGACATCGTCTTGATGAAGGTCGACTTTCCTGCACCATTGTCCCCCAAAAGACAGTGGCATTCGCCGGGAAAGAAATCGATCGTCACGCCAGCCAGCGCAATCACCGAACCAAAGTGCTTTTCGATGTCCGTCATGCGGATGATCGGTTCCATCAGCGTTCTCCCGTGATCAGCCGGCGGATATAGGTGTTCAGGATCACGGCCAGCAGCAGGATCACACCAAGAAACACCCGAAAGAGCGAGGATTCGACACCTGCAAAGAACAGGCCCTGCTGAACGACACCAAAGATCAGCGCACCCAGCGCGGCACCGATGACTGACCCGTAGCCACCTGTCAGCAAGGCGCCACCAATGACCACGGCGATGATCGCTTCGAATTCCTTGAGCAGGCCACGGTCTGCCCCCGCCGATCCGAATTCCATGACCTGACAGACGGCGAAGACGGTGGCGCAGAAGGCCGTGAACATGAACATCAGGATTTTCACACGCTCGACCGGCACGCCGACATATCGCGCCGCCTGTGCGTCGCCGCCTGCCGCGAAGATCCAGTTTCCGAACCGTGTCCGTGTCAGAACCACATGCCCGACGACAACCAGCCCGATCGCCCAGACGATCAGCATCGGCACACCGTCGACGACCGGCTGCCCGGCCCGCGTGCCGCTTTCGAAAACGCTGATGACGCCGATGTCACCCAGCCAGGCAAAGAAACCTTTCAGGATCTTGCCGCCAAAGACAGCACCCAGCCAGTCACCCTCGGCCGTTTCGCGGATACCGCCGATGATCGTCTTCCGCTCCAGCGTCTGCGGGATGAAGATCGTGAACCCCCGCAGGATGAACAGGGTCGCCAGCGTCACGATAAAGCTGGGAAGGCCCGTGCGCACGACGATAAATCCGTTCACCGCCCCCAGGGCCACGCAGATCACGAAGGTGGTCAGAATGGCGATCCACATCGGCCAGGCCAGCGTCACGCCGAAAATGGCGATCATCATTCCTGCGAACCCGATCATCGAGCCGACGGAGAGATCGAATTCCCCCGCGATCATCAACAGGCAGGCACCGACCGCGATGATCATGAATTGCGCCGAAACGACAGACCAGTTCAGCACGCCCTGCGAACTGAACATCCCGCTGTCGTATGCGAACAGAAGAAAGAACGTGAAAACAGCGATATTGCCGACGATACCACCCAGCTCGGGGCGGATCATCGCACGTCGCAGCGACGAAGTCTCTTTGATGCGTTCATCGCGATTGCTGGCATCAGTCATGACTGTGCGGTCTCCGGCTGGATATCGGGATGGAACAAGGGCGGATGGCAGCTTGGCCGATCCGCCCCTGTCAGGATGAACTTAGCGGAACTCGCCGGCGAATTCCTCGACCTTCGCCAGGGCATCCCTGGTGACGAAGCCGGGCCCCGAGTTGATGTTGTTGCCGGGCAGAACGCCGTAGCGGTCGTAGTTGGCAAGCACGATCACGGGCAGGTAGGCCTGCAGGAACGGCTGCTGGTCGATACCCCAGTTGATCACGCCCGACTTGAGGCCGTTCACGATCTCTTCGCCAAGATCGAAGGTGCCGAAGTAGATATCACCCGCCATGCCGTTTTCCTCGAGCGCGAGGATCGTCGGATCAGCCGAGGTCGGCCCCAGTGTCAGGACAGCGTCTGTATCCGGGTTTGCCGACAGATAGGCCTGCACGCGGTTCTTGATCTCGGACGGGTCCTGACCGGAATCGATCATTTGATTGCCCATATCCACACCCAGACCATCGGCAAAGCCCTGGCAGCGTTCAGTCGACGAAGGCGAGCTGATGTAGTGGTTCACGCACAGGAAGCTGCCGACCCCATCGCGTCCGGCACGCTGACCTGCCGCAAAGCCCGCATCGTATTCGGGTTGGCCGACATACATCAAAGCGCCTACTTCGGCCGCCTGTTCGGGCGAGCCCGAGTTCATGATGATGACGTCGATTCCCTGATCGACAGCCGCCCGGATCGGGCCGCTGAGCACGTCGAAATCGGCCAGCGTCGTGATGATCCCATCCGGATTCGATGCAGCCGCCTGTTCGATGATCCGCGCCATGTCGCCAAGGTCACCCGTTGGCGGGTTGCGGTATTCGACCGTCACGTCCATTTGTTCGGCGGCCAATGCGACGCCGTTCTTGACCGTGTTCCACCAGCTATCGCTGTCGGGGGCGTGGCTGACCAGAACGTATGTCAGGTCGTCACCATGCGCCTCGGCAGACGCCATCAGCGGGGCCGCGATCAAAGCGGTCGAAAGCATGACTTTTTTCAATGCAGATTTCATTTTTTTCCTCCCAGAAACACGCGCGATGTCGCGCCGAGCGCAGGTTGGCCTGCTCTCGACTCTACAAAAACATGGATTCGAAATCTTTGCAACCGATTGCAAAAAGACTTGAGTTGTCTTTTTCGATGTCATGGCGCTAATTCGACCCTACTCTTTCATTACGATTGATCTGGATGAAACCCATGACAGCAACCCTGAAGGATGTGGCGCTCAAGGCGGGTGTATCGACGTCTGCCGTGTCTCGCACATTCACCGACGGGGCATCCGTGTCCGAAAAGATGCGACGCAAGGTCGAAAGGGCCGCCGCCGAATTGGGTTACAGCCCGAACTTTCTTGCCCGCAGCCTGACGACACGACGCACCAAGTTGATCGGGCTTGTGTCGAACAACTTTCACAACCCCATCTTTCTGGAAGTGTTCGATCTTTTCACGAGGGGGCTGCAGGACCTTGGCCTGCGCCCGCTTCTGGTCAACCTCAGCAGTGAAACCGATCCTGCGAATTCTGTCGCCATGCTGCGGCAATACTCGGTCGACGGCGTGATCGTGGCATCGTCCACCTTGCCACCCGCCTTCTCCAAGGCCTTTCGCGACAAGGGTATTCCGGTTGTGAACACCTTCGGACGCTATGCCGACAGCCCCGACGTCCATATCGTGGGGATCGACAACGTCGCTGCGGGACGGCTGGCGGCACGGGAACTTGTCGCGCGGGGTCACGAAAGCGTCGGGTTTCTGGGCGGACCAGAGGCGGCAACCTCGACGCAGGACCGGCATCGTGGCTTTGCCGACGAGATCGCACAACATCCCGAGATAGGGTGCAGCCATTCCTTCGCCACCGCCTACTCGTTTCAGGCTGGCCGCACCGAGATGCTGCGTCTTCTGGAAAGCGGTCACGCCGAAGCCTATTTCTGTGGCGACGATGTCCTGTCGATCGGGGCCCTGAGCGCCATCAGCGATGCCGGGCTTCGCGTGCCTGACGATATCGGCATCATCGGGTTGAACGACATGGAAATGGCGGGCTGGGAAAACATCGCCCTCAACACCATTCGGCAACCGATCAAGCAGATCGTCGAGTCGTCCCTGGAACTTATGGTCACCATGCTGGAAGACCCGGACCGCTATCCCGAAACCCGGCTGTTCCCCTGCACCGTGATCGAACGAAAGACGCTCAGACCTCGCCTGCGCTAGCGGAACATCGGCGGACGTGCGTCCACCCAAGCCCCCTTTTGATTGGCCGATGCGACAGCCGCATGAACCGCCGCCATCGACCTGAGGCCGTCTGCCGCGAGGGGCAATGCGTCACGTGTTTCACCGCGTATCGCGTCGGCAAGATCGCAGTAGACATTGGCCACGGCCAGAGGAAATCCTTCGGGGTGCGCGATCGCCACACGCGACAGGCGCTGCGCGTCCTCGTGCAAGCCACCCTCGCCTTTTTCGATGATCTGCGTGCGCCCGCCAAGCGGTGTATAGATCAGCTGGTTGGGCTGTTCGGATGCCCAGCGCAAACCGCCGGTTTCACCGAAAACCTGAATATCGAAACCGTGCTGACGCCCGATAGCCACCGAAGAGGTCCACAAGCGCCCGATCGTCCCGCCCGTCATGCGAAAATTCACCATCGCATCGTCTTCCAGTTCACGGCTTGCAATCGCGGATGCGAAATCCGCCGACAGGGTCTCGACCTCGTCACCCGCGATGAAGCTGGCCATGTGCAACGCATGGATCCCGCAGTCGGCGAACTGGCCCGAAACCCCGGCCATCGCAGGATCATAGCGCCAGCGGACACGGGGATTGTCGGCATCTGCCGCGTCTGCATGGTGGCCGTGGCTGAAGTTCGTGACCACCAGACGCAACTTGCCGATTTCACCGGCACGCGCCATCGCGCGGGCCTGACGGACCATCGGATAGGCCGAGTAGCAATAGTTGACGGCACATATCTTGCCGCTTGCCTCGGCGACGCGCACAATTTCTTCTCCTTCGTCGACGTTCATGGTCATCGGCTTTTCGCACAGCACGTGAAAGCCCGCCTGCAGAAAGGCCTTGGTGATTTCAAAATGGGTAGAGTTGGGTGTGGCGACCGTCACCAGATCGACGCGGTCGGCGCGGTCCCTTTCACCTGCCAGCATCTCGCGCCAGTCGCCGTAGGCGCGATCCGGCGCGATGCCCAACCGCTGGCCATAGGCACGCCCTGCATCGGCGCGGTGATCCAGCGCTCCGGCTGCAAGTTCGAACAAACCATCGGCTTGCGCGCCCAAGCGGTGCGCCGGGCCGATCTGGCTGCCTTCGCCTCCACCGATCATGCCCCATTTGAGTTTCGTCATCGTTCCACCCTTCTCAAAAACCGATAGATTGCAGATATTCCCGGTTCGCGCGCGCGTCTTCCAAAGGTGTGCCCAGCATTCCCGGATCACAGTCCTGTTCCACCGTACACCAGCCTTCAAAGCCTGCATCCAGCAGGCGTTGGCGCACGGCGGGAAAATCGACATCCCCCTGCCCGAGATTGCAGAAAATGCCCTGACCGCAGGCCTTGTAGAAGTCCGTCCTTTTGGCGACGACATCCGCCTTCACGTCGGGATTTATATCCTTGAAATGCATGTAGGAAATTCGATCCATGTGGCGATCCATGAAGGCCACGGGATCGTAACCCGCATAAGAGTGATGACCCGTGTCAAAGCAGATTTTCAGGATGCTGTCGTCCACTTCGCCCAGCAGGCGTTCCAGCTCGGGCTCGAAGTCCATGAAACCGGCTGCGTGGGCATGGATGCCAACCGTCAGGCCATAGTCTTCCGTCCCCATCTTTGCCACGGTGGCAATGCGGTCACGGAAGGTCGCCCACTCTGCGTTGTCCATCTGTATGGCCTCGTCCGCGCGGCCAGCGGTCGGGGCACGGCGCGGCGAAATGCTGTCGATCAGCACAAGATGTCTCGCCCCATGCGCAGCCAGCGCCTTGCAGGTGCGCCGGCTGGCGTCCAACACGTCATCCCACTTGTCGGGATCATGGAACGCACGAAAGACGACCCCGCCGATGATCTCGAGATCACGCTTTGCCAAGGCCGGGGCCAACACGTGCGGATCTTCCGGCATGTAGCCGATCGGCCCGAGTTCGATCCCCTTGTAGCCCGCCCCGGCACATTGATCCAAAACGGACTGCCACGTCGGGTAGGACGGATCGCTTGCGAATTCGATACCCCATGAACATGGGGCATTGCCAATTTTGATAGACATTCAAGGTGCCTTTTCAGAGGTCAGAAAGAAGAAACATCAACCCATGCCCTGGCACGGGAGGATGCCAGCGCCGCCGCGACGATCTGGTTTACGACCATGCCGTCACGGAAGGTCGGCCAGACGGGGGCTTGCGTCTCGATCGCGTGCAGGAAATCGCGCGCCTCGATGATGATCTGGTCCTGATAGCCGGTGCCGTGGCCCGGCCCCTGACAGAAGGCTGCGTAGTCAGGATGCGCAGGACCCGTCAGGATCTTGCGAAACCCGCGGGTCGCCTCGGGATCGTCAGCCCTGTAGAGCCACAGTGCATTCTGGTCCTCCTGATCGAAGCGGATCGCACCCTTGGTTCCCGTGACCTCGTAGGCATAACCCATCTTGCGCCCGTGGCTGATGCGGCTGAAGTACATCTGCCCCATCGTTCCGCTGTCGAAGCGGCACATCATCTGGGCATGGTCGTCATTGGTTACGGAACCACCGGAACGGGTGTCGTGCACCGTTTCCACCTCTGCCACCAGCGACCGGATCGGCCCGATCAGGGCCAGAGCCGCGTTGATCATGTGGGGGGCAAGGTCGCCCATCGTGCCGTTGGCATCCCCTTGCGTCCGCCAGTGTGCGGGCGCATTCGGGTCGGCCAGAAAATCTTCGGTATGTTCGCCCCGAAACCACGTGATATCACCGATGACGCCGTCGGTGATCAGTTGACGGGCGAACTGGCTGGCGGGTGTCCGGATATAGTTGAAGCCCGACATATTCACATGACCTTCGGCCGCCGCGACCATCGCGCGACTGTCTTCAAGCGAAGCACCCAGTGGCTTTTCACAAAAGACCGGCTTGCCCAGCGCGAAAGCGGACTCGGCGATTTCACGGTGCGTGACCTGAGGCGAGGCGATCACGACAGCGTCGACGCGATCGTCCTGCACAAGGGCTTTCCAGTCATCCGTGGCCCGTGCAAATCCGAAGGCCGCACGATACCTTTCGGCCGAGGCAGGCGTGCTGGCGCAGACCATTTCGAGCCGCGGGCGCAGCTTGGTATCGAAGACAGCCCCGACCGCCGACATCGCGACGGCATGCGCCTTGCCCATGTAACCACCGCCTACGATTCCTATGCCAATTTCAGTCATCGCATCACTCACTTGGCCAATTATGGTTTGCAACCGGTTGCAAATTCAGTATCCTCGGATTCGAAAACGCGCAACCCGCAATCTCGAAAATCATCGACGTGATTAAAGAAAAGGCAGGCTATGAACGCTACGATCAGGCTGACCACGGCACAGGCCATCATCCGGTTTCTGGCCAACCAGTACATCGTCGTCGACGGGCAGGAGTTGCGCGTTTGCGGGGGTGGATTCGGCATTTTCGGCCACGGCAACGTCACCTGTCTTGGCGAAGCCCTGTATGATGCAAGGGACAGCCTGCCGCTTTACCGGGGACAGAACGAACAGGGCATGGGCTTTGCCGCCGCGGCCTATGCCAAACAATGGCTGCGGCAGCGGTTCATGTTCTGCACCGCCAGCGCGGGTCCCGGAACGGCCAACCTTCTGACCTCTGCTGCCCTGGCACATGCCAACCGCTTGCCGGTGCTGATGCTGTGCGGGGATACGTTTCTGACCCGCCTGCCCGATCCGGTCCTGCAACAACTGGAACACTTCAACAATCCGACGCTGGGTGTGACCGATGCCTTCAAGGCGGTCACGCGGTTCTGGGACCGGATCACGCATCCCGCGCAAATCATGCAGTCCCTGCCCGCAGCCCTTGCGACCATGCTGGACCCCGCAGATTGCGGCCCGGCCTTTCTGGGACTGCCGCAGGACGTGCAAGGCTGGACCTATGACTACCCCGCCAGCTTCTTCGAAAAACGTGTCCACCGGATCAGACAACAGGCCCCCGACGTGGCCGACGTGGCGGCTGCGGCAAAACTGCTGGCCAGTGCGAAACGCCCGATCCTCATCGCTGGAGGCGGCGTGCAATACGCTGGGGCAGTGGCGGAACTGACCGACTTTGCGACATCGCGGAATATCCCCGTTGTCGAAACGATAGCTGGACGGGCCAATCTGTTGCACGACCATCCCCTCAACATCGGGCCCATCGGTGTGACAGGATCAGACAGCGCCAACGCCATCGCGGAACGCGCCGATCTGATCCTTGCGGTGGGCACCCGTTTGCAGGATTTCACCACCGGCTCATGGACCGCCTTTGCGCCGGACGCGCCGATCATCGGCATGAACGTCGGACGCCATGACGCAACCAAGCACCTGTCCCATCCGGTCGTCGGGGACGCCAGACTGGGGCTGGTCGCTCTTGGCATTGCCCTGCAGGATTATCGCGCTCCTACCGAGTGGACCGACTTTGCCAAGGCGGAACGGGACAAGTGGATCGCCTATACCGACGAGATCACGACGCCGGGCAACGGCCCCAATTCCTATGCCAAGGCCATCCGTGTGGTGAATGACCTTTGCGATCCGCGCGACAGGGTGGTCGCCGCCGCCGGTGGACTGCCCGCCGAGGTCACTGCCCACTGGCAGACCAGGGCCATCGGCACCGTCGACGTGGAGTTCGGATTTTCCTGCATGGGTTATGAAATCGCGGGCGGCTGGGGCGCGCGCATCGCGCAGTTCGAACGTGAACCCGACAAGGACACCATCGTTCTGACCGGTGACGGGTCCTATCTGCTGATGAACAGCGATATCTATTCATCGGTGCTGACCGACCGCAAGTTGATCGTCTGTGTTCTGGACAATGGTGGCTTTGCCGTCATCAACAAGTTGCAGAACAACACCGGCAACGAAAGCTTCAACAACCTGATCGCGGATTGCCCGACCGTTGCGGACCCCTTTACAGTCGATTTTGAGGCGCACGCCGCTGCATTGGGTGCCAATGCCGAAACGGTCGCTAACCCCGCCGAATTTGCCGAGGCCTTCAAACGTGCAAAGGCAGCCCGGAAAACCAGCGTAATCGTGATGAAGGTCGACGCCTACGAAGGCTGGACCACTCAGGGTCACGCCTGGTGGGAAGTCGGCACGCCCCACACCACGACCAACCCCAAGGTCGCGGAAAAACATACTGAAATCGAAGCCGACCGCGCCAAGCAGCGTAGGGGCGTGTGATGTCGGTCATTGCGGGCATCAGGAAGAACGAATTCGTGGTTGTCGGACGCGTCGGGATGGACCTTTTCCCCGAACCCGGTGTCGCAACGGAAGATGCCACACAGTTCACCGCCGACATGGGTGGGTCCTCGGCCAACATCGCGGCGGGGATCGTCAAGCTGGGCGGTCGGGCCAGCCTGGTCACGCGGGTTTCGGACGATGCGGTGGGCCGCTTTTGCCTCAACAAGCTACGCGACTACGGTGTCGATGCCTCTTATGTGACCCCTGTCGGCGGCGAAGCGCGCAATTCGCTGGCTCTTTATGAAAGCCGCGTCGCGGGTCACCAGTCGGTCATTTATCGCAATGGAGCTGCCGACTTCGAGATGACCGAAGCCGATGTAGAGGCGGTTGATTACCGCCGGTTCGGCGCCCTTGTCACGGCAGGCACGGTCTTCGCGGCGGAACCGTCACGCAGCGCCGCCTTCAGGGCCTTTGCCCTTGCCCGTGAGGCGGGCCTGCCGATCATATTTGACGTGGACTACCGCCCCTATTCATGGCCAACCCCCGAGATCGCCGCCGAGGTGCTGTCGCGCGCGGGCGCGCTGTCCGATGTGATCGTCGGAAACGACGACGAATTCGGCTTCATGGCGGGCGGCAAGGACAAGGGGCTTGCCAAGGCACGGACACTTGCGGCGGCCAGCGCCAGCATCGTCGTCTACAAGATGGGCGAGAAAGGCGCGATCACATTTGCCGAGGGACAGGAGATTCACACCGGCATCTATCCGGTTGCCGCGCTGAAACCGACCGGTGCCGGCGACAGTTTCCTGGCCGGCATGCTGTGCGCAATCGCGGACGGGCATGACCTGAAAACAGCTGTTCTTCGCGGCTCTGCCTGTGCGGCCTTCGTCGTTGCCAGACCCGGCTGCGCGCCTGCGATGCCCACTCCGCAAGAGATCACCCAGTTTCTGGCCGACCACACCGGCCCAACTCAAGCCACCTAAGGACAAGCCATGCATATCGCACCACATGACAACCGGAACCAACCCATCGTGGATGCCGACAATCCGACGGTTCCGCTGACGTATTTCAACATCGTCAAGCTCAGGGCGGGCGAAGCATTCGAATATCAGGTGCCGGGCTACGAGACCTGCATCGTGCCCGCGACGGGCACCGTCGATGTCTCGGTCGAAGGAGTGGCCTTCGACGCACTGGGCAATCGCACCGACGACGTCTGGGACGGAGAGCCCGAAGGCGTCTATGTGCCCGTCGGCGCGAAGGTCACGATCGTTGCGACCCGGGACACCGAAACCTTCATCGCTGGGGCCAGATACGACAAGGTTCTCGACCCCTTCGATGTGCGTGTGGCCGATCTGGACAAGGTGCAATACGGGTCGGACGACACCAAGACCCATCGCAAGATCAAGCATATTCTGGGGCAAAAGCAGCACGACAAGGTCGGTCGCCTGCTGGTCAGCGAGCTGTTCACCGTGGGGCAAGGCGGCTGGTCGGGCTTTCCCGCCCACAAGCACGATACCGACAACCTGCCGCATGAAACGCGCCACGACGAGACCTACAATTTCCGGTTTCGCCCCAAGCACGGGTCCGGCGTCCAGATCCTGCAGCGCGAAGAGGGCAAGCCCGGTGACGCCTATCAACTCATGGACGGATCGACCATCATGATCGACAAGGGATACCACCCCTGCGCCGTCATGCCGGGATACGAGATGTATTACTTCACCATCCTCGGTGGTCTCAGCCAGCGGAGCCTTGTGCAATATTTCCAGCCCACCCATGCCGCCCAGGTCGAGACCATTCCCGGCATCAAGGACATGGTGGCCAAGTTCAAATGACCCTCGCGACGCTGGCCGAGGTGCTGCAACCGGCGCTGAAAGGTCATTACGCGGTTGCGGGCCTCGTCACGCTTGGATGGGAAGATATGCGCGCCTATGTGGCCGCAGCCGAAGCGGAAGGCTGTCCGGTCATCCTGCAGGCCGGTCCGTCCTGCCGCGCCCATACGCCGCTGCCGGTACTCGGCAAGATGTTCCGGCATCTGGCCAAAGAGGCATCCGTTCCCGTCGTTGCGCATCTGGATCACGGTTACACACTGGACGACTGCAAAGAGGCGCTGGACAGTGGGTTCACATCCCTGATGTTCGACGGATCACGCAAGCCACTTGCCCAGAACATCGCAGAGACGGCAGCCGTCGCCGAAATGGTCCATGCGGCTGGCATGTCATGCGAAGGCGAAATCGGCTTTGTCGGCTATGCCCAAGGCGAAAGCTCTGCCGGCACCGACCCCGCCGAGGCGGCCCGCTTCGCGCGCGAAACGGGTGTCGATGCGATGGCAATTTCAGTCGGCAACGTGCATCTGCAACAGGACAAGCAAGGCGGTCTGGACGAAGACCGCATCCGCGCCATTGCCGCTTTGACCGATATTCCACTGGTGATCCACGGCGGGTCCGGCGTGCCTGTTGCACAGCGCAGATCGCTTGCGACCGGCACCGCCATCTGCAAGTTCAACATCGGCACCGAATTGCGCATGTCCTTTGGTGCCGCACTGCGCGATGCCGTCGAAAGGGATCCGTCCCGTTTTGACCGCGTGGCGATCCTTGCCGAAACGCACGACCCGATGGTCGCAAAGGCCCGCGAGGTATTGCGCGCCTTTGGCCATCCACCAAAGGCGCGTTGACGCGGGGCACGCCTGTCGGTCGTTCGGCACAAGCAGCCCGCAAAGCCGGACGCCTTTGCGTTACGGCTGTTGTCTGGCCTCCATCGCGTCAAGTGCCTCTGCAAAGCTGTCTGCATCCATCTCATCCTTCAACGCACGTCGAAACAGGGCTTGTTGCGTCTCTGGTGCCAGGCCCCCAACGGGTGGATCGCGATCCAGATTGGTGGGAAAGGAATACCCCTCGGCGGTGGCCCCGATCGCGGCATCCAGTGCGGCAGGCGTCAATGTGCCTTCGCGACGTGCCGCGACCGCGTGCGGGAAAAGCGTCTTGCACATCGCACGGCGGTCCAGTGTCTCCATCGCGCGACCGAAAGCCGATGACACCTGAAGCAGATTTGCCATGCGCTGGATGCCCGCACTCGTGTTCGCCCCAGCCGCATGAAACAGCGCAGGACTGAAGAACAGCGCATCACCCTTGGCCAGCGCAAGTTGCACGTGGCGTTCTTCGAACACCTCACGAAAGTCTTCACGACGCCAGGCGGCATAGCCCGCCCGGTAGGCTTGCGAAAATGGCAGCAACTTGGTTGGACCGCTTTCGACCGGCATGTCGCAATGCGCCACAGCCCCCTGCAGGGTCAACACGGGCGACAGGTCGTGGACATGCGCGGGATAGTCTGCACTGATCTGGGCGGACTGGAACCCCAGATGGTAGTCCCTGTGTGCCTGCTGCGCGGCACCGCCCGGATGGACAAGGTTCAACTGCGCCGTCATCTGGTAGTTCGGCCCCAACCAGGCTTCGCAAACGGCATCGATGGCAGTGTTCGCGAAGTAGTGCAGGAAAACGTCGGGCGCGGCCATGCAAAGTTTCTGCAGGGAATTCCAGATCCGGTCGTTCGCACCCGAAGCCGCAAAGTGATCGGCCCCTCCACCCGAGGAAGCCTTTTCCTTCACAATGATGTCTTCGTAGACTGCTGTCGCCCGATCAAGCGGGGCCGTATCCGCGTAAGCAGCTTTCAGCGCCAGAACACCGGGACCGGTCAGCAGGATCTGTGCCCATTCAGCCATGATCTGGCGGCGTGCCTCGCGATCCTCCAGCGCGGGGCGCAAGGCGGCCATATCGTAGACGGGGATGTTCTTTTCGACGGCAGCGGCATGGGGCCAGTCGTCGATACTGGTGGTCCGGTCGATCAACTCTTGAAATGTGGCGATATCGCAGGCGGACGGATCGAAGTAGCCGTGGCTTGCGGGTGGAATGTCTTTCATTGCGCTTCTCCCTTTGTCATCGGGCAGGATAGCAGCGATCGGCATTGCCGAATGGGCCATAATACATCAATAATCAATCAATGACGCATCGCTTTCCGATCAAAGAAATCGCAATGCAGGCCGGTCTGGGCACTGCGACGGTAGATCGTGCAATCAACAACCGCGCCCATGTCAGCCCACAGACCCGGCGTCGCGTGACCGCCGCCATCAAAGAGCTTGAGCAACACGAAAGCCAGTTGGCCGCACGAGGGCGGCGCATGGTTTTCGATTTCGTTGTCGAAGCCCCCACACGCTTCAGCCGCGAACTGCAAAGGGCCGCTGCAGAGGCCTCGGCCATGATCGGCGCAGCCGTCTGCAGGCCGCGCTTCGTGATGCAAGAGGTCATGACCGAGCAAGACGTCACGTCCTGCCTGTCACGCATCGAGAAACGCGGCAGCGACGGTGTTTGCATCAAGGCACGAAACCTTCCTGCAATCGCGGTGGCCATCGACAGGCTGGTTCGCGCAAAAATTCCGGTTGTGACGATCGTGACGGACATCCCCCATTCTGACAGGCTGGCCTATGTCGGGCTGGACAATGTCGGCGCAGGTCGCACGGCAGCCTACCTTGTCAGTCAGTCCGTGCGGTCGGGTGGCGGAACCGTCCTGACAACAAAAAGCCAAAGCAGCTTTCTGGGGGAAAGAGAACGCGGTGAGGCCTTTGGGCAGGCGCTTGCGACAACCCGGCCGGACCTGACGGTGGTCGATGTGAGTGGGGGCAGCGGCATCCACTATGGCACCGCTGACCGTATCCGCAGTCAGGTGGGCCAATTGACCGACCTTCGGGCCGTCTATTCGATGGGCGGTGGCAACCGTGCAATACTCGATGTCCTTGCGGATCACCGGATCAAACCGGATATCTTCATCTCTCACGATCTGGATCGCGAGAACCGCGGCCTTCTGGTCGGGGGTGACGTGACTTTTGTGCTGCATCATGATTTGCGGGGCGATATTCAGAACGCCTACTTGTCGTTCTTGCGCTTTCACGGCCTGCGTGGTCCGGACGGCACCGCGTCTGCCTCGACCGTCCAGATCCTTTCACCGAGCAATCTGCCGTCGCAGGCGTAGGCAGTGGCGCACTTCGAACTCTTGTGGTCTGCTTACAGAAAATTCGGGACCTGAACATCGTTTTCAGGAAACCCAAATGGCTGAACACGCGTTGAATTGGTGGTATTGTGTAACTCCCAAGCACCCCCTCGGTAGAGGGTTATTGTCAGTTTTGGTGTGAGTCGAATTTGCCATTGGGCGCGTGCTTTTTTCGTTCTGGTCTGAATTCCGTGGCGCCGGGTCGATTTCTCTGAAT
>Ga0307981_1001382_pt1 | contig 21861 bp, 15 predicted proteins | sample OrgLakmetagen987_FD_201849 | JGI IMG/M metagenome (GOLD analysis project Ga0307981, IMG submission 201849) | Saline water microbial communities from Organic Lake, Antarctica - #987 | ecosystem: Environmental > Aquatic > Non-marine Saline and Alkaline > Saline | place: Antarctica: Organic Lake... | reverse complement strand
CAGAGATATGGCCGAAAAGGCGCTCGGGGTTGAAGGGCTCATGCTGGATGCCGCGATGTTCCGACAGCGTGCTCAACAGGGTGGCCAGCGTGGTGCCTCCGGTCCGCCGCATCGTCCAGATCACATACGGATCACTCACCGTTCGCCCCTTTATATCATGGCTCTCTACCTGCGCGCACCTAGCATTCCCCCCCCTGAGGGGCAAGATCATGCAGGCACCATTACGACAGGTCTTTACCTCCTGCCCGAGTTACGAAACAACACGATTATGATCAAAATACCTACCGCCAGCCCGACATGACCGCGTCCACCGGCCCCCGGCCGTGCATTTCGGTGATCATCCCCGTCTACAATGTAGCCGAGCACGTCGCGGCCTGTATCGACAGTCTGCGCGCCCAGACCATGACCGATTTCGAAGCACTGGTGATCGACGATGGCGCGACCGACGGCAGCGGCGATATCGCGCTGGAGGCGGCGCGTGGCGATCCGCGGTTCACCCTGATCCGGCAGGACAACGCCGGTCTGAGCGGCGCACGCAACACCGGGTTGGAGGCTGCCACCGGCAGCTATATCGCCTTTATCGACAGCGACGACCGCGTGATGCCCGATTATCTGATGCGCCTGTGGCAAACCCTTGAGGACACGGGCGGCGATTGGGTCGCCTGCGCGGTCCAGTCGTGCCATGTGGACGGCACAGGCAGCACGCATTCCGCCATCCACGGCGCCGCCGATCTGGCCGGGCATAGCGTGGCGCGGCGCTATACCTTTGACAGCTGGACGGATGTGATCCGCCATTTCCCCTCCGCCTGGAACAAGCTCTACCGCCGCAGCCTGATCGAGGGGCTGCGCTTCGACGCAGGGACCTGGTTCGAGGATCACGGATTTTTCCACCGCGCCGCTGCGCGCACCGATCACATCATCCACCTGCCCGATGCCCTCTATCTCCAGACCCGCGGCCGCGCGGGCCAGATCACCGCGCAAGACAGCGAGCGCGTGTTCGAGCAGTTCAATGTACTCGAAACCCTCGGGCAGATCTTCGAGAGCAGCCCGCGCCCCGGCGCAGAGACAGCGCTGGCACGCATCGCCAGCAGGCTCACCTTCGAGCGCAGCACCACCCTGTCGGACCCCGACCGCCGCGCCCGCTTTGCTGCCGCGACACGCGATTTCCTGGCGCAGCACAGCCTGAAATACAGCACAGACTGGGACAGCGACATCGCCCTGAGTTGGGGCACCGAACTCGGTGGCACGCTCCCGCTCAGCGTCGTGCTGAGCTGGGACGGTGCTGATATCGCCGCCCTGCGCCACAGCCTCGATGCCCTGCGCGACCAATCCGCCCCCGGCCACGAAGTGCTGATCGTCTGCCAGAGCCGTGCCGCGCAGCGCGCGCTGGCCGCCTCGGGCATCGCGATGCCGGCCCACTGGCAGATCCTGACGGCCCCACGACAGGGTACCGGCGCAGGCTTCAACCATGGTCTGGCACAGGCGAGCGGGGTCTATGTGGTCTTTGTCGAGACCGGTGACGCCCTCACCCCCTGGACCCTGCTGGACCGGGTCGAAGCGATGATGCACGCGGAGGCGGACTTCGGGATCGCCCAGATGCGTCTTGTGGAGCGCGGTACAGGCGTGGTCAGCTATCACAACGGCATGCACGCCATGACCCTGTGGCCCGCAGGCACGCCACCCGCAGGTCCGCTCCCCCTCACCCCCGCTCAAGCGCTTGATCTGGAGGCACACTGCTCGGCCAAAATATTCCGCAGCGGCTTTCTGCACGACACCAGCGCGCGCTTCACCACCGGGCCGCGCCCGGATTGGGCCCTATGCCTCATATCCGCCCTGGCGGGGCGCAGCACCTATATCACCTCCGCCGGTGCAACCGTGGCGCTGCAAGCGCAAGGTCTCTCACGCTGGCACACACCGCAGACCGGACGTGCTCTCAACCAAGGTCATAACGCCTTGTTAGAGACTGTCAAAGCCTGTACCCCGCCCGACGTCAGAGCCAAACTGCCCGCAGGCTGGGAGCGCAAACTGTTTGCCCGCGCCCTGCGCGAACAGGTCTATTTCGGCAAATATAGCGGCCGCCTGCCCCGTCTGTCGATGCTGGCGGGGGCCGCGTGGGGCGCATTGCGCCACGGCTACGGCACACCCCAGCAAGCAGGGGTCGATCCCTTTGTCGGGCCACGGCTGGCCAGATTGCTCGATCCGGTAAGGACCATAGCGGTCAAGCTGCGGCTGGCGCGCGGGCGCGCGGATATCGCGGTCGCGGCCGATCCCGACGCGCCCGACGCCACAGCCGACACGACACCCAAGGATCTACATAGCTTCGATCTGCACGGGCACGGCATGCTCCGGATGCGGACCAGATTTCACACAGCCCCCTACGCCAACATCCATTTTCGCGCGCAAGGGCAGGGCCCCGCAGTGTTCCATCTGTCGCTACGCCATGCCGAGGGCCTCGCGGTGTGCAACCACCAGCGCCCGGGCGGCCAGTGGCACCGCGAGCAGATCAGCAGCGTAGCCTTCGGCCCCGGCGGCGCCGATGTAGCGATCGTCTTCACCCCGCCTCGCGTTACGGTTTTGCTCGACGGTGCGGAAATCTTTCACTTCGACACGAAGGGGCAGCGGCGCGGCGCCGTTTTTCCGGATCTGGAGACCATCGCGGGCTTCACCGTCGAGGGCGACATCACAGCCGATCATATCATCCCCCGGATGCCAGATGCGCCGCTGATCCTCGACAGCCGTCTGATGCTACGGATGCCCGCCTTCGCCCCCGATATGCAGCTGCGTGTCCTGGCCGATGGCCTCCCCCTACCCGTGATCGAGGCGCCCCAGGGCACCGCATCGGCTCTGCTGCCCGCCCGCCTGTGGCGCGATCTGGCCCCTGATGCGGCTCTGACGCTGGAGCTGGCGCACGCTGGGCAGAGCCACCACCTTAGCCTGAGCCGCGCCGATGTGGCCGCCCGGATCGAGGCGCTGCTGGCACTGCCGCTGGCCCAGACCGACAGCACCCTGTGTCTCACCCTGCTGGAGCATGCAGGCCACGGCGGATTGCACAGCCTGCTCGGCGCGACCGCCCGCGTCCGTCTCGATGCGCTCGCATCCTTCTATGGCGTGCAGGACTTTCTGGAGCACTCCCCCGGCCAGGATACAGCGCCGGACGCGCAGGTCGCACTGCCCGCAGAGGACCCCCTCGGCCGGGAGGTCGAAACCGCCATCGCGCGCATCGCACAAAGCCAGACAGCACCACCAGGCCAGCGCCCCGATCTGCTCGACGTCATGGCCCAGACCCGTGTCTCGCACCGGGCCACCCCCTTGTTCTTCCTGTCGCTGAGCGAATATTTCTGCACCGGGGCGCGGGATTTCACCGACCTCTACAGGCTTGCACAAAGCCGCAACGTGCTGCCTTTCGACACGCTTCAGACCCGTTGGGGCCTCTCGGCCACCCTGCCCTTCCTGCTCGCGGAGGCGCAGTACGAGCGCGTCATCGACGCCCTGAAAACACTGGCTTCGCCCCGGCAGGAATGGCTGGTCATGGCCGCTATCGCATGGACCGCGCGCGAGGCCGTGAGCCGCCCCGAGACCCCGGCAGAACACCGTCGGGCGATCTTTTACGCCTTCACCGATCTGGTCTACAAACGCGCCGGTATCTATTGGGAGCGCGTCCACTGCCGCGAGATGACCCGCACAGCAGCGAGCCTGATCCGCCACCGCGACCAGCTTGAGCCCCAGCAGCAGGCAGATGCCGTGGTGTTCGGGATGCGGGTTTATGGCCTGTCCAGGCAGTTCTGGGCCGATCTGGACGGGATGGAGGATCTGCCCGAAGCGCTCGTCTACGCGCGGCAGGCCTTCGAGGACGTCATGGCCGCCGAAACGCCCGCCCCACGGCGCGACCGCGCGCTGCGGGTATTCGAGGGCGCGAAAAACCCCGATGCGCCACGCCTGCGCCGAGAGCTTTTCGGCCCCGCCGGGCTGGCGGATCCGGAGCGGGCCGTGATCGCGGCGCAGGATCTCTTCGACACCTATGGCCCCGACCACCCCGCATTGGGCGAGACCGCCCTGCGCCATATGGCGAGCCCGGGCGCCCTGCCCGTCGCCCCCTCAGTGGCGCAGATGGCGCAAACCGCCCTGCCCACTCTCTACCCCAAAACACCGCGCGCACCCTATTTCGATCTCCAGCAGAGCAGCTGCCGTCAGGCGATGGCCCTGCTCGACAGCCCCGAGGCCGCGGCCGGTATGGTCCCCCTCACCGAGGGTCTGGCCCAGCTTGCCGGAGCAGGCTCGCGGTATCTGGGGCTCGCCATGGCACTGGCGCTGATCGACGGGCTCCAGCATAGCGCCCCCGCCCGCGCACATGAGCTGGGTAGCTGGTTGCGCCACCAGACCGCCGGGCAGGATCCCGCAGCCTACGGCGCGGCCCCGGCGGTGCGTCAGGCCGTGCGCCGCCTGTGCGCCGCCCCCGATCTGCCTTCCCGAACTGCTGATCTGCTCGAGGCACTAAACCTATATGCAGAGCATATTGAAGCCCCTGACAACGCAGGGCTGCCCGCAGGATCGCCGCTGTTCGATACCATCGTCACCGTGTTCTCCTGCGCCCCCTACCTCGACACCCGCATCCCTGCCATGCGCGCGGGCTGGCTGGGCCTGCTCCAGAATCTGGGCGTGCCTTACGTGGTCGTCGTCGGCGATGGCGACGGACGGCGCGAGGGCGACATCGTGCATCTCGACGCCCCCGACGATTATGAAGGGCTGCCGCAAAAGACGCTGGCCACCATCGCATGGGTCCATGACAACACCCGCTTCGGCCACATGCTCAAGATCGACGACGACTGTTTCCTCAATGCCCCGCTGTTCTTTGAATCGCTCGGCTACCGCAAACATGACTATTACGGCCGCCGCCTCTACCGCGCGGCGGGCCAGATGGACCGGCAGTGGCATCAGGAAAAATCCAGCTCCGCGCGCGGGCGTCTGGATCTGGACAAATCGCCCGAGCCCTCGGAATACGCCGATGGCGGCACCGCCTACGCCCTGAGCCGCACCGCCATGGCCGCCGCCCTCGAAGCGGCGCGCAGCCCCGAGGGCCGGCAGCTCATCGCGGTGTCGTTCATGGAGGACAAGATGCTGGGCGATCTGCTCGCGTTGCAGGGTATTCGTCTGTCCGAAGAGGATTACCGGATCTCCCTGCGCCGCCGCACCTTTGGCGCAGCCACTCCCGTGGCGATGTTCCACAATAGTTTCCACCCCAGCCAGACCGCGCAGGTACAGCTGGTGCATCTGGACACCCATCTGGACCAGGCCGATGCGCTGGCCCGGCTCGGCGCGCCGGGGCTGTGGCCGCGCAAGATCTGGCCCGGCTACCAGCCGGTGAAGCTGGGTTATCAAAGCAACGCGCTGGAGCTGATCAGCTCCGAAAGCAGCGTCGAGCGCGCACGCGGCGCCGATGTGGCCGTTGTGGCCTGCATGCGCAACGAAATGTTCATGCTGCCGCATTTTCTGGCCCATTACCGCAAACTGGGCGTGGAGGCCTTCTTGATCGCCGACAATTGCTCGGATGACGGCACACGGGAATATCTGGTCGAGCAGCCCGACGTGGCACTCTTCTCGGTCGATACCGATTACAAGCTCTCCCACTACGGTGTGGCCTGGCAGCAGGCGATGATGGCCGCCTTCCGGGTCGGAAAATGGTCGCTGGTAGCGGATGCCGACGAACTGCTCGTCTGGCAGCAAGAACAGACCCAAACACTGGCCGATCTGCTCAAGACACCCGATTTCGCGACCGTCGATGCCGCGCGTCTCTTCATGCTCGACATGTACCCGCAGGGGCCGCTGGAGGGGGCTGATTTCGCCACCGCTACACCCTTCGCACAGGCAGGCTTTGCCGACCGTATCCCCTTTCTGACCAAGACGCTCTCGCGCGGGCCCTACGCCGATCAGCCCTCCTGGACCTCCGCGCTGCGCCACCGCCTCATCCCCGGCTCGCAACAGCGCATGTTCGTCGCGCAAAAACTGGCGCTGCTGCGCTACCGGCCCACCATGCGCCTTTCGGCGGGGCTGCATTTCGTGGGCGATGTCGATATCAGCGCGCGCGAACTGGTGTTCGCGCATTTCAAATACAACGCCGATTTCCGCCGCAAGGCACAGGCCGAGGTGGCGCGGGGCCAGCATTTCAACGGCGCGGAGGAATACCGCAAATACCTCGCCCTGACCTCAGAAGCGCGCAGCGTGATCTACGATCCCGACCTGTCGATGCCCTGGTGCGAGGTGCCCTTCGTCAAACGCCGGCTAGACGTTTGAGCCGACCGACGATCCGGTCCCGCAGCCCACGGCGCGGGGCGGGCGCTTGTAATGCCCAGCGGTGGCGGTCCCGCGCAAGGCCCATGTCAAACCGTGCCGCCACCTTGGGCGGGTAGAGCGCGCGCAAACAGCTGCGGATCTGGTCGGCGTGCGCATCCGTCATCGGTTTGGACAGGCTCCATGGCAGGGCCAGTCCCTGTGACAGCGTCAGGCCAAAGGTACTGATATCCTCCGGCACCCGCAGCGCAAAAATATTGTTGTGCACCTCCCGCGCAGGGGTTTTCCCCCGATAGGGCGCACAGCCCGTCGAGACGGCTGTAAAACGGTTGGTCTCCGCAAGCTGATCAAACAGGATCTTGGGGCCCTGGCCCACGTTATTTTCGCTGTTCAAATAGAGCTGCAAATCATGATGCGCGATCAACGCGCCGCTGCGCATCGCCGGCAACAGCATCAGCGTGTCCAGAATGGGCCATGGATGCTGGTGATTGGCGTCGACAAAGGCGAAATCCACGGTGCCTGCGGCCAGATCCTCGGCAGCATAAGCCGAGATCGTCCCCGTCAGAGAGGTAATGCCAGACGCGATCTCCACCTGATCCTCACCCAGCACATCACCGATCAGACAGCCCACTTCACGGCTCTCGTCAAACCACAGACGGTCGCGCAGATCATAGGTGCGCACGTGTCCCGGCGCGCCCAGTAGGCCCGCCTGCATATCCGCCAACGCGCCCGTGGACAGGCCCGTGGCGGTCCCGATTTCGACCACCGTACCGGGGCGCACAGCCGACAGGCACATATGCAAAAATGCCAGATCAGGGCCGTCCACGGCCGCATGATCGTGCGACCACAAGGCCGCGAGCCGCGCGTCCAGCGCTTCGGGGATCCGGTAATGACCGGGATCCAGGACAGGCTTACTCTGGGACATCGCCAACTCCATATATATCCAGCAGTTCTTGCACATGGCTCTGCATCACGACAGGCCGCATCGCCCCGCGCCAGTAGGCCTCAAGATCCAGATCTCCCGCCAGCAGCCCCTCCAGCCTTGCGGTGAAACTGCCCGTGTCGCCCGCCTCGAACACCATATCCGCACAGCGCCCCAACTCAGGCGCACCGCCCATATGGGACGTCAGCAGCGGGATGTGCCGGGCGTGCATCTCAATCGCGACCTGCGGCAGGTTATCGTGCCACAGCACCGGCACCACGCCGATGTCCACCCGCGCGAGCACCGCGTCGAGATCGTCGTGGGTGTATCCATCGTGATAGGTGATCCCCGCCAGATGATCCTCCAGCCGCCGCACCCGTGCCATCGTGGCGGCATCCGCGGCCCGCGCGGCAATCACCACATGGATCCGCGCCGCCACCGCAGGGGGCAGGGCCTCCAGCGCGTCGAGCAGGAAAAAGAACCCCTTATCACGGCGCATATACCCCAGATATCCCAGTGTCAGGGTCTGTTTATCAAAGCTTTCACACGCGGGTACCGTCTCGTCGTAGAGCTCTGCAGCGCGGGTGCCGATATAGCTCGTGCAGGTCAGCGCGGGGGCGATGCCATAGCGGTGTGCAAGTGTCTGAACCGCCTCCGAGACGCACAGCACATGGTCGCAATTGGCATTGATCAGCGCGGTCATATCTGCCCGGCGCTGCGCGAAGGCAGCCGCACGCGTCTTGCCTTTCTGTGGCTCTAATAAAGTGGTATCGGCTCTATTCGGCCCCTGCCCCCGCAGCCGCCGCAGCATCCGCATGCCCCGCGCACCGGTCCCCAGAATGCCGCGGAACGCCACATCATAGATCCATGTGCCCGGCTGCAATCCGGCACGTCGCAGCCGGTAGGACAGCCCGTTGGCCACCCGCAACAGGCGCGCGTCGTGCTGGTGTGTCAGGCACCGCACACAGCGCGCACCGCCCTCGAAATCCTCGCAGGTCTCGGCTTCGGCAAACCACAGGTTCACCTGCGGGCAGATCGGATAATAGTTGTGCAGTGACAACACCACCTGCGTCTGCGGGAAGCGCTGCTTGATCTCGAGGACCTGCGCAGGCAGGCCTTCGAGATTGTTGAAATGGATCACGTCATAGGGGCCGGTGCGTGCGATGAAATCGAAAAACACGTCGCGCGTCGGCTCATGCACCACCTGCGCGGGATCGCCGAAACTGTGATGCGCGGGGGCCAAAACGCCGGAGTTGACGATCTCGAAGCGCGGCGCGGGGCCGGTCCGGACACCATGGCGCAGCGGCTCCCAGCGGGGGCCGCGCGCGGGCAGATCATACGACAGGCCTGCACACAGGAAAATAGGCTCGATATCAGAGCGGCCCGCCAGCCCCTCGATCACGTTGCGCTGGTAGAGGGTCACGCCGCCGCCGCGGCCCTCGGCGTCCAGATAATCGACCCAATTGTAATACAGGACTCGCAGCGCATGGCTCACAGCTCGTCTTCCAGCCAATGGCCCAGACCCAGCTGGTGAAAGTAATAGCGGATCGGAGCGGGCTCCTCAAAGCGCTCCTCGATCGTATTGCTGCTTTGCTTGACCAGCGGGCTTTTCATCTTTTTATCGTAAGAAATACCGAGAAAATTACATAGTTTCTGCTCGAACCCCGGCTGGAACAGCTCGCGGTATTCATATGTCACCTTGGGATTGGACAGAGGCGCCAGCCACTGTGACACCAGATGGTCGAAGGTGGCGTATTCATGCCAGCGGTGGCTGATCTGGCGCGGCGTGGCGCGCACTTTGCGGGTCACATGATCATTACGCCGCGTCTGCGCCCAATTCTTCGTGTCCGATGCCTTGATAAGCGAGGCCACCTGCGCGAGCCGGTTCTCGCGCCAGATATAGATGATCGTAATGTCGGGATCTGCGGCAAGCATCTGCAAAACCTTCAGATTGTGGCCGATCATGAATTTGAATCCGCCCCAGGCCACGCCACGGGCCTCCGTTTGCTCGTAAAATTTCTGCAGATGGGCAAGCGGTTGTCTGTCGCGCCCCAGAACCGCCTCGTGGCTGTCGTCGCGCTCCTTCCCCGCACCGATCACCGTGTAGGGGTTGTACTGCTCACCCGCGCAGGCCACGTCGCGGTGGGCGTCCAACAATGTCATCAGATAGGTCGAGCCGCTGCGGGGCAGACCCAAAATTACAAACCGCTTCATGTGCCCTGCCTGTTGCCGCATCCGTCCGGACTGAAATATCTTATTGAAGAACCCACCCGCGGAATTCAAGGGCGCCGCATTCAAAGATATCGCCCGGTGCCCTACCCGCGACTGATCGAATCCAGGTGCGCCGTGATCCCGTCTTCGACATTCTCGAAATAGGTCAGATGTCCATCCTCAAGCAGGATCGCCGAATTGCAAAAACTGCGGACCTGCCCCATCTCATGGGTCACGAGGATCGCGCTGGAGGTCTTCATGCGGTCGATGAACAGCGCCTGGCTTTTGCGGCGGAACGCGGCATCGCCCACGGCCGTGACCTCATCCACCAGATACGTGTCGAACTGGATCCCGAACGAGGCACCGAACGTCAGGCGGGATTTCATCCCCGACGAATAGCTGCGCACCGGCATGTCGAAGTGTTTGCCCAGTTCCGCAAATTCCTCGACAAAGGCCGTAAGCTCGTCGGTGTCGACCCCGTAGATCCGCGCGATGAACCGCACGTTCTGCGCACCCGTCAGGTCGGGGTGGAACGAACCACCGAAACCCACCGGCCAGGAGATCGACCCATCCGAGAAGACGCGCCCGGTGTCGGGGCGCATGGTGCCAGCAATCAGCTGCATCAGGGTCGATTTTCCCGCCCCGTTGCGGCCCAGAAGCGCCAGCGATTTTCCCGTCGGCAGCTCCATGCTCAGCCCGTCGATGACCATCTTCTGCATCCCGTTGACCCGGTAGCTCTTGGTCAGGTTTTCAAACCTAATCATCGCCGCCTCCCCCTCAGCTGCGGTCCCGCACGGAATAATAGACCAGCGCCATCACCGACCAGCCCAGGGTCAGGAACAGGGCCGCCAGCCCCAGGATCAGGCCGCGGCGCGGGTATTCACTGGTTTCCGCCACGGTGGGGGCGATATAGGTTGCGAGATAGCGGCTCTGCCGCGAGGCGTTGGCCCGCGCCAGATCGACGGCGGCCAGTGCGGCACGGTAGTTTTCCTCCGCAAATTCGCGGTCCACGGTCAGCCCCTCGTATTCGGCGATCAACTGGGGATAGTCATCGCCCGTCCCCCCCTCCAGCGTGCCGCCCGAGGAGAGCTGCGCGCGCTCGGATGCGATGCGCTGGCGGATCACGGCGATCAACCGCTCGGCCTGCCGCAGCCGCGGATCGCCCTCGCTGGTGGTGCCTGTCAGCAGATCCAGATTGATCAGCGCCTCCGCCAGCTGCTGTTGCAGATTGTTCATCACCCCCATACGGCCCTGGATATCGGCCTCAGGATTGACCAGCTGGTTGCTCGAGCGGAACCGCGTCAGAGACTCGCGCGCGGTCTTGAGCCGGGCCACGGCCTCATCCAGATCCAGCAGCGCATAGCGCATCGCGTCCGCGCGCGCCTGCTCATTGAGATCATTGATCATATTCTGGCTCAGCCGCAGAGTCTCGACCGCCACCTCACGCGCCTTTTCAGGCGTGAAGGCCTGCAGGCGCATCTCCATCAACCCCGAGCCCTGATCGTAGGACAATCCGACGATCCGGCGCCAGTAGCGCTCCAGATCCTCGATGCTCGAGCCGGGGCGCAGCGCGAAGAACGGATCGCTGCTCCAGTAGCTGCTGTAGTGGTCGCGCAGGCCGATGTTGCGGTCCACCTCCTGGATCAGTGCCGCACTGAGGATGAATTCATACAAAATATCGCCATCCGCAGAGCCGCCCGAGCCTGCGAGGCTCGCCAGTCCCCCCAAAAGCTCGGAAGCACCGCCGCCCTCTTCCTTGCGCACGGTGAACCCCGTCAGCGAGCTGTACTGATCCTCGGCCACAAACCACAGATAGAAGGCGATCACGGCGAAGGGGATCACCACCACGAGCAGTAAGGACGCCATCAGACCGTAGTGGCGCGGCCGCAGCCTGGCCGCCTTGACGGGGCGGCGCTGCGCACGGGCGGGCGGGTCGATCTGCTGGGCCTGCTGTGTCGGTGCTGCGTCTTTTGGGGTTATTTCATTCATTATTTTTTCCACAAAAGGCAATTTGAACTTACCCGAAATCTTTTACATACTGACCGCTGAATTGCCAGCATTGGAATGACACGCAATGGCCCTTCGTCCGGCACAGGCCAACAGGCCATATCACGGCACGAGCCGCAAATTTGCGACCGCACGCGCAGTCTCCGCATTGACCCTGCGCGAGATGGCCACCACATACGGCCGCTCGCCGGGCGGGTATGTCTGGGCGATCCTGGAGCCGCTGGGAGCGATCTTGCTGTTGGGGGTGGGCATGTCGCTGTTGATCCGCGTCCCGCCCCTGGGCAACAGCTTCTTGCTGTTCTTCGCCTCGGGGCTGCTGCCGTTCGCAATGTATACACAGCTGAGCAACAACATCGGCCGCGCCATCAATTTCTCGCGAGCCTTGCTGTTCTATCCCGCCGTGACATGGGTCGATGCCATTCTGGCGCGCTTCGTGGTGGTGGTGCTGACCAATGTGATGGTGATGATAATCCTGTTCACCGGCCTGATCATCTCCACCGACACCCGCGCCATCATCGATTTCGGGCCCATGGTCGAGGCGGTCGCCCTCATGGCCTTTTTGGGACTGGGGATCGGGGTGCTCAACTGTGTCCTGTTCGGTCTGTTCGATGTCTGGCAGCATGTCTGGTCGATCGCGAACAGACCCCTGTTTCTCGCCTCGGGGCTCCTGTTTCTCTACGAGGATATGCCCGGCCCCTTGCAGGATATCCTGTGGTACAACCCCCTGCTGCACATCATCGGCATCATGCGCAGCGGGTTTTACAGCAACTATGACGCCACCTATGCCAGCCCGAGTTTCGTCATTGCGGTTTCGGGGGTATGCCTGTTTCTGGGCGTGATCCTGCTGGGCCGCTATCACCGGGTCATCCTGAACCGCTAGAGCCATCCTCCTCGAGGGGCTGGCCAGATCCGGTCTGGCCTATCCTGTGCGGCTCTGGTCAACGGGGCCCCTGCGGGGTGCCGCGCGCCCAATCCAGCACCCGGGTGTGGCTCACGTCCGTATGCCCGGACAGGCCGTCGCGCATCGCGCGCGCCAGCAGCGCCAGATAGCGGGTGCGCTCCCCGCTGTGAAACCGGACCTTGATCGTCCATTTGAGCATCATCAGTGGCAGCACCAGCCAGAACCACCGCCCCGCCGCCAGCCGGTAGACCATCAGCAGGTTCCGGTAGTGATAATAAGTTTTCCACAGGGGGCGGAAACGCTGGTCGGCGTCCGTCATGGTGGAGAAATCATGCTCGAAGCGCAGGGCCGGATCAAACAGGATCTGCCCGCCCGTCTGCCGCAGCGCCAGCGAATAGAGCACATCGTCGCCGTAGATGAACAGCGACCCGTCGGGATAGCCCACCGCCGCGACCGCCGCGCGCGAGATGAACAGGCCCACGAAGGATCCACTGTCGATGGCGCGGTGCCGCGTGCCCTCGTAGTCGGCGGTATTGAGGTGAAAACCGTTACGCCCCTGCCCCCGCATGATCTCTTTTAGCGTCGCCAGCACCATACCCCTGTGCCAGAACGGGTTCATGGTGGGCCGGTTCATGTCGCAGATCCGACCATCGGGATGATAGACCGCCGCTGCCCAGGCCATCGGCCCGTCCCGCTCCGCCCCCAAGAACCACGCGATGGCTCCTGGATCGGGTCGCGCGTCGTCATCCATGACCACGATCCAGTCGGGATCAAACCGGGCCACCGCCAGCCGCATCCCCGCCTCGAACCCGCCTGCCCCGCCGCCGTTCACCGCACAGCGGTGCACGGTGAGGTGTGGCGCCGTCTGGCGGGCCAGCCAGTCCTGCGTGCCATCGGTCGAGGCATTGTCGACCACGATGATATGATCCAGCCCCTCGGCCTGCGCCGCCAACAGACTGGCCAGCGTAATGCGCAACTGGTCCAGCCGGTTATACGTGACGACCACCGCCACAAGGCGGGGTCGGGGAGCGGGATCGCTATGTGGCATGGGGAGTTTTCCTGGCTGGTGCGCGCTTCCGCTGAGGCCATAAAAACACTCCCAAGTCAAACATATCGCAGGGTCTGTCCGCCGTCGGGGGCCGGATCGGGTTGTCTTTCCACCCTGATCTGGCAAGAAGAGACAACAGATTTTGCACCAGGAACCATATTGAAATGGAAATTGAACAAACCGCCTTGCACGGTGTCGTGATCCTGCGCCCCGCGCGCCACGGCGATGCGCGCGGCTTTTTCTCCGAAAGCTGGAATCAAAAGCGCATGGCGGAGGCCGGGCTGCACTATGATTTCGTGCAGGACAACCATTCGCTCAGCGCAGCGGTGGGCACCGTGCGCGGCCTGCATTACCAGACGCCCCCCCACGCACAGGCCAAGCTGGTGCGCTGCGGTCAGGGTGTCTTGTTCGATGTGGCCGTCGACATCCGCCGCGGCAGTCCGACCTATGGCCACTGGGTCGGTGTGGAGCTGAGCGCGCAGAACGGCAAGCAGTTGCTCATCCCAGCGGGATTCCTGCACGGCTTTTCCACCCGCGCGCCCGACACGGAGATCATTTACAAATGCACCGATTACTATGCCCCCGATTGCGACGCGGCGGTGCGTTATGACGATCCCGATATCGGCATCGACTGGGGGCTGGACGGCGCAGCGCCCCTGCTCTCGGCCAAGGATACCGCAGCGCCGTTTCTGGCGGACGTGCAGACGCCGTTCACGTTTGAAGGATGACAGGGCATGAAAATTCTCACGTCCAAAGGGGCGGCTCTATGAAAATCCTTGTCACCGGCGGCGCCGGCTTTATCGGATCGGCCGTGGTCAGGCTGGCGGTGGCGCGCGGTCACGCCGTCGTCAATCTCGATGCGCTGACCTATGCCGCCTGCCTCGATAATGTAGCCTCCGTCTCAGGCGATCCGCTCTATGCTTTCGAGCGTGCCGATATCCGCGACCGCGCTGCGATTGACGCTGTATTAGAGACGCATCAGCCCGATGCCATCCTGCATCTGGCCGCCGAAAGCCACGTCGACCGCTCCATCGACGGGCCAGGGGATTTCATCGATACCAACATCACCGGCACCTACAACATGCTGGAAGCCGCGCGTGCCTACTGGACCGCGCAGGGACGGCCCGAGGCGTTCCGCTTCCACCATATCTCGACCGACGAGGTCTTCGGCTCGCTGGGGCCCACGGGCATGTTCACCGAAGACACCGCCTACGATCCGCGCAGCCCCTATTCCGCCTCGAAAGCCGCGAGCGATCATCTGGTGCGCGCCTGGGGAGAGACCTATGGCCTGCCCATCGTGCTGACCAATTGCTCCAACAATTACGGTCCCTATCATTTTCCCGAAAAGCTGGTGCCGGTGGTGATCCTCAATGCGCTCGCGGGCAAGCCGCTGCCGATCTACGGCGATGGCTCGAACGTGCGCGATTGGCTCTATGTGGAGGATCACGCCGATGCGCTGCTCTGCGTGCTGGAGAAGGGGCAACTAGGCCGCTCCTACAATATCGGCGGCGAGAACGAGCGCAGCAATCTGGAGCTTGTGCAGACCATCTGCGCCATTCTGGACGAAAAGCGTCCGCGCGCCGATGGCGCTTACGCCGATCTGATCACTTTCGTGCGCGACCGTCCCGGCCATGATGCCCGCTATGCCATCGATCCCGCGCGGATGAACACCGAGCTGGGCTGGCACCCTTCCGTGACGGTCGAGGAAGGGCTGGCGCGCACGGTGCAATGGTATCTCGACAACGAGGACTGGTGGCGTGCGCTGCAAAACCGCGCGGGCGTGGGCGAGCGGCTGGGGAAGGCGACATGATCCTGGTGTTCGGCCACAGCGGCCAGGTCGCGACCGAGCTGCAATTGCAGGCTGATGTGACCGCCCTCGACCGGGCCGCCGCCGATCTGTCGGATCCGGCCGCCTGCGCCGCCGCGATCATGGCGCACCGCCCCGATGTGGTGATCAATGCCGCCGCCTATACGGCCGTGGACCGCGCCGAGACGGAGCAGGCGACGGCCCAGACCGTCAATGCCGAGGCGCCGGGCGCCATGGCGCGGGCCTGCGCGGATCTGGGCATCCCCTTCCTGCATGTCTCGACCGATTACGTGTTTGACGGCAGCGGCACCGCGCCCTGGCAGGTAGACGACCGGATCGCGCCACTGGGGGTTTACGGCCGCACCAAAGCGGCAGGGGAAGAGGCCGTGCGCGCGGCGGGCGGGGTCCATGCGATCCTGCGCACCTCCTGGGTCTTTTCCGCCCATGGCGCCAATTTCGTCAAAACCATGCTGCGGCTCTCGGAGACCCGCGATGCGCTCAGCGTGGTGGACGACCAGATCGGCGGGCCGACACCGGCAGGCGGCATCGCCGCGGCGCTACTGGTCATGGCCCGCGCGCTTCAGGACGGACAGGGGGGCGGCACCTACCATTACGCGGGCACCCCCGCGACCAGCTGGAAATGTTTCGCGCGCGAAACATTTGCCGCGGCAGGGCGAAGCACCACCGTAACCGGAATCCCCACTGCCGATTATCCCACACCTGCCCAGCGGCCTTTGAACTCCCGCCTTGATTGCGCTTCATTAGAGACTGATTTTGGCATCTCACCGCCCGATTGGAAAACCGATCTGGCCCAGATTGTAAGCGAATTGACATCATGACCCAACACACCTCCGCCGCGCGCAAAGGCATCATTCTGGCGGGCGGCTCCGGCACCCGGCTCTACCCGATCACCATCGGCGTCTCCAAACAGCTGCTGCCGATCTACGACAAGCCGATGGTCTATTATCCTCTCTCGGTGTTGATGTTGGCAGGCATCCGGGACATCGCCATGATCACCACGCCGCAGGACCGCGACCAGTTCGAGCGGACCCTGGGCGACGGCAGCCAATGGGGCCTGTCGCTCACCTATATCGAGCAGCCCTCACCCGACGGGCTCGCGCAGGCCTACATTCTGGCGGAAGACTTTCTGGACGGTGCCCCTTCGGCGATGGTTCTGGGCGATAATATCTTCTTCGGCCACGGCCTGCCCGAACAGCTTGCGCAGGCGGATGCACAAACCACCGGCGGCACCGTCTTCGGCTACCGCGTCCATGATCCCGAGCGCTATGGCGTGGTGGATTTCGCACCTGACGGCACCGTGCGCGCGATCATCGAGAAGCCGAAGGTGCCGCCCTCCAACTATGCCGTGACAGGGCTTTATTTTCTGGATGGCACGGCGCCTGCACGGGCGCGCGCGGTCACCCCGTCGGAGCGGGGCGAGCTGGAGATCACCAGCTTGCTGGAGAGCTATCTGCACGATGGCAGCCTGACGGTCCAACAGATGGGCCGCGGCTACGCCTGGCTGGATACCGGCACCCATGGCAGCCTTCTGGATGCGGGCAATTTCGTGCGTACCCTGTCGAGCCGTCAGGGATTGCAGGTCGGCTGCCCCGAAGAGATCGCGTTTTCCAAAGACTGGATCAGCCGCGAGACGCTGGCAGCCCAGGCCGAGAAATATGCCAAGAACACCTATGGTGACTATCTGGCGGCACTGCTGAAATAGGAAAATGTTTCGCGCGCGAAACATTTTTTAGCAGGCCCTAGCGCTATGATTAGAGCCTGTTCATCCTGATTTTTCCAGCCAGCGCAGCAGCCGCACGCGCAAATCGGGGGTCAGAGCCGGACCGCTCAGCTCGATCCGCCCGTCCGCCTTGTGCACTGCCACCTCCAGTCCGGGGCGCAGCTCCCGCCGCGCGATACCGGCTGTTGCCGCTCCGCTATTTTCAGGATCCGTGGTCTTTCCGGGATCGGTCGTCTTTTCAGAACCCTTCTGGGTATTGGCTTTTTCGGCTTTATCAGAGCCTTTCTTTTGCACCAGCATCCGCATGAGCAGCTTTTGCTCGGCGGCGGCATCCTGCGGGGCGCCGCGCTCGAGCGCCGAGCAAAGCTTTGGTCCCAGCGCCACATCGTGCTCGAGGGCATTCCCAAGCTGGAGGCCCAACCGCTCTCCGATGGCCTGAGGATATCGCAGCGCGCCGTCGAGCGCCTGGACCACGGGCAGAAAGGACCGGATCTTGGAGCGCTTGGACCGCGATGCGGCACGGAACAGCGCGAGCAGGGCCGCTTTTTCAGTCTCGAATACGCCCTCTTCGACCGATTTGGCGGCAATGCGTGCGCGCTCGAAATAGCTCAGCCCGACGCGGATCTCGTTTTCCTCGACCATCGCGAGATAGGCGCCCGAAGCCTCACCCGCGCGCCGCTCGATCGCGAGCACCGTGCCATCGCCGATCCCCTGTGCGTGCAGCTGCACCAGAGCGGTGCAGCGCCGCCAGCCGGAAATGAGCCCGTAGCCACCCTGCGCCAGCGCCACCACTTCGATCGGAGTTTGCTGGCCACGGTCGCGCAGGGAGCTGACGAGAGCGGCCATATCGTCATCCTCGGCCGGCACCCGGTCGCGCACCAGGTGGTCGAGACGGATTTGCGACAGGGGCAGGGCGGTGATCATCCGGCCCTCCGCGCGTGCGGCCTGCATCTCGCGGCTCAGCTCCTCCAGCGCTGCGGTGGCCGAGGCCTCGGAGGCGACATCGGCGATGGGCGCGCGCATGCCGCCCAGAGGGGCCATGGATTTGGTCTCGGGGGCGGCACCGCGGTCCGGGCTCAGGAAATCCGGGTTGGCGGGGGTCAGACGTTTACGTTTTGCCATGGGGCATCTCCTGTGGGCGGATCAGGGGGAGGATTGGCGGCAGCCGTGAACATCCGGTAGCCATCGCGCGCGCGGGTGTTGCGGGTGTTGCACGTGTTGTCGGCACCTAGCGTGCGACCTGCAACATGGACCGCGCGCGCAGGTGTGCCGCGCGGGGAGGGCATTACGCTCATTGCGCAGCAGCCGGGGGCGGCACCCGTGCCTCGCCTTGCTTGTCGCGGGCCAGCTCGTCGCGCCGCCATGCGCCGATCAGCAGCTGCTTGAACGCCGCATAGGTCGCATCGAAGGTCTCGCGGCCCCGCACGTAGGTCTCGCGGTTGAAATCGCGGTAGTCGGCCTCATAGATGCCCTGCACCTGCTCGCCGGCTTGCCCGATGAGAGCGGTGAAGTCCTGACGGTGCGGCGACAGGGTGGTGCCGAGATAGCTTTGCATCAGCGCTGCAAGCTCCGCTTGCTGGCTGCTGTCGTAGCGGGTGACCACGGCGCGCACGGCGTCCCATTCGAAATTGAGCCCCTCGCGCCCCAAGGCGCGCGCGGCCATGTTCTCGGCCTCCTCGATGGAGCCGAACGTGGCATGCAGCATGTCGAAGAAGCGCCCCGTGCTGTCGAACTCGAGGAAAGACGCACCCAAGGGCACCAGCAGGATATCGGCGGCGGCCAGACCGTTGATCGTGAGATACCCCAGGGCAGGGGGCGTATCGAGGAAGATCACATCGTAATCGTCCAGCACGCCATCGGCCTCGAACATATCCGTCAGCGCATCCCACAGCTTCCAGCCGCGCGCCTGCATGCGCCAGACCGGCACCTGAAACTCCGCCCAGTAAAGATTGAGCTGGGCGCCGATCAGGTCGATGTTGGGCCAGTGGGTTTTCTGGATCAGATCCGGGGCGCGCACCTCCAACGCATCGGTGAGCGTATCGTCGAGCGGCACGGGCGCCTCGCCGCGGTCCATGCGGCGCTGGTTTTCCAGGCGCAGTTGCTGGGCGTAGTGGCGCGCCATGAGGGGAAACACGGTTTGCCATTCGTCCTTGACCGTACCGCCGAAGATCGAGGTCATGGAGCCTTGTGAATCGAGATCGACCACCAGCACCTTGTAGCCGTCCAGCGCCGCCGACATCGCCAGATGTGCGGCGGTCGATGTCTTGCCCACACCGCCTTTGAAATTCGCCACCGCGACTATTTTCGCGGGCAGCCCCTTGGGCCGGTAGGGCAGGTATTCCTTGGTCTTCGATCCTTCCTCGCCGAAATGCGCGCGCAAGCGCTGGACCTCGTCGAGGGTGAACCATTTGGCGCCGCCCGCCGTCTCGGAGCGTCCCTGGGGCAGCTGGGGATTTTGTTTGAGCACACGGCGGAAATGGCCAGTGGCCACCGGGATGAGATAGCGGGTGATTTCCCAGGTCGAGAACAGACGCAAGCTGCGGGCCTGTCCCTCCTGAAGACCGCGGCTTTGCAGATCGCGGCGCCCTGTATCACAGGCCCGGGCGATCGCCTCGAAACGCTGGGTCGTGGTGGGGCTGCCCAAAGCGGCACAGGCCTGATCGGGATCAATGCTGAAATAGGGGGGCAGATGGCTTGGGGGCTCGGCTGGCATGAAGGCTCCTGATGTACTGCTTTTTCATCAGTATACGTGAAAACGGCGCACATGGAAGAAAAGAGATTACATCATGCGAATTTCCCGAGCAAATCCAGGGGTCTGATGGGCAGTCTGCCCGGGCTTTTGCGCATTTGAAACGGCTTTTTTGTTATTAATTGGTTATATAGAGGTTACAGAAAGCTGTGGTACGGCTAAGCCCCTTATATTGTTCGGGTATCTGGCTTTCTTAAAACAGGACCGACTCTGAAACACCGCTCTTGTGACTCCGATCCCACGTTTGCGCGACTCCGAACCCCCGCTGGAGTTCTGGACGCAGCCTGTGGATAACTCTAGGCTGGGTGTCACTGAAACCCCGAAAGAATCGGGGGCCGGCATACCGGGACAAGTTGTGGACGCGATATGATCCGCAGCGGCCCGGTGCGAGCAGAGATACAAGCATGGATCGGCGGGGCCACTTTGGGCCGTGCCGTGTGGGGCGACAGGCATGACAGACACCAGCGCGGGCCTCGGGTCCGCCATTTCCGCGGGCCTTGGCCCTGATCGCCATCCGACGGCGGATTTTTTCATTTGCGATGTGTTTGATGCCGCGCCCAAGGATGATCTGGGCTCGATGGAGCACCCGATCTTCTCGCTGTCCACACGGCCCGACAGGCGCATCCTCTCCTATACCCATAACGGCACCACGATCGAGGTCGTCCCCTCGGTCAAGGGGCGCGCGACGTTGCACGACAAGGACATCGTGATTTTCTGTATCAGCCAGCTGATGGCGGCGCTCAACGCGGGGCGCGCGATTTCGCGCAGGATCACGCTCAGGGCGCATGATCTGCTGGTCGCCACCAACCGCGATACATCGGGCGATGCCTACGGCCGGCTCAAGGATGCCTTCGAGCGGCTGGCCGGCACCCGCATCACCACCAACATGACCACCGGCGGCACCGAGACCACGCAGGGCTTCGGCCTGATCGAGAGCTGGGAGATCAGGCGTCGCTCGAAGGGCGGGCGGATGATCTCCGTCTCCGTCACGCTGAGCGAATGGCTTTTCCGTGCGGTGCAGACCAAATCCGTGCTGACTTTGAACCGCGAATATTTCCGTCTGCGCAAACCGCTCGAGCGGCGTATCTACGAGCTGGCGCGCAAGCATTGCGGCCGCCAGCCCGAATGGCGCGTGAGCGTGTGCACGCTGCACAAGAAGTCGGGCTCTGCCGCTCCCGTACGGGTGTTTCGCGCGGCCTTGCGGCGGATGATCGTCGACGGGCATTTGCCCGATTACGAGATGATGGAAGCTGCGGGCGATCTGATGGTGTTCGCGCGCCGCAGCACTGTGATAGAGCAGATCCGCGCGCCGCTGCTGAGCGCACAGGCGCTGGAGGCCGCACGCGGTCTGGTGCCGGGGGTGGATGTCTACGCGCTTCAGGCCGGCTGGCACAGCTATTGGGGGCGCACGGGGCAGGCGGTGCTGCGCGATCCCGACCGCGCCTTTCTGGGCTGGGTACGGAAATATGCCGTCTAGGGCGCTGCCCACAAAAATACCATCTTTCGCTTTTATGCGTCGCGTATGGTCGCGTATATGAAGATCGCACAGGACCACAGAATTCAGAGGAGCAGGGGGGTGCTATGAGACAGCCGGTGAGGACTGTTCGCGCGTGGCGTTGCGCCTGCATGATCGTCGGCTGCGTGTTGGGACTCCTGCAAGGATCACAGGCCATGGCACAACAGACATCGCCCTCCATCACCCGTGACGCTACGCTCAAGAGCACCCATGCCGTCCCCGTGTCGCGGGTGCGCGATGTGATATCGATCACCTGTGGAGGGGCGCGCGATACTGGGATCGACTCCGGGCTCGGCTCCGGGCGCGCCATCTTGCCCGCCGCCCTCCATGATGCCTTATGCACCACACTTTACCGCCAAATTAAGGACAAGGTTCCAGGCTATGCCTATAGGCGTATGCCCGACCTGTCTGCGGCCCCCACACGCGCGGGGGACGTTCGGGTGAGGCTTGTTGTACAGCATCCGGCGGAGAAAGGGGCGGAGGGAATGGCCCGGAGAATAGCATTGCACCTCGAGTGGTATGTCGCCGATGCGCAGACGCCGCAGCGCGGCCCCGTGCTGGAGGTGGCGCCGGCGGCACAAACCGTGCCGGGCCTGAGCAATGCCGTGACGACCCTGTTAAGAATGACACCTCTGTTAAGCAAGAAAGCCGGTTTCAACGCGCGGATGCGCCCG
>Ga0307981_1001379_pt1 | contig 21867 bp, 20 predicted proteins | sample OrgLakmetagen987_FD_201849 | JGI IMG/M metagenome (GOLD analysis project Ga0307981, IMG submission 201849) | Saline water microbial communities from Organic Lake, Antarctica - #987 | ecosystem: Environmental > Aquatic > Non-marine Saline and Alkaline > Saline | place: Antarctica: Organic Lake... | reverse complement strand
TATATGCAGATTCATCCATCCATCCGACTAACTCCCTCTATCATACTTTCTATCTCGTACAGTTGGGCGTTTTTCATCACCTTTGGTGGCTATTTCATGGCCCATTTCAGTCGAAAGTAAGTCACAATGCAACGATCCCCTGCTACTGGAGACACTATGGTCTAGTCAAGGAAGATTAACTTACCCCTCAACCCTTTTTAACCAAACAAATCAGATGTTACTCCACCGTGAAACAGCAGTTGCAGACGGAAGCTGGTTACTCGGCTCTCCTCTTGTCCGAGATGGACACGGTCTTTATGGCCACCTACGCTGCTGGAAACATCATCAACGGCAAGCTCGGGGACACGTTCAACCCCACAACTATCCTGGCCATTGGTCTGTTCGGTAGCGGATCGTGCCTTTTCCTCATCAACGTGGCCATTTGGTTCGACTTTGAGGGCATGTCGGTCGCTCTTGGTAACTTTTTCATTCTCGCCGTCTATTTCATCTTTGGATTCTTCCAGGCTACTGGAGGACCCGTTGGTACTGCTGTCATGGGAAACTGGTTCTGCGACTCCGAGTCGGTCAAGAACCGTGGAACCATCTTTGGATTCTGGACCTGCCATCAGTACTGTGGTGACGTTACTGCCGCTCTCTGTACCGCCTGGGTTCTTGGTATCGGCCTTCCCTACTGGTGGGCCCTTCTAATTCCCGCCTTGACCAATGTTGCTTGGGCCTTTCTCACGGTTCAGTTGGTGGCTGACCCTGTCACTCTGGGCATTATCACACCCGAGGTGCGCATCCGAGCGGCCAAGTACGAAGCCAAGCGCAAGGAAATGGCTGAACAGGGCGAACACCTCGAGGCTGACGAAGGCCCCTTACCCATTTCCTACGTGAACGCTCTCAAGATTCCCATGGTGACACAGTACGCTCTTGCCTTTGGATTCTTCAAGCTGACGAATTACGTTCTCTTTTTCTGGTTGCCTTACTTTTTGGGCAAGAACTTTGACGCCGTCACGGCCAATCTTATTGCGTCGCTGTATTCCGTTGGTATGATGCCCGGCGGTATCATTGTGGGCTACGTTTCGGATATCTTCGGTGGACGGCGTGCGGTTGTCATTGGAACATTCATGTTGGCTTTGATTGTTTTCCTTGGTGTGTTTGCCGTGTGTTCGGAGAATCTGGGCCCGGGGGCTCTTCTTGTTATGCTTGCTTGCATGGGAATCTTGGTTGGAGGGTAAGTTGATTGATCTCTGCTGTGTTGTATCTTTTTTATTTCCGAATGCTTCGCTCACAGTCGCCCTCGCCTTACCATTTTGCTTACGCTTGCAGTCCCAACAATATTATCACTTCGGCTGTCGCCGCTGATCTGGCCTCGCATCCGTCGGTCCTCGGCAACAACAAGTCGCTCGGCACCGTCACGGGTCTCATCAATGGATGTGGCTCCATCACTGCTTCCATTGGTCTCCTTGCTATTGGCCCGTTGCAGGCTAACTTTGGATGGGGATCGGTCTGGCTCTACTTGATCGGGTGCACTGCCACTGGAACGGCTCTCATGGGTACCAAGATTTATGCTGAGCTCTTTCCTCCTTTGGCTGAAGAGATCGAAGTCTAAAATTAAAGCACCCAGAATGTCTATCGGAAATGTGAAATGGTACGCTTCTATCGACTGCTCTCAACTATCATAATGTTGCAGTAAATGCTTATAAGTGATGTCTTATCGCTATATTACCCGTCTACGCGTCCGATGCTCCAGCCTTTCGACGGGGTTTTGTAATCTTGGCGTTCTTGCTCGGTTGCTTTTGCTTCTGCTTTTTGGGCGGGACAGACACGTTTGGCATTTTGGTTTGCTTCTTTTCGACAACTTCCGCCTTTCTCTTCTTGGCCGCGACTCTCCCTTGGGCAGCCTTTGACAGCTTCTGCTTTGCGGGGGCAGCAGCGCCCTTGTTGCCCTCCACGGCGGCATCTTCGCCTTCCAAGGGCTCTTCTGGCTCCAGCGTGTCCTCTGGACGCATGTCGCTCAGCTTCTCGATTTTTGCAACGAAAAAGCCGTCCATATTATGAACATGAGGGTAAAAGCGTCTCGTCAACGACAAAGATGGGTGGAATCGCTTTTGCTGGTACCTGGTAAAACCTGACTTTCCAAAGTCTAGCCCCGAGTCAACGATGCGAATGTCACGCTTCGACAAGGCGTAATTGACAACCTCCTCGTTCTCTGCGACGCTGACACTGCACGTAGAGTATACCATGACACCACCGGTGGTGTTCTTGCATTTGAGCGCATCGATAGCGGCAATCAAGAGCTCTTTCTGTAAATGACCGCACTGGTTTACGTCGGCCAATGTACGCTGCACCTTGACACTTGGATCACGGCTGATGACGCCAAGGCCGGAGCAAGGGGCGTCAAGGAGAACACGGTCAAACCTGTTCTTGAACATGATTCCCATCTTTCTACCATCGTGAGCGCAAGCAACAACATTCTTGACACCAAGTCGGTGCATGTTAGCAACGGTTGCCTTTTGTCGTTCGGCTTTGAGGTCGTTCGCCAGAATGTACCCAGTGTTTCGCATCAACTGTGCGATATAAGACGTCTTTCCGCCCGGAGCGGAAGACATGTCGAGCACGCGCTCTTTGGGTTGAGGAGCCAACGCAAGAACGGGGCACATTGACGCAGCACTCTGCAGCATATACATGCCGCTCAAGTACTCGGGTGTTGCTCCGACGGGCACAGGACTCTCCACAATCTTGAGGCCCACCTTGGACCACGAAGCCAACGGGTCAAGGGAGACTCCTCGCTTCATCAGAGCAGCAGCCAGATCCTTACGACGCGTCTTGAGAGTGTTGGCGCGAATCACCAAAGGACGAGGCTTGTCCGAAGCGTCCACAAACTCCAAGGTTTCGGCTGGTCCGAGCATGGTAAGAAAGTACTCGATCAGTTCCGGCAAGTAGCCGTAGAGCTCAGCGATAAAGATACCGAGAGCCGAAATATACTCGCTACGCGAACGGCCTTGTTCACGACGACTCTTAAATTCTGCCAACACTTCAAGAATGGACTCAATGTGCGACCGAATCTCCGACGGTGGAACAACCCTATCCTCGTCCCTTACCAACTCTTCAATGGTTGGGAGATGGTAAATAGCCGTATGCTGGCTGACAGTACGCCTCATTTCTTCTTCGGCTTCTTCCTTTTCCGCTTCAAGTTCTTCATCAAGCATGCGAGTCTCTCGTTCAATTTCGAGCTCTTCTTCGTCTTCCTCCATCTCGTCATCATTCTCTTCGTCTGAGTCCTCGTCCGACGACATGAGCTTGGACTTTTGGCTCGTCTTGGGTTTGAGCCAGGCAGCGTTCTCGTCCGTAAAAAAGTCTCCTTTCTCCGTGTTCTCGTTATCAGAACCTTCGGCAGCATCATCCGAGTCGCTCTCCTGCTGGACCTCTTCCTGAACTTGTTGTTCTTCCTCTTCGCTGGAGGAGGCCTCGGGTTCCGGCTCGGGCTCCTTCTTCTTTCGGTTCACCTTGGTCGCTCCGGACTTTTGCCCGGCACGGCCCTTTGGCGTTGATCGTTTCGCTGGCATTATATCTTCGCTTTCTTTCGAGATTTCGATGTGGTAGCAACCCTGTTGGATGTGCAATGCAATGGACTTGATCGTCGCCTCTCACTTTTTTGTTTTTGTTCTTTCAAAGAGAGGGGTGGAGGGCGAGGCTTCCCCGGACGTCATAACCTCAGAAATGTCAATCGTATCCGTTTCTGATATGACGGTGCTTCGCCATTTTGACCACAAACTCCTAAACGGCATTTGACGATGGGGATCAGCGGATTGGCCGCTCGCAAAATCGTAGCCATTGATCATGGCGAAGAAGAGCAAGCCTTCCAAGTTTGCTTCCAATGGCAAAAAATTCCAACAAAATGTAGCATCTTCCAAAGCATCGCCGTCCACCGCTGACGGCGACGGGGAAAATCGGCCAAGGAACATTCTGGTTACAGACGCGACGCAGCCATTCACTTTTTCCTTCGTTGGTCGCTTTGGTATATTTAACTCGCTAATTGTGAACCAGACTCCGCAAGAAGAAACGTGGCCTGGTGGTGCGCTTTGGGATCTTGGAGTCTTGTTGTCGCAAGTCCTCGTGGCCTTCTCGGGTATTACAATGGCTAAGCAAGTAGAGTCGGGAAAAGTCAAGGGTACCAATCGAGCTATTACTCTTCCGAGTCGAGTGATAGATACATTGGACGCGCGAATCAAAGCCATGCAAGATGCAGCAGTTATTCTGGAGCTGGGTTGTGGGGTTGGCTTAACTGGCCTTGTCGCTGCCGCTGCACTCGGCGCTAAATGCACTGTCTTGACGGATCTTGCCGTGGTTATTGAACGTGTAACAGGAATAAATGTTCAATTGAATACCATAGCGGGAGGCAGCGCAATCAGTAATGCAATTGTGCGGCCCCGAAGAATCAACAAGGGGAATGGAACCGTCGTGGCCATACCCTTGTGCTGGGGAAACGAGGAAGACGAAGTCGCCGTGACGGCTTTGTTAGAATCGCTGGCTACAGCAGCAGCACCAGCAAAAGGAAAATTTCGTCGAAAGAAAAAGGGCTCGGCTCCAGAACCAGGAACAATAGCACAAGAGGCACTTTCTCGACAACCTGGTGTACCGGACTTGGTCCTCATTGGTGATGTGGCGTACCAACACAAACCCGGTGCTCCTTCTCACTTTGACATCCTAATGTCGACGCTGCTCAAGTTTGTGGACGATCATACGATTGTAATGTTTGGGACGCGGATACGTATGGCGGCAAGTAACGATCTCTTGGACATATTTCTGGAGCACTTCGACGAAATCGTGACACCTGCTCTTAGAGCCAACGAGATTGATGCAGCCTTTGCAGGTGTCAAGCACAACATGACTATTCATTTCTTGCAACGAAAGAAAGCAACAGCGGGAGCGCCATAATGGCTAAAGTGATTTGGTTGTTTATATTTATATATTTCTTTATCAGTATTGTTATGCGTCTATTCTTGGATTAGTTTACAGCGTGCGTTGCACGAGTCAAGCTTTGCTTTGGTCGTCTGTTGTTATCTGTACACGAAATAGCTGACCCCGACTCGTATGTCCAGTCTCTCTTTTGCAGATTCCATGCTGTTCAAGCATCGATTTCTTCTTGCTGAACTTGATCCGTCTCGTAGGCTTCTCGATAGTCGGCAGCGCCGAGCAAACGTGAGTAAACTCGACTTGTTCGCGTCTGTTCCGCGTACACCTCGGCAATCTCGACCGGATTCTTGATACCCATGCGTGTCATTTCACAAACCATGACTTTAGTACCTCTCGCAAGAGGCGATCGTTGTTGTCGGTGATATGGCGAGACAAACTTTTCCAGGCCTCGACGGCCTGGACCAACTCGTGACCATGCCTCGAGTTGTGCAGTGAGCCTGTGCTGAGGGTCTCTCAGAAGCATGTCAACTTGGTGAGGCTTTAGGTTTAGAGACAGCTCTTGTGCTAACTCGTAAGACTTGTCTAACAGTTGAATGAAGGAGAGTCCATTCTTTTTCGTCGCCAGAACGATTTTTTGCGCGTTTGCACGAAAGCTCCGAAACTCTGCCGTCGTGCACCAGTATCGCCCTTTTTCGGCGGCAGTATAGTCGTCTCGAGCTAGAACTCTGTTAACCTGTACTGTGGGAGCAAAGTGCACTTGACGCTGGTAGCTACCCACGGTGAAGCCTTCTGCTGATGAGTTGCCCATGCTGATGTCAGCTAACTGGCTGATGGATGACTGTTTGCTGATGCCAATCGTTTCGTTTGTTTCGGAAGTCGCGCGATCTCAAAAAGTGAGAGGCTCCGGCTTTTTGGGTCCGGAAGAACGAGTGGTCAATCGTGAACACGACTAATGTACTCTAAAGTTCAGAGTAAATAACCGTGCCGCCGGTTCCCGTCGTACTCCGTCTTTCGTCATACAGTACGTACTGCCATCCGATTTAAGAATGGAATTCGGGTTCATGAATCAACATTTCCGACGATGGTCCTTCCGTTTCCTTCCACAACGACCGCACACCTTCCTCATTCGCGGTCTCCCTTGCCGATCAAATTCGACTAGATAGCATACTAGCCGAAAGCGATCGTTGCTTACATTGCTCTTATTGTTGTCGAAGATACTGTAGACCAGCACACACCACTCCCTGTCAGCCCTCTATCGTACGGTAGCCTCAAAGAAGAAGAACTAGCACCATGTCGATGATATACGGTAAGTGATGAACAATGAAACGAACGAAGAGCCTATCCCATGGTGCTCCTCTCACACACCATCCTTTTCTCCCTCTCTCCTTTGTAGATGAATACGGCCGGCCCTTTATCATTCTAAAGGAACAGCAGGCCAAGGGTCGCGTCAAGGGTAACGAAGCCACCAAATCGAACATTCTCGCTGCTCGCAGTATCTCCAACATGCTCCGAACATCCCTCGGTCCCAAGGGCTTGGACAAGCTGCTGGTGAGTCAAGACGGCGACGTTACCATTACCAACGATGGAGCTACCATCTTGGATCAGTTGCAGGTCGATCACCAAGTAGCCCGTCTCATGGTGGAACTCAGTCAGTCACAAGACGAAGAAATCGGGGATGGAACGACTGGAGTCGTTGTCTTGGCTGGTGCTCTCTTGGAACAGGCGGAACTGCTCATCAAAAAGGGAATCCACCCCATTCGTGTGGCGGAAGGTTTGGAAAAGGCGGCTTCTGTTGCGATTGAAACGTTGGATAAGATTGCGGAAACGATTGATATTAATACGGAGGACCACAGTGTCTTGGTGACAACTGCCATGACGACACTAAGCAGTAAGATTCTCATGTCGCACAAGCGCAAAATGGCAGAGATTGCTGTCCAGGCCGTCTTGAAGGTGGCAGACTTGGAACGCCGTGATGTTAACTTTGAGCGCATTCGCGTGGAGGGAAAGACGGGAGGCAGTCTCGAAGACACCGAGCTTGTCAATGGTATTGTCATTGACAAGGAAATTTCCCATCCGCAAATGGCCAAGAGTATCGAAAACGCCAAGATGTGTATCCTTACCTGCCCGTTCGAGCCGCCGAAACCAAAGACCAAGCACAAGCTCGATATCACTAGCAAAGAGGCTTACGAAAAGTTGTATGAACAGGAACAAGAGTACTTTCGGGACATGGTCAAGAGGGTCAAGGACAGCGGCGCCAATCTCGTTATTTGCCAGTGGGGCTTTGACGACGAGGCCAATCACTTGCTTTTGAAAAATGGCTTGTGCGCTGTTCGTTGGGTTGGTGGAGTCGAGATTGAACACATTGCCATGGCGACAGGTGGACGTATCGTTCCGCGCTTTGAAGAATTGACGGCAGAAAAGTTGGGCCACGCTGGAATGGTCCGCGAGGTGACGTTTGGAGGTTCCAAGGAGCGAATGCTCGTTATTGAGGACCCAGTCAACACGTCAGCCGTCACTGTCTTGGTCCGTGGCGGCAACAAAATGATTGTGGAGGAAGCCAAACGCTCCTTGCACGATGCCATGTGTGTGGTTAGAAATCTCATCAAGGACAATCGTGTCGTTTACGGAGGCGGTTCTGCCGAGATTGCCTGCTCTCTGGCGGTCAGCAAGTACGCTGATACCGTTACTGGTGTAGATCAGTACGCCGTTCGTGCCTTTGCCGACGCTTTGGACGATATTCCCCTGGCGCTGGCGGAAAACTCTGGCTTTTCGCCGATTGAAGAAGTGGCAGCCGCCAAGTCGCGACAGGTCAAGGAAGGGAACAGCGTTATTGGCTTGGGAGTGGATCAGGAAGCGAACGATGATGGTACCCATTCGGCGAATATGCGCGAGTGTGGAGTCTTTGAAACTCTTATTGGTAAGCAGCAGCAGATCCAGTTGGCTACGCAGGTGGTCAAGATGATTCTCAAGATTGACGATGTCATCTCAATGGGACAAAACTAGTGAGTAAGCTCTTATAATATCTCTTATTGCATTACGCATTCAATATGGTCCTGCATTACCAAGACAAGATGATTAGCGGTGGGTTACTACGACGTAGAGCCTCTGTCAACTCTCTAAAAGGCCCGCGGTTTGATGGACCGATTTGGCGCCGACCTTGGATTCTGTCGCTGCTGCTGTGATGGACTCTGCCGCCAAGGCTTGGGTGTCAACTCTGATTTATAGCGCTCCACTCGCATTCGTCGAGTCATGCGTCGTAATTGATTCCCCACACGCTCGGGAATAGCTTCGTAGCAACGCGGCAATCGGTACACTGGCTTATCGACAACAATCCTTTCTCCTTCGGGTAGCTCCGACAAGAACAAGCGCGGGCCAAAGTAGTAAGCGCAGGCTGCTCCACCAATAGCTCCGCCCAAGTGTCCCCAATTGTCAATCACTGGATTGACTAGACCTAATAAGAGATTCATGCCAATTACTTGTGTCACTCTCCCCGCCATTTCTTGCCCTTGTTCGCCAAGTAACCACTCGTTGCGATTTAGAAAGACGTAGTAAGCACCAAAGACTCCAAAGACGGCGCCACTCGCCCCCAAGGACGGATTCCGCGATTGCACGGCCGACAATATATTCCCAGCGACACCGGCCGCCAGATAGGTTGCCAGATAGCGACCCGGCCCAACAAGTCTTTCGAAGTCTGGTCCTACTTGATTGAGACTATACATGTTGGTAAACAAGTGTCCCAAGCCCCCATGCAGGAAAATGGGCGTCACCAGTCTATACAGCTGTTCGCCTCGCAGAATGGGTTCCGAGAGCTTAATGCCCATTTGGGTCACGCTGGGTCGAAAGAATTGCAGGGCGTAGGTCGCCACAGTCAAGAGCGTTAAGCGAGTGGTCCATGAAGATTCATTGCGTCGTCGTTTGAGATCGACTTGCCATAGTCGTGCACGTTTGTCCGTGAGCCAGTCTTGATCTAGAAAGTGTGAGGTGTAGTCGGGCGCGTAGGTGGCCCGGGTCGAGGCATACCTCTGTGCGCGTGGACCCGATTGTGACTGCGACTGCGACGACGGTGTGCGCCAAGGCTTATTACTGGTGCTGGTGCTTGTGTTGGGGGTGTCAGGGAGAGATTCTTCAGCCAATGATTGAACTATGAAGCAAACTGAGAGTATTAATAGCAAGGCTTTCTTCATACCGTTACTAGTTAGTAGGTACCAGTAAATGCGGCTTGCGGCTTGTAAGCGCCATGGTACTGACCAAGTCAGTCGAGTCGTCGTTCGTCGTCGGCTTTTGAGGTGGAGAGTACAAAAAGGCGACATTCATGTATACTCTTTGATTCTATAGTAAAAACTCAACGGCCGTTTCGTCTCCAGAATCCTCCTCACGCTCCATGTTCTTTGAGACGACCATAACACAAAGCAAAGCAGTCAAGGTAAAAACACTCTTTATTGTATTCACCATGAACGAAACATCGTATTCAAAGCTCGCCTCTATAGAAGGAACGTATGGTCCTCCAGACTATCCCACCAATAATAGCAACTGGGACGCCTCTACCTATCCTGGAATGCGACGCGCCGTCGAACCATTTCCCGTCAGTTTGCCAGGAGATATGGTCCTCATTCGTACTGGTGGCAATGCCTTGCAAGCCGTCAGTCGTGAACTTGTTCGTGAACTTACTCGTGATCGAATGATAGTCTCAGTCCCCGAAAACTGCAACTCGGGTAATACTCTGCTGGTACGCTCGCCCGACGGTCAACGTATAATCTCTGCAGTGATTCCAGAGGGTGCCTTGCCTGGACACACGTTTCTAATCCAACTACCAAAGGAGGAGGAGGTCCAACAGCCCATGGCGGTCGTGGGAATACCTTTGGAAGGAGATCTCTTGAATATAGCGTTACAGCAACAGCAAGAAAACTCAGCAGGAGGTACCAAGGTGGCTGCTGGACACGATATCGAGTCGACGGATCTCTGCTTGGAGGAATCGCTTCCAGAGCCGCGCTCCCTTCAGCAACAGCAGCGTTCGCAAGTTGAGCTGACGCATCCACCTTCATATGCTGGCGCAACAGCTGGCTATAATAATGATACGAGAAGTGCAGCCAACACTCAAAACACCAGGAGCAGCAACGACGACTCGAATCTTGTATTGATCAAGGTCCCCATTGGTGCCGCCCCCGGCACCAAGATTCGTGTACGGGTCCCCGATGGTCGCACCATCGATGCAACGGTACCTGCCGGTAACTTGTCTGAATTCTACTTGCGACTGCCCAACAAGAAACAAAATTGGCACGACAATCCGCTGGCTGTGGCGCCCATGACACTCGGACCAATGTTTCTCTAATTTCACTATAATGCACTACAACCGCCAGAGACACACATTTTCAGCCCTGATTATTACAAAAGAAGCAATAACACTTTTAGTAGTTTGTTTATACACTTTGAGACTATTTATTGCGCAGCTTTCTGCTCCACATTCTCAACAATCTCTGTCTCTGCTTCTTCCGTCTCCTCGACTTCATTCTTTTCCAGTTGATATTTTGAGCCTGAAATGAGATACTCCTTGACAACTTCCAGTTCCAAGTCATGCAGGTCGCCGCAAATAATCAGCGAGTGCAGCGGTCCACCCATGTCCTCGTTCAACAACTCCTCCAGTGTACCCGCTTTGATGGACTGCGTTGTTTGTCCCATGCGCGCCAGTCCGACACACAGCGTCGTAGCACCGGCATAGGCGCCCTTGGCCTCGATCTCTTCCGCTTCTAGAAGTTGTTCGGCAGCTGTCTGTACCGACATGAATCGAGGAGGCAGATATTCAGTACGACCCTTCATCATGGCTTGAAAATCAGGCTCCTTGACCTTAATATCTAGCAGACAGAGAGTATGCATACCACCCTGACGATTGTACTGAATCTTGGGATAAAACGAAGTCGGCCTCCAGTTTTCGGAAAAGAAGGGAATGCTCACCGTCTGACCAAAGTTGTAAAGCTGCAATCCACAGGCTCCTGCCGCACCCATAATGGAGGCGTTGTGGATCATTTCGACCTTGATGTTGCGTTCCTTAGCGCGCAACACCAAGTCGGTATGTGTCGTGGCACAGACGGGATCGCCCACAACCAAAAAAGCCACCTTTTGATCGACAGCTGGTCCCAGTATCAGCTCTTCGGCTTGTGTCTCGACCAAGTCGCGATCGGCCATGGTGATGTCCTTGCCATACACTTCTTCGAGGCGTTGGCGATCGACACCAAGAACACTCGTATAATGCTCCAAAAACACAACATCGCAACTTTTGACAAGCCTGAGACCTTTTACGGTAATATCGTCTTCATCGCCGAGACCGAGTCCGACAATGTAGAGCACCATGGTGAAGGGTATGCTTTTTGGTTTAAATGATCGATGGTCGATGGTCGCGGTTCTCGCCCGGCTCAAGACCTGTGTTGATGAGTCGATTCAGTCGTCCCGGTGGCAATTTGGATTTCATGCATTTGCAATCGAAAAATTATTGAAGATGAGGGACATGTGCGAACATTCGAAGCTGCACCTTTGTCTCTCCTCTGTCAGCCCCAAGACCGCTTACCTAACTATCCAAACTCACAAAGACGGATAGCTGCAGTAATTCACACGTTATCGGTCTGAGGAAATCGTTTCTGATATATAGTTAAAGCCGGTCCTGCTTCGCACAAACGAACCATGCCGAACTGCTGCTGCCAAGACGAGGCCGATGACGGGCGCACTGGTGCCTCCAGGGCGGCTTCCTCGCCCGCGACGCAAAGGATGCGGAGAGGAGACGACCATGCCTCGGATGTTAGAGCTGTGGAATCTTGGAGGAATCGGTCGGCTGATCCGAAGACTGCCCCAGGGACTATTCCACCTCAACGATCACAGTCGACTTCTTCGCAGCAGCAGCAGCAGCAGCAACAACAACGGGTCAATTTGTCAGGTGAAGCGTTCAAGCAGAGGCAAGAGAGAGAAGAAGGACACGGAACGACAAGCGGTCCTACCCGCAAGAGTAAGATCGCTACAATTGAATCCATCGAAGTAGACGAGCTAAGTACTGTGATTGCAGAGAGGGGGGCCGAAAACCAGCGCAACACAAGTAGTGGCTCGCCTTTGAATTTGGCACCAATCGATCTTGATGTCAGTGGAGAGGAGCTGGAACTGGATGCTATCGTCATGGCCCTGAGCCAAAAGGAAAAGAGCCGATCGGGAGATGACGACTACGACATTCCCTCGACTACTATACCAGTCCTATCATCCTCGGGTAAAAAGAAACAAAAAAAGCCCCGGGCTTCACCTTCGCCACCCCGTCTGACTCCTAGCGGTCGAGATCTTGCTCGGCGAAGGAGTCCTCGATCTAGCCCTATACCCCACGGAAGGACCCCAGATAGTGGCGATGTGCAGCCCCCGTTGCCCCGGAAAAGTTCCAAGCAGCCAAGTTACAGCCTCAAGGAGTCAAATTCCAAGAACCCTAACGATTCTCTGTCGGACATCCCTAGCAATATAGACAATGAGACTAAAGAACGCTACCTCATGGCGTGCCGCTTGCTCAAGTCAGCCCTGATTGAAAAGGAAACGAGACTCATGCCGACAGAAAAGGATTTCCTAAGGGGACTGTTGGAAGAATCAGAGCGTGCCTATTCGGAAGCGCAAGTCAGTGCCATAGAAACGGCGTCTTATACGCTCTTCTCCGATCCGCTCTTTCAGATGGACGACATTACAGAGCCGAATTCATCGTTTGATGCTGCCAAAGCCGCTTGGCAACAAAAGGTTGAAAAGACGAGAGCAAACAAACTACAATTGAATCGATCCTCCTCGCCAATAAGCCGCCTTTCCACAGCGACGCCCACAATTGAGAACCGAACTCCCGAGAGAAAGAAGCTGCGTAGTTCTCCAAACAGAGACAAAGAAACAGACATGTCACCCAAGCGCATGCCACCATCTCGTGATGGGGACGATTACCTCTTCAAGATCTTGGGCATTAAAGGTGTGCGTCCGGGCGTGTTGACTCCGCCATTAATGGAAGCTATTCGCGGTTTCTTTCCCTATGGTGTGGCAGAGGAAAATTTTTTGCTCAAGTTTTCACTCGAACGAGATGGTGCCTCCCTCCCTTCGCTTTTGGATAAAGTTCGAACGTCGAGATACACAATCATGAGTGTTGAGACCAAAGACGGGACGGTGTTTGGAGCCTTTTGCTCTTCACCGTGGCGTGTACGACCGTCATGGTTTGGTTCTGGGGAATCATTTCTGTGGCGACTCAAGAACTCGCGGATAGCTCCTGGAACCAACGTACGCAACTACGATTTTGATAACGAAATGGAAGTGTATCCTTACACGGGAAATGATGAGCTGATCCAGTATTGTACAAAGAGAACTATTGCTGTTGGAGGTGGAGACTGGAGCGACGGCTTGGCGAGCCCTTACGATGACGAGCCTGCTGGAATTGGATTCATGGTCGACGGAGATCTAATGGGTGGGGAAACGAATTGCTGCGCCACCTTTGCGAATCCAAGACTGTGCGGTCGATCGTCCAAGAGTAACGAGTTTGAAATTACCAATTTGGAAGTGTGGACGGTGACGCCTTGTCTCAACGAGGCGGAAGCCGAAATGCTCGAGATGAGACGACTGTTTGTTGAAGAAAACATTGGTTAAGCGATAAGAGGGGACATTTTTAGTTTAGTTCGTCGATGGGGAATGTTGGTGCCTTCTTGTTGAAGAGGCGTTCGTACACGAGTCTTTGGGGAGTATCTTTAAAAGGATCTTGCTCACGTGCTCTTAAAAGGTCGTCAATACCCCGACGTACTTCGTCTTTTGTTTGTCTGTACACTTTTGAACAAGCTTCCTTGTCCTTTGGATCAACGTCGTTGGTACTGACTGGCGTTCCAAAAACGAAATAGTTTCGGGCAGGAATAGTAGGAATTGCAATCGGGGGGAGAAGAACCTCGTCCTCATTCCGTTTATCATAGCGCGCAGCTGTAGCGTTCTGCGTCAGTTTACGGGCTCTTTCGCCGATAAAAGGTAACTTTAAGACATAGTCCGTCTCTGCCAGAACATTCACGCTGTCGAGCATACCAATAGCGCTAACCGGAATGATGGTGGCATTGAATTTTGCCGCTGTTCTCACGAAGTCCACCTTGGTGGGCCAGAACAGCGGATAGTCTTTCCTTCCTGACAACGCCTCTTTGGCTCCACCAGGAAAGAGAAGTCCAGTCTGCCCCGACTGCATAAGTCGATAGTAATTACGAGGCGTAACTGGGAGAGCTCCAAACTCTTGGAGATCGCCCGCTCGATTAAGGTTGTCAACTAATCCTGGAATACGTCCACCCAGCTCGTTTAGCATTGACATAGTAAAGACAACCGGATGGGCAAGTCCTCTAGCTACGATTCCTCTTTCTTCATACAGTTCCGCAAAGAGTATTTGCAGATCCGCGCCAGCTGTGACGGAGGCAAGTGGTAATATTGGGTTAGTTTCGTAGCTCCGCTGTGGCCCTTTACGTCATGCCGATCGTTTACTTACCAAACTGGTGATTACCGACAAAGAGAACTGGCCCATCCACTTTTGGCACTTTCGAGAGACCCATCCATCGCTTTCCATTTTTATCAGTACTGACAAATACTGGACTGAGTGCCGTTCGAAACGTTTTGGCAACACTCTCACTGGCTGCTTTAATCTTGTCCGACGACGGTAGTTTCCAATCCGTAACGACATCGTATGCCTTTTTGGTAGCTTTCCAGTTCAACGGGTCAATCTTTGAAAACAAAATAGCCTCTGTCAGGTTAACATTATTATCCAGGACAAAGTGGCCACGTTGCCGCACCTCAAGCTTTTCACTGTTGGGCATAATCCGGACCAATCGGTCTCCTTCGTTAGCCGACGGCAATAGTTTGTCTTGCAGGCCTACAACGACTAGCGTTTGGACTTTGAGTTCCGGGAGTCGAGCATTGACAACGGGCGCCCCCAAAGTAAGCCACTTGACGCGATGCTCGAGAATGGTACCTGGCAGTTTGTCTCCTGTCCCTTTGAATCCTTCCACCGTTGCTGTCATGATTTCCTGCAACTGCTCAGTGCTTCGAGGAGGAATTTGAACGCCGGGAAGATTCACAATGGCTTCAAAGATGCGTTGTATCTGATTGCTGTCCGGAATCAATGCGGACAGTATCAAGCTACCAATAACGTCGTAGGCAGTGAGTTCGTCGACACCGCTTTCGCTAGAGTTGCTGGGAAGATCGAGAGATGCCAAGAGAGGCACTAGTGCATCCCAATTGGTTCGGTCAAACGAGGTGGCTGGATTGATCAAGACGAGCCCATCTAATGGACTCTTGTCGTGGTTTCGTTGTAGTCGCAAGGCTGCCGCTGCCGCAATAAGACCACCACAGCTCTCACCAATCAAGACGATTGGACGATCGCCTGCCTTGTCTTCGATGTTTGCAACATAGGCAGCCACGGCATCCACAATTTCGGCAAAGGATGATCGATCCTCGGGCTGTATAGTCAGTCTCCAAAACTCAAAATTGTCCGCGAGATCATCATACTGGTTGGAAGATGCCGAAATGCCGTATCCATCCAGCCCTGGTAGCATAATGGCGATTGGTTTGTTGTTCTGACCTGGTTTCGACTCGGCAGGTACGTCGTCGTCGACCATCATGGTTCTCCATGTACTTGCTCCATGAACGGTCGGAGTCACGTACGAGAAGCGTAGCGTAGGAGTGACTTGATCAGATATTGGACCTGGCCGTTCCAGATCTTTATAAACCTCGAAAAATCCCTTGCTCAAGTCACCAATGGATGAAGGAGGACTATTCTTTGTCGTCGTCCTCTTCGTTGGCGTGGACTTCGACACGGTATCGAGCGACGCGGCCAACAAAAAGGGCACGGCTTTTACCATGCTAGACCACCACATCGTTGAATATTCTCCTGATTACTCTAATGTATAGGCTTTGGGAATACAATCGACGCGCAATCGTATGAACGTTGCAACGACTGATAATAATGTATCGTAGATGGTGGAATGGTGATTCAATCTAAATAAAGAATTCAAATCGTCATCGTCGAAGGTCGTCGAAGGTCCAATTTTTCTGAGTCACAAAATTTGAATTTGGCGCCATATTTTTTTATCAAAAGTCATCTGTTTGGCCGGGCATAAGTCGCCGCCGATTTTGCTATTTTCTGTCGTGCGATTCTACTACTCTACTGTAGCCATTGTCATCGTCGTAATCTACGCCCGGCGGGAAGCCTCAAAGTCGGTGCAGGGAGCGACCATAGAACCCAAGAAGGAACCCAAGAAGAAAGTCCAAGAGCATTCGAAACCATGGGATGCACATCATCAACCGAGGTGAGTGCTGTTGATAGAATTCATGGTTACTGATGAGACGAGCTGTCTCTTGCTCGTCGAGGTACTACTGGTGCTGCATCGCTTCTCCTTTCGAGTGTTTAGTTCTTCGTTCGCGAATTCATCACAGCTGCTCCGCGAAAACGCACAGAACAGTCGTCTTACCCATATGGTAATGTCGCTTCTCCGTTTCATTACAGCACGTCATTGATCCTGCCACGGGGCTAGAAAAAAAGAAGAAAAAGCTGGGTGGTGCTTATCCTGGTCACCGACGGCCACAACACCAACCATATGCGCCGACAGCCTCTCAGTTTGGAAACGACGGACAAGCTGTCGCTCATTTCGTTGCCCATGGTGGAGGAAATGCATTAACTTTGGTCAAGCAAGATGGGACGCATCAACCAGAAACTGGCAAACCACAGTCCGAGTTTATTCAAGGTACGTTGAAAAGGAAACTGGTTTTTATCCTCTACATGGTGCTCGTACTCGACGCTCGACGCAACACTGCTACTCACTCTCATTTCGTTTGCATTCTACTGCGTGCACATAGTTACACTCCCGGATGGCGTTCAGGCTGGACAGACGATTCATGTGCAAGCACCGGACGGCCGTTTGAATGCCATTGTGATTCCGCCGGGCTTTGGACCAGGCTCCACCTTTACCGTTGAATTTGCGCCCGAGGAGAAAGCAGTCACGGCGGCTCCCGCGGTAGCTGCTGCACCCGCATTCACGACGGCGCCGATCGCGCACGGAGACGATGGGTTTGCCACTGGGTTCAACAATCCCAACTATACTCCTCCACCACAAGCAGCAGCAGCCAGTGCGACCGTGGTCAGTGTCAGTGAGCCCGAGGCCAATGCTGCGTATGAAGCCAACATTGATTTGACTTCCTATCCAACAACGACGGCAACTCCCATTTATTCCAACCCGCCCCAATACCCGAACAAGTAAGAAAGAGAAAGAAAGTAGCAGTAGGTGGCAGCGTGTGGCATCGGCTGGGAAAGTCAAAAGCAAGCGCTAATATACTCCAGTAGACTATCAAGTTATTATCATTATTATACATGTGTAACAGAGAGGCCTCTGCAGTATTACAGCTCTCAAGAGGAACTTTTGGACGTCTCGGTTTGCTCTTCATCGTGGTCGGTTGTTGTTGGTGCTGGTGGTATTGTAGGCTCGTCTTTTTCGTGCTCGGCTCTTCTTTCTGCCGCCATTTCTTTGGATCGCTCCCATTCTTCAGCCGTCATATGATCCGTCACATAATCAAATCGAGAGTCCGTCAAGCCCAGTCCCTGCGCTACAGGGCGTGCGATGCGACGGTCGGTCCACTGGTGCACTCCCCAAAGCGCGGCAATGGTCTTGTGCCAGACTTTTACCTTGAGAGGAACGTCCTTGTGCTGTTCGACCGACACAGATTTCCAATAGTATGCGGCAGGAATGGGAACCACCTTGCGCACGGTCCATTCAATTGGATCCATGTCTTCGTTGAAAGACACCGTGTGGCGTTGTGACACGATTCGTTGCAATTCTCCGGGAGTGTATTGTGGGATTTTGTCATGATCATCTTGCTCATTCGTCGCTTCTTCTATATGGGGCACTTGTACTGCTTCTGTGCCGTGTGCGAGAGAGTCGCAGTCGTTGATAGCAAGAGGATCGTCTTGGAGGATCTTCATGGCGATACTCTTTTCTTTCTTGTTGTGTCGATATTCTCGGACTCGCCTTTTTTTGCTTCGCGCGCAATTTATTTATTTTCCGTTTCATGGCGTTCGCGCCACTATACTACCGCTAGTCTAACTATATAGCGCCCTCGCGCCTTCACCATGGGAACTGCTAACAGTAATAATAACCGGAGCTTCTTTTGGTCAACACCCCCGTAGCGTGTAGTGCCAAGTCCATCTGACAGGTGTGAGCCTAACTTACACACACAACGCGCAACACTTATCGGGCGCAAGATCATGAGTCTCTCATTCGTTTCCAAGACGGTCCAAACGTCCACGAGCGACGGTGCATTTGAAGAAAAGGCCATTGAATCCGCGGAAGCCGCCGACGACGACAAGCGGGGCGGGGTTGGTGTACAGAAGCCTCTATTTGAGCAGCTCCGTCACAACAAGGAACAAGATGATGAACAGCGGGAAGAATTCCAACGATCGCTCATGCGAGGGACGCTGGCCTTGGACGAAGAAGATGCGGCGCACTTGACTGCCGTGGAACAATCAAAGCAGCAAAAGCAGTCCAAGGTTCACAAGGAGACTCTGGATGAGCTAACGGCCTTTCGGGCGGCTCAGGCTGATCGTATGGAACAGCAGGCGGTTGTAGTTGCTGAAGAACCAGCAGTAGTTGAAGCAGCGATAGAAGTAGCAAAAGGCGTAGCCGTGGTCGCCATGAAACCATCGTTGCCCACTCGCCAGGGTCCCAGCATTATCGTCAAAAATAGGCGGCGAAAGGTTGAAGGAGGGGTTGATGGAGGCAAGGGCGAGCCGGATAAAAAGGCCAAGGTAGCCGACTCGTCCGAGAGTGAACCAAAAGAGATGGGCCAAAAAAAGTCCTCTGACGGTCTTGGTGGATTGCTCACTGGCTACGGATCTTCGTCCGACGACGATTGAATCTTGAGTATAATAGGGTACACAGCGTATTTATAAATTATCCAAATTCGTATGCTAGTCTATTTGAAGGGAAATCTTCTTGCCTTGTACAACAAACGTTTGTTTCTTGGAGCCCTCCAGGTTCTCCTTGACGAGTTTCTTGAGAGTGTCGCTGTCACTCTTTGCCATGTCCAGATGAACACGAACGGCCTTACGCAGGTCCTTGACAGATAAGTAGCTCCCCTTGGTCTTTTTCAGAACCTTCTTCATGGCTTTTTTTACAGACTTGGCGTCAGCTTTTGTCCCGTCGCTAACGTGTTGCTTAGTTACTTGTGCCTTGGGGGGTTCCTCTTTCTTTTCGTCATCGCTACTAGAGATTACCGAACTATCGTCATTTGCCGTGTCGGTAGCCTTACTGGTATCAACACTGCCTGCGGCCTCTTCTGTCTTTGGTGTCGGTTGCGGTGACGATTCGGCTCTAGCCTTCATCTGAGCTTCTTTCAGACCCTTTAGATACTTCCATATCTCTGCAACAATGCTATCGGCGTTGCTCTTTCCCCTCAGACCCAATGAGTTCGCGGTAAAGTTTCGAAACTGTTTCTCTTTGCGAGGTACATTGTCCAAGTTGACCATAATTGTCATATAGTGTCTCAAGGTGGGTGGTGCCGACTCGACGGAATCAGTAATCAAGTCCATCCAAGCTTGCTGAGGCGAAACCTTTCCTTTCTTTTTGTTGGGCTCCCGCTTTTCGTACCTTTCCACTTCCGTGACACACGACGTATGTTGGCGATAGTCGTCTGTGGAAAACCATGGGACGCTGGGTGAGCGAATCGTCGCTTGGGAAAGGAAACGATTTTTCGCAAGCATTATGGTGCCTTCAGAGTTTAATTAAAACATTTGATTACTCCCAGGGCGAGAATCGCCATTCGAGGATCGTAAGGAATTTAATCATGTGGCCTACGCGAAAAGATACTCCAGCGCTATCTATGATGTGTCTTACCTCCAGGGAACGACGTGTTGCAGTCGACACAGCTAACGGCATAGCAGTTTCGGCATCGATGAACGTGACCATCGACTTGGTTCTTCTTCATCATTTCGCCGCATCCATCACATGAAAAGAACACCATGATTTAAACAAGTGTAGACTAGACGTAGTTATGGAAACGTCAATCGATCGGAGGTACTTCACAGACTTTTTAGCAGGCTTCATTGTGAATAAGTGGATGGTGAAGGCTTTCCATTTGCTATTCGTTAGCAAACGCGAACAAATGAGTCGTGAACTCTGGTTGGCTAAGCGTTGGCCTGAGGAAAAGGTTCTGAGGCCTAGCATAGCTAGTAGTCGTCGTAAATTCTCTACTAGCCTAGACTAGTCTACCGTACCGGTACATCATAGTCATAGACATTGGTGTCCTTCCTTTAAGCACGCAGCCGTTTGCGGGTTGGTCCAATACCGACCACTGCACTCAGTAGAATACAGTATAGCACGCACGATAGACTTGTACCACTCTATTGTTACTGATATCTAGTAGAGGGTCTAGCTACGTTGATCCCCCGGCCCTCTACTAACAGGTCAAAAATACTTGATGTTTTCGTAGGCGACCGGGTTTGGGTAGCCTTCTGCGCGGACCTGGACGGGACAGCTCGCATGGAGCTCATCATGAGACAATTGTAGTTGTACTGAGTCAAGATTGACAGCCTTCCGTAGCACCATTTTGTACACTTGAATCTCACTGCAAAGCGCCTCGCACAACAGAGACCGCAACTCGTCGGAAAGATACTTGTCAGCATCACTCTTTGGCTTCGAGTTCTGCTTTTGAAACTCATCTATCACGTCGGATCTTCCTCCCAGGACAGCTTCAATTGAGTTCCAGTCCTCCACCAAGTGCTCGGTCCGAGCTACGATAATCGTGGCATTCCTTGGCGTTGGAAGATAATAGTAGCCGTAGTTGAAAAATGCGTGGTATCCAAAGCGCTCCGTTCCTTGAATAGCGGCATGCGCTCTATCCCTGCACACTTTTGTCGCATTGCCACCCTCTCTCAGTCCGAGCTCAGCCAAGTCATTGAGAGTCTTGAATGGACAATCCAGATACAGGAGTATCTGGCCCACTTCCTTGACCAAGGGATTGGGACAATTGTAGACAAACCAGGATTTTGTTCTCTCGAGAGGATTGCGGAGTGCAAACAGAAAGTAGGCTGCATCATCGGGACAGTAATTGACGCCATTGTGAAACACGTTGGTTGTGTATTTCGGCAAGAGGCCCTTTGCAATCTTGACCTTCGACGAGCAATGAATTTGAAATCCCAAGTAGCAACCCAGGGAACTCCCTGCCGTCTTTCTGACGTGTACAAAGCAGACTTTCTTGTTTGCTGGTACATCAGCCCGTAAGAAAAAAGGTTTAGTGGCCCACTTCGGTAGTTTATACCGCGGCCAACGCTTCTCATAGGGAGATGGAGGTGGCGGAGGGAAGTCGCTCTCGGAAAGTGTCTTGACCCTTGCAGGATTTTCCGTACCTTCCCTAACAGCATTGATATCTTCACTGACAGGTGCGAGAGGCCATGTTTGACCAGAGGACACTATGACGGAAGAAGACGACTGCGACAACCCGGAACAAAAATAAAAAAGCAGAAGCATAATTGCACCATAAAGAGCCACTGTTATCAGTCCCAACAAGGGCTTTCCGCGGAAGAAACCTGTGATGGACATCTGCATGTAAGGCTGTGGCGTTGAGGGTCTCCGCCTTGGTTGACTCGCGTGTCCCATCGCAGACAAGGGGAGTACCATGGCAAAGGGAATACTGTTATTGATGAAACGATGTCAATCCTAAAGATGAACTACTTAGTTTATGGGTAAGCAGTGGAAAGACCACGGAAAGCTGCTGCAAGATGCGTTCGCAGATGGTCGTAGTCTTTGTAGTCGTGTGAGATCGTTGGTGGAGATGAGAGCTAGGCAATACGGCTTGTCTGTGGTCGGGATCTGAGTGTAACCCGGAAGTGGTTACGCGGCAGGTTCAACACACCCTTGCAGAGAAGCTGGTCGGTGTAGGTCAACCAGATACCGCGAGCGCATGAGGCGATGG